>ULRK01032482.1_pt1 | contig 11556 bp, 16 predicted proteins | sample 1955341 | NCBI WGS metagenome assembly ULRK01 (sample SAMEA4835680, study PRJEB28245) | human gut metagenome | biome: gut microbiome; material: fecal sample | place: Denmark | collected 2008
TTTTGTGTCTAAATGGGTTATTAAAAGAATATCTCCTTGCTTTTGATAAACAACTCGATAATGGCCTAATCGTCTGCGGTAAGTATTTGATTGATCGCGTTTTTTATCAACATTTTTAACCTTTTCATCTACTTCTGGTGATAAGGTTAAAAATGTTCTTTCTAAGTTTCTTTTAGTTTTTTCATTGGCTTTATCATAAAACTTTTTAGCCGATTTTGATAATATAATTGAATAACACATTTCTACATTTTATTCTAAATTCCGAGGGATGTGATCTAAAGTTCTATCCCAAATACTTGTTAATTCTTCAATATCGTAAAAATATTGTTCTACACCTTCATCCTCAGTGCGGTCCGCATGATAATGTCCAAAGCACCAAACTGTAAAATTAATTTGATCTTTCAATCTATCGAGCCAATCTTCCATGGATTTATCAACCGCAGATTGGTCAATTCCGCCCATAAAAAGATCGGTAGGTTCCCAATAGCGAGGACAAGTGTGAGTAAGAACAAAATCGAAATAATTATTTTTTACTTTTTTAGTAATATAATTCATTTCATCAGGAAATAATTGTTCTTCTGCAAACCAACCACACCAGCCGTTAGATTGACGAAAATTTTGAAGACGATACCATTTATCAACAGAATAAGCTCCGCCAATGCAGAGAGTCGTAAAAATGCCAAAATCATAGACATTACCATCCATGAGATAACGGATATTACTAAACATAGATTCTACATATACTTCACCATGAATATCATGATCTACCATAATAGTCATTCCAGGAATATTCTCAGGACGCTCTTCATGATTTCCGCGAAGACAGTAAATGATATATCCCATATCATTTACTTGCTTTTTATTTTTATAATCAGATTTATTAAGGTAAAAATTAAGTCCAGCATCACCAAGGATAATTAATGCGGTTTCCGCGGGCTTAAGATCAGGATGTTTAGATTTTAAGGTTTCTAAGCGTTCGGCTACCCGTCCATGAGTATCGCCAGTCAAAAAGAACTTTTTAATCAATCCCATTCTCTCCCCTCTTCTTTAAGAGTAATAATATCATCGCATTTAGGACACATAATATATCTTGTAATAATTGTCATTTTCATAACATAATCATCGCAAGAAACAGATTTGATGTCTTCACCATCAAAAATGAGCTTAGTCCCACAGGTAGGACAAGTGCATTTATATTTAGGAGTTTCAATAATTTCAATCATAATTAACTTTCTTTTAATTCTAAAATAAGAGACTGCTTAATTGCTTCATATTGAACTTCATCAAGCATCGCTTCTACTTTTGGATCAGGTTTATTTTCTACTTTATTACAAAAATTATCAGAAATTCTAATAATGTTATCCATTGCAGTATTTGCAATAATACGTGCCATCTCAAGATCGTAGTATCCTCTTTTTACATCAATAAGATACTCAAGACGATGAGGATGAAGACAATCTTCATAGGGTTCACCGTCGATATAACGACCAAGATATTCTTCTACTCTAAGTAGATGATGAAGCTGTTTGGGGTCGTATCCAAATTTAGCAAGCACATCAACTTTGCTGGGATATTCATGCTCCATGGCATGATATTTCTCCATAGCGATACCTTTCATAGATTTGACGGCTTGGTAAGGATTATAATGAGTAATTGCTTCTCTATTTTCTACAAGTTTATCCCAATAGGGACGATAAGTAGAATTTACAATTTGAAATGGTGTAAAAAGAATTTCAAGAAAGTTTAAATTTTGCTTTTTAAATGTCCCAATATATAATCTAAAATCTTTGAAATCAATATGCTCTTCATTAGCACGAACATGGGTTGTATTTACTGGTTTTTTATTAAAAGCAATTTCATCAAGAGTAGGAAGAACAATAAGCTTAGTATCTACATCACTATTCTCATAGTCTAAACCATAATTTTGACTACCTTGGAGAAAAAGACCTAAAATACGAGATACATCAAAGTATTCAAGAGATTCTTCCCAATGTTCATTTAATCTTTTAGTGATATTTTCTTCTCTATTCATTTATATCCCTCCTTAGTACAAATCTTCGCTATATAACTCCAATTCACATTTTTCACGTTTTAGCTGTCGAGTTGTAGCATTCAACTGTCCGCAATTAATAGCAATTTCAAATGCTTCTTTTCTATCATAAAAATGCCCATTTTGGTCAAGAAAACCTTCAACAACTCCGCTAAATCTTTTAGGGATACCAGCGTCTTTCATTGCGGAGTAAATAGAACCATGTCGAATTCCACCGAAAATGGCTCCAGTTTCTTTATCTTTAATTGCTGCGCAAATAATCATTTTCTAAGTCCCTTTCAAAATATTTACAATTTTTACAGATATATTGATGAGGTAATTTAATATTATCTCCAGGATTATATGAACAATAAAATTCATAAATAGGATGGTCAAACACATCACCATGCCAAGGAGTTTTATCTACCTTAATCAAATGAATACAGCTCATAATATCACCTTTTTTCAAACCACCAATCAGCTCCATTTTTGTCAAAAACAAGAACTAAAGGAGTAAAAGTCCCATCTTCATTTTTAAGAATAATACGAGATTCTCTCGTTTTGAATAATGGCTGTCGTCCTAATCTATCATATAATTGTACCCAAGTTTTAATCATTAAATTAGCCTCCAATTGTTATGTTCAATAATTGCTTTCATATTCATACGGCCAACAGGATTTTGAGTGTGTAAACCAAAGAGATAAGTAGTATCAGGAATTTTAAACTCTTCAAGCCAATTTAAAATCTCAATATAATCTCCACCATCTTCAAAGTAATCTCCCGCATCATGGTCAAGATTGATATAAATACATTCATCGGTCATATTGCGCTCATAACAATTTATAACGGTTTTAGCTTCATTAACACTTTTAACCCAAATCCAATGATCGGAAGGTGGGGTCCGCACATCATCTACCCATAAAAAAATAAGTCATCTCTCCTCTTCTACTAAAAATTTATCTCCAAATATATCTTGATAAGAAATACCTATTTTATAATAAGGAATTCTTATTAAAGGAATATTATGAATTAAAGCATAATGATTTTTTTCCTAATCTCGACGAACTAAATCTTCATTATGCCAATTCGATTTACTGTTTTTACAATGTTGTTCTCCATCAAATTCAATTAATCTTGTAATTATATTTGGATTTTCCTAATTAAAAATAGCAAAATCATATCTCCGATTTGGCAAATCAGAAAAGGTATATTCTTGATAAAAATTTAAATTATTATCTATTAAAAATTGTTTAATTGCTAAAGCTCCTTGAGATAAAGTTTGTCTAGTATGACCACAATTTTTTGAACTTCCATTTAATAAATCAGCCATTCTTACTTCTCTAATAACTCCACAGGAACATTGACATAAATAAAACTGACTATGATGCTCATTTGTTTTATTAGATTTTTTTATTACCGTCCATTCTTGATACTTTTCTCCAGGTTTTAAAAATGAACCTCTACAACCACAATTGGTTGACTTACCTAGCCTTAAAGCAGTTCCACTAATAATTTTGATTTTTCCACAATCGCACTAGCATTTATAAGCTCTTCGTTTTCCTCCACTTGGAGAAACTAAGCTAGGCGCCTATTCTAATACTGTCCAGTATCCAAATCTATCATTTTTATTAATTTTCTAAATTACCATTTTAATATACGCATCCTTTCATACTAAAATGAAATTTTGGGTCAAATTATTTTACTATTTTGACCCATAAATACATAACAATCACGCTCCTTCATAAGATTTACATCTTTTATTCCAACAAGTATCACATTGACTCTTTTTTCTTTTATGATTTTTAGGGTCAATAATTGATAAAATTGTATTTAAAGTATTAGGACAAACGCCCATATAAAGACATTTATCTTCAACCGCCTCCGCGATCTCCGCCCTTAAATCTTGCTCTTCTTTTGGATTCATAACATTTCGACCCTTTCTAAAAACATTTCTCTTTCAAGTTCATCTAAAGGACAATCCTCATTTTCAAAATAAGGTTTTAAAAAATGTATTTGTTCTACTGTTGGGCCTTTAGATAAATTATAATAAACATGATAATCATGGTCAAGAAATAAACCACGAGTAATATGTATCCATTGATTTTCAATTAGAACTTCATCGGGTTTAAAATCTTTATAATTAAAATTATATTTATCAGCAAGACTAAAAGCTATTGTGATATGTTCAAAAGTATCACATTTAACCATTTCTCCTGTTGGAGATAACCACCCAATAGGCATTTCAATCATAATTATTCTCCAAAATTAACTAATTTCTCATAGTGATCAGGGTATTCTTCTAAATGGGGATAAATAGGGTTGCCATAACAAGTAAGACAAGGCCATTTTGCGTGAATAAAGCCAAAAGAATCACTATGACGACAAGTTTTACATCTTTTTTTACAAGTGTTTTTTAAATCATCAAATGAGTCATTAGCTAATTCCCAAAGATCAGTCATTTCATCATTAGTCATTGTTAATAGCTTCTCTCCCAAATAATAACTTTTTCTCCACAAGCAGGACACTTGATATATTTAGCCCAGTAGCCGTGATCATTGTCCCAAGGACAAATATCCTCCATACTCTGAATATCGCTATTTAAAAATCGTAGTTCTGATTTACATTTAGAACACGTAATTTCTTTTTGAATTTCTGGGCCATATTTAATTATTTCAACCATTATTCAATCACCCAATAAACAGTTTTTCCATTTCCGCAATTAGATTTACCGACCAAACCGCGAGAAACAAGTCCACGGAGAACACCGCTTACAGACGAAGGAGACATATCTACATCATGAGTCTTTTTAATCCACCCAGAAAGCTGAGATGCGGAAACACACTTATACTTTTTAAGAGTATCAATAACAATTTCTTTTTTTTCCATAAATATTATCTCCTTTAACTTTATACATATATTATAATATATTTTTATAAAAAAATCAATAAAAAGAAAAAGGCGAGGTAGAATATACCTCGCCTTATATTAAACTGAAATTAATCAGTTATTGTTGTTATTGGGAGCGAACTTATTGACAATACCTTCAAGGGTAGTGCCACGAAGGAGACGATCAACAAATTCAGCAGCAGATTCACCATTACCAATTGCGTAAGGAGCAATACCAGTAGCGATGCTATTGAATACCTTGCTATCACTCTGAGCCTGAATGGCCGCCACAAGATCGGGCTGGATAGACTTCATAACATCAGCAACAGTCTTTGCGTAAGCTTCCTGCTTTGCCTTTTCGATATCAGCAAGGGCCTGCTTTTCTGCGATATTAGCATCAGTTTCCTTCTGCTTACGAGTCATTTCTGCCTCATGAATCGCATCAATAAGAACCTGCATATCCTTTTCCGCCTGCTTAGCAGCCTGCTTTTCAGCTTCCTGCTTACGATTGACTTCAGCCTGAATTTCAAGCTTACGACGGGCTTCTTCACCCTGAAGATTCATACGGTTAATAAGCTTGGTGCTAGCCAGCTCATTTTCTTTCTTTTCTGCGTCAAACAGCGCTTCAGCGACCTTAACACGGGCTTCCGCATCGGAAAGCTCAAGACTCTTTTCAACCATATCACGCTGATGGCTTTCAAGAATTTCTGCAATCTCACTCTCAACAGTAAGAGAAAGAACCTCACAATCCTTTACAAACATACCATTTTCGCGGAAGAAACGTCCCTTATGCTTATTAGAAGCCTTTTCAGAAGTCGTATTTTCAGAATAATCAATAGCAATATTACGAACAATATCACTGTAATTCTGATAGAAGTCCTCAATAGTATGCTTCTTAACTTCGCGCTTCAGAAGAGAACGAATACGATCGCAAAGATACTTAACATAATTGTCAACAGAGAACCAACTATCCATATAGGCAGGATCAAAGTCAACGCAGTAAGAAACCTTCACAGAGCACTCAACAAAATCCTTGGTCTCAACGGAGATAATGTCAGAAACCTTGTTATTCTCATAACGAAGGAATACAGTATGCTCAACCTTGTCAGTAGTCTTAGGCTTACCCGTGCTCAGCTGAAGCTCCTCAAGAGTCTGATCATAATCAAGGAGAATAGTTTGCGGACCGCGAACAACCTTACGAGTGCCATTCTTGGAAACGACATTAACTGCATAACCAGTCCAAACATCAAGGCTTACAACACCATCATACTTATTATCAAGAGTAATAGTGCGAGGCTTGGTATAAGAGGTTCCACGAGAAATACCAGCATTACTCTCAAGATAAGCAAGGGTCTGGAATTCACGGTTGATATTATTTACGCTATTGGTGACGCTATAAGCAGTTGCGGTAGAGCTGTCGAGATTTGCGGTGGCCGCCTTAACACTTTTAGCAATAGCCTTCTCAAGAGACTTCTCGGTAAGGCCAGCATTGTAAGCAAGAGCAGTCTGATTACCAGGATACCACAGATTGCACTCACGCTGGCTCAGCTTACGCTTAACAACGACTTCTACACGAGGATCAGGAAGATACATTGCGGGACCGCGGACTGTCTTAATTTCACCATTCATGCGGTTCATTACATAAATACCTTCGCCATTAGGGATAGCAATCGCATGATGAAGAATTTTTTCATCATAATTGATAATTGCATGCTCAGGACGAGGATAATAAATCATCTGGTTATCGCCAGTAATAAACAGCTCTTCGCCAACAGGATGAACAGTACCATCATCATCAGCATATTCAGCAATTACCTTAACATAAATACCAGAAATCTTAGACAGCTCAATAGCACGGAAAATAAATCCGCCCTTGGGGGAGGTCACAAAACTTTCAGTAGGTTCAGGGAATACAACCTCGGGACCGTGGACATAACGCTTATTACCATCCTCGTCCTTAAGGATACAATATTCAAGGCGCTCAAGAGTGACTGCATCACGAATATATCCAAGAGCATCATTGTTCTGGAGAGGAATGACTTCAATTCCAGTAGGAGGAATATAGAAAGAAATATCAGTGCCCTTAATTACAAGAATCTGACCATTTACATAATCTTTCTTCTCAGGAACGACAACATTACCATCGGCATCAATTACCTGACCGCCCTCTACAGAAGCTCTCGCTGCGTCATAAACACGGGCAAGAAGATACTGGTTAGTGCGAAGCGCATGGCCCTTAACAACCTTAGCCATCTGGCCCGGATAAAGAGCAAAAGAAACAGGGCCGGGGATATTAATTTTACGACCAATTTCAATATCTTCGGGAAGATTATTGGATGTGCCGGCTGTAGGACGACGGCCGCTCTTTGTGGGGTTCTTCAGAACGAGATACCAGTTCTCAGGAGCAGACGCGAAAAGGGAAATTGCTTCATTATAACCACAAGGACGGAACTTCTTACTTTTGGGCTCAAAACGCACAAGTTCATCAGACTGAGAAAGAGAAGTCTTGGTAGGTCCGACATGGCAAAGGACATTACCCTTAGTGCGGTCAAGAACATAAGCATATTCATTGATAGAAAGAACAAGGTCTTTCTGCATCATATTTTCACTCATATTTTTAAAATTTACCTTTCTTTTTATTTTCTATAAATATTATATATTATTTTTTTATAAAAATCAATAAAAGAAAAATGGGTTAGATATTTAATTAAATATCTAACCCATTAAAATTACTTAATTAGATATTGATCTCCCATAATCATATCTAAAGTAATATTATCACGTTCCCAGTAAGGAATTCTTACTAAGGGAATGTTATGAGTTAAAGCATAATCATTTTTTACTTTATCTCGTTTTTGTGTAATTTCTAATTTTCCCCAAGTAGGAATTTCTATAAAATGCTATTCGCCATCAAATTCAATTAAACGAATTACATTATTGTCTTTTAAGATGGCAAAATCATATCGACTTTTTGGTAAATCATTAAAAGAATATTCATCAATAAAATCTATATTATTTTCTGACAATATAGATAAAATATTTGTTGCTCCTATTGAGCGATGATAGCAACCACAAGAAACGGTTTGATTTCCATCTTTTCTTTTTAGACTTTGTCCTCTAACAGAGATTATTTTTCCACAATCGCATTGGCAAATCCAATATACTACCCCACGCGATTTTGTGTCATCTCTTTTTAATACAGTTAATTTACCAAATCTTTGTCCTTCTAAATGGTCTCTGTGATTTTCATTGCCTTTATATGTAAGCTCATTACGAAGACAACCGCAACTTTGAATTTCACCACGTCTTAAAGATGAGCTTTTTATACTTTTAATTTTACCACATTCGCACTAACAAATCCAATAACTACCACTTTTAGTTATTCTATTTGTGTCTTTTTCTAAAACGGTAAGTCTTCCATATTTATTGCCTGTTAAATCTATGAGTTTTGACATTCCAAATCCTCCTCTCATAAAAATATAAAGAGTCTTTTGGAACGTTTAATAAAATTTGACCGAAGACCGGCAACTGGAAAAATTTACCAATTGCCGGTCTTATTATTTACTTGATGCAGGCATATCTCTCTTTATTGAGAACCTCATACATCAAATCCATAGCGGTCTTTCCACTCAAAATCTGTTCGAAAATAGAGGGAGAGAAACCACTAACGAAAGAGATGCCATTTTTTACAGTCATTGGAATGTTATTCTGTCTGGCGTCTACGTTCCAGAAAATAATTTTAGGACAATTATACCCATAAGCATTCCATTTCTTTTCAATCTTCTCCATCAGAGTATTACCGACAGTACCATAACTACCACAACGAACACAGGAATTAAATTCCATATCGCTAATGATAATCAGGTTTTCGGGAATCTCATCCTGAGAGCAACCATTCTTAATGGCAGTCTTAAGCATAAGGTCAAAGGCAGATTCGACGTTAGTAGAACCACCCCAAGGAGCAGAACTAATACGCTTTACCTTATCACAGAAATCAACACCTTCAACTTCCATGAAGTGAGGAGCAGACTCGAAAGTCATAAAATGATTTGCGAACGGGCCCTTAGCCTTATCTGCGCAATACATACCAATGGAAATAGCTACATTGATAGGAGCAGAAGCTTCACTACCAGTCATAGAACCAGAAGTATCAACGAGAGCCATACCATTAAAAGTCTTACCGGCAAAGTAATCAGCGAGATTCGCCCAATACTTATTAATCATAAGACGATCAGTATTGTCCATAGGGATAGCATGATCGTAACCATACCAACCATAACCGCCATAACCCCCATAACCCATAAGGTTCATAGCCTTAGCAACACACTCATAAGGATAGAGAGCCTTAGCATTAACCGTAGTGGTTTCATCCTTAGCAAAATTCTCATAAGTGCGGGCGCCGGCCTTCTGACGCTCAATGTCATGACGCGCAAAAGCATTCTTATAGATAAGACCCGCGCGAGAAGGAATCTTATCAAATTCAATCTTATCCCACTCACCCGCAGACATCAAACGTTCAAGAACGTTAATGCGCTTACGAAGAATAGAGAGAGTCTTACGATACTGACGAGGAGTCATATTAAGATACTGACGAGTCTTCATGCCGAGATACCGAGACTTCGCGGAACTGGTATTCTCACTCTTCAGCCACTTAGCCAAAAGAGAAGGAGTCTTACACTGAACGTCAAGAGCCAACTGTTCCTTAATAAGAGTATATGCTTCATTCTCGATAACCGTACCATCAAAGACATAAAGGTCGTCCCAACGGCCAAATTCAGGGACATTCTTCAAATTGCGAATAACAACCTCAGATTCGTTATTAGCAAGCCACTTCATACAAACACGGAAAAAGCGACGCTCACCCTGACCACCGCGCACATCGCGGATATAAAACAGACATTTCAAGGCATAAAGAGGATTCTCACGGTATGCCTTCTGGAACATAAGAAGAACATCTTCATCACTGCGCTTACGCATAGAAGCACCGAGCGCGAACATATCCAAAAGATCACTGGTTGTAGTCTTATGAGTAAGCGCGCCATTCTCAGTAAGAGTGTAATTAGTCTCGTTCTTCATGCCATTCAAAAAAGTATTCATATTTGTTTCTCCTTTTTCACTTTGATTTCTCTTGGACAAGAGAATTATTTTTTTTTATTTCTTAACTTTATATATTTATTATATTATATTTTTTTAAAAAATCAAATAGGAAAATTATTATCCAAAATTTTCTTGATAAATTTTGGATAATAATTGATAAGCAAAAGTAAACCCAATTCTTTTACGATTATAATCTCTATAATTTGTAAGAGATAAATCATAATATTGTTTACGAAATGCTTCAATCTATTTATTAAATTCAGAAATTAAAAACTTTTCCTACTCTTCAGTTAGCTAATATTTGCAAGTAAAAGTAGCGTATACTCTATCAGTATTTTTACCAATATAATGTTCTGGATTAAATTCTACTCGAATACGTTCTGTTCTTGTGTCTAAAGCGTATAATTTAATATTAGTAATATAATCAGAAGAAGTCTAACCAACTAATCTTCCGAAAATATTTTTTGTAGAACTTAATGAATGATAAAATTCTCCAGCTAATCTATAATCATAATCGCTATAAATAGTGATAAGATTTTGCTACTTCATTGGAAATACATTAACAGAAAAAGTTTGAGGCATTTTATTAATTTTATTTTTTTTCTTAAAGGCAAAACTGCAAACAGAATAGGTGGTTGTAGTAAAAACGGGTTCAGTAAAAATATTCATTTCTAAAATTTCGAACTTATCTAAAAATCGAGATCGAATTATTCCTGTTCGTTCATCAGCTAAAAAATTAGTTGGAATAATTAAAATTCCACCTTCACATTCTAAAATTGTTAATATAGTTGCTTTATATAAATCATCTGTATCATATTTGGAAAAAATAGTTTTATCAGTTGCTTTATTTTTAGCTAAATAAGGAGGATTTGTAATAACCCATTTATTTTTATAATCAGGAGGATTTATAAGAGTATTTTGCTAAATACTATTATCTTTTAACTCAATATCATAAGTTTCCCAATTGTGATTTGGAAATAAAGATAATAAATCTCCATCTCCCACAAATGGTTCAATTAATTGAGCATTTGATGGTATATATTTAACTAAATTTTGACAAATTTCCTAAGCTTTAGTAGTATAATGAATAGTTTTTTCTAAATCATTCATAATTTTTCTCCTTTTCTAAATATAAAAATTAGAGAAGATAGATTATTAAATTTTGTCACCAAAATTAATTTTCAGTCAATTCAGTTACAGAAGTAATCCATACATTAGGATTAGAAGCAAATTCTTCTCTTAAAATAGGTCTATATTTATCCCAATAAGGGCCATCAACAATAGCAGCAACTTTATGTTTAATAGATCCTCTTTTTAAAAAATCAATTACATCATTACGCTGGTTATCTTGAGCACCGCCCTCACCATCAGTATATTTTTGAGTAGCATAGTAGTCTTTTAAAATAAAATCAGCACTTTTTGTATTTCCTGTAGATGTGGATACAATATCTCCTGCATCGTTGAAACGAACGCATCTTTTCCCAGAAGATACAAGTTTTGTTAAACCTAATACTTCTCCAGCAAGATTTTCACTAATATTTTGT
>ULRK01034100.1_pt1 | contig 11542 bp, 6 predicted proteins | sample 1955341 | NCBI WGS metagenome assembly ULRK01 (sample SAMEA4835680, study PRJEB28245) | human gut metagenome | biome: gut microbiome; material: fecal sample | place: Denmark | collected 2008
GCGGCATCGGTGTGATCGACGCGCGGCGCATCTACGGTGTCGGCGCCGTCAAGCCCGAGACGCGCGTGGACCTCGTCGTGCAGCTCGAGCCGTGGGAGGACGGCAAGGCCTACGACCGGCTGGGCCTGACGACGGAATACTGCGAGATCCTCAACGTGCGCGTGCCGTGCGTGACGATCCCGGTCGGGCCGGGGCGCAACCTCGCGGTCATCCTCGAGCTCGCCGCCATGAACAACCGCCAGAAGGGCATGGGTTACAACGCGGCGCAGGAGCTCGCGATCGAGCACGACCGCAGCATCGACCTCGGCATCGGGTTCTGACCCGGAAAGGAACTGGAATATGACGAATCTGGACCCCATCGTCCGCGCGCTGCGTGCGCAGCTGCCGGAGCTGGAGATTTTGGAATACGAACCGATGCGCGCGCACTGCTCGTTTCGCATCGGCGGGCCGGCGCGCGCGCTCGTGCGCCCCGCGTCCGCGGAGGAGACGGCGGCCGTCTGCCGCATCGTGCGCGAGGGCGGCGCGCAGCCGCTCCTGATCGGCAACGGCACGAACCTGCTCGTCACCGACGGGGAAGTGCACCGCATCGTCGTGCAGATGGGTGAGCGCATGGCGGACGTGACGCGCGCGGACGAGACGCACCTGTGCGCGGGCGCGGGCATCCCGCTCGCGCGGCTGGCGCAGGCGGCGCTGGGCTATGGCCTCGCGGGGCTGGAGTTTGCCCACGGCATCCCCGGGTCGCTGGGCGGCGCGGTGTCGATGAACGCGGGCGCTTACGGCGGCGAGATGAAGGACGTCGTCGTCTCGACGCGCTACCTGGACAGGGAGCTGAACCTGCGCGAGGCCGTGGGCGCGGAGCACGCGTTCGGCTACCGGCACAGCGTGTTTTCCGACACGGACTGCGTCGTGCTCGGCAGCACGCTCGCGCTCACGCCGGACGACCCGGCGGCCATTCAGGCGCGTATGCGCGACCTGAGCGAGCGCCGCCGCAGCCGCCAGCCGCTGGAGCTGCCGAGCGCCGGCAGCACGTTCAAGCGCCCCGTGGGCGGCTACGCCGCCGCGCTCATCGATCAGGCCGGGCTCAAGGGCTGCGCCGTCGGCGGCGCGCAGGTGAGCGAGAAGCACGCGGGCTTCGTCGTCAACCGCGGCGGCGCCACGTTTGACGATGTGCTGCGGCTCATGGACCACATCCGCAGCGAGGTGCTGCGCACGTCCGGCGTGGAGCTCGAGCCGGAAGTGAAGATCATCCGGGGGTGACGGAATGGAATTTCTGATCGTATCGGGCCTGTCTGGCGGCGGCAAGAGCCGCGCGGCCGACGTGCTGGAGGATCTGGACTTTTACTGCGTGGACAATCTGCCGGTGGCACTGCTGACGCGGTTTGCCGAGCTGTGCCTTGCCACGCGCGGAAGATATGAAAAGGTCGCGCTCGTGACGGACATCCGCAGCCAGGAGAGCTTTACCGAGCTCTTTGCCGCGCTCGGCGAGCTGGCAAACATGGGCGTGGATTACCGCATTTTGTTCGTCGAGGCGTCGGAGAGCGCCATCGTGCGCCGCTACAAGGAGTCGCGCCGGCCGCACCCGCTGCAGGCCGAGAGCGGCTGCTCCCTGCCCGAGGCCGTGCGCCGCGAGAGCGAGCTGCTCGCCCCCGTGCGCGAGCGCGCCGACTATGTCATCAACACGACGGGCCTCACGCTCGCCATGCTGCAAAAACGCATCTGCGAGTATTTTGCCGACGGCGGCACCCGGCGCGATATTCTGGTCAACGTCGTGTCCTTCGGCTTCAAGTACGGCATCCCGATCGACGCCGACCTCGTGTTCGACGTGCGCTTTCTGCCGAACCCGTTTTATGTCGAAAAGCTCCGCCCTATGAGCGGCATGGACGCCGAGGTGCAGGAATACGTCCTGCGCAGCGACGTGGCGAAGAATTTTCTCGCCAAGCTCACCGACATGATCGACTTTCTCCTGCCGCAGTACGCCGCCGAGGGGCGCTACGCGCTCACGATCGGCATCGGCTGCACCGGCGGCCAGCACCGCAGCGTGGCCGTGGCCAAGGCGCTGACGGATTATCTCGCCGCGCGCGACGCCAACGTCCGCCTGCGCAACCGGGATTTTCCCAAGACCTGAGCGGAGGCGCGCCATGTCCTTTGCATCCGATGTCAAAAACGAGCTGTGCCGCGTGCCGCTGGGCCGCCACTGCTGCGCCGTGGCCGAGGCTTACGGCGTGCTGCTGTACTGCCACACGTTCACGACGCGCGAGATCCGCATCGTCACGGCGTGCGACGCGCTGGCCGAGCGGCTGCCGAAGCTCTTTCGCCGCGCGTTCGGCGCGCACTTTGCCCTGCCCGCCGCCGAAAAGACCGGCGGCCGCCATGTGCTGACCATCACCGACCGCGCCGCCATCGAGACGGTGTTTGCCGCCTTCGGCGCCGACCTCTCGCGCACGGTCGCGCACCATATCAACCTCGCCGTGCTCGAAAACGACTGCTGTAAGGCGTCGTTCCTGCGGGGGGCGTTTCTCGCCGGCGGCAGCGTGACCGACCCGAGCAAGAACTACCATCTCGAGCTCATCACGGCGCACGCAAGCGTCAGCCGCGAGACGGCCGCCCTGCTCACGGAGCTGGGCTTTGCCGCGCGCAGCATCGACCGCGGCGCCAACACCGTGCTCTACTTTAAAAAGTCCGAGGCCATTGAGGACTTTCTGACCAAGATCGGCGCGCCCTGCGCCGCCATGGACATCATGTCCGCCAAGGTGGAAAAGTCCATGAACAACTCCATCAACCGCAAGGTCAACTGCGACACCGCCAACGCCGACAAGGTCGTGGCCGCGGCGCAGGAACAGATCGACGCCATCCGCCGCATCGAGCGCGACTACGGGCTCGACGTGCTGCCGGAAAAGCTGCAGAGCGCGGCGCTGCTGCGCATTGCCAATCCCGAGGCCAGCCTTGCCGACCTCGCCACGCTCTCGTACCCGCCGGTGACGAAGAGCTGCCTGAACTACCGGCTGAAAAAACTCATGGAATTTCACATGGACGACTGAAAGGAACGCACGATGGGGTTTGCACACCTGCACGTACATAGTGAATACAGCCTGCTCGACGGCGCGTGCCGCATCGGGCCGCTCATTGAGCGCGCCCGCGAGCTGGGCCAGACCGCGCTGGCGATCACCGACCACGGTGTCATGTACGGCGCGGTCGCTTTTTACAAGGCGGCCGTCGCCGCCGGTATCCGGCCGATCATCGGCTGCGAGGTCTATGTCGCCCCGCGCGGCATGACCGACCGCGTCCACGGCGTGGACGATGCCTATACGCACCTGATCCTGCTCTGCCGCGACGAGACGGGCTACCACAACCTGTGCTACCTCGTGTCGGCCGCGTTTGAGCGCGGGTTTTACGGCAAGCCGCGCATCGACTGGCCGCTGCTGCACAAGCACGCCGAGGGGCTCATCTGTCTGAGCGGCTGCGTCGCGGGCGACATTCCGCGCGCGATTTTGCGCGGGGACTATGATGCTGCCAAGGCGCGCGCCGAGGAGCTGCAGGAGCTGTTCGGCGAGGGAAACTTCTACCTCGAGCTGCAAAACCACCACATGACCGACGAGGCGCGCGTGCGCGCGGCGCTGCTGCGCATCCACCGCGAGACGGGCATCCCCCTCGCGGCGACGAACGACGTGCACTACATTAAAAAGCAGGACGCCTACGATCAGGACGTGCTGCTGTGCATCCAGACCGGCCAGACGCTCGACAGTCCGGACCGGCTGCGCTTTCCGAACGATGAATTTTACCTCAAGAGCGAGGCCGAGATGCGCGCGCTCTTTGACGAATATCCCGACGCGGTGGAAAACACGCAGCGCATCGCAGACCGGTGTCATTTTGACTTCACCTTCGGCCACTACCACCTGCCGCGTTTCCTGCTGCCGGAGGGGGAGACGGACGCGGACGCCTATCTCACGAAGCTGTGCGAGCGCGGTTTCGCCCGGCGCTACGGCGACCGGCCGGAGGTGCACAAGCGGCTGAACTATGAGCTGGACATGATCCGGCGCATGGGCTTTGTGGACTACTTTCTCATCGTGAGCGATTTCATTGCCTACGCCAAGGGGCAGCACATCCCCGTCGGCCCCGGGCGCGGCAGTGCGGCCGGCAGCGTCGTGTCCTACTGCCTGGGCATCACGGATGTCGACCCCGTGCAGTATAACCTCTACTTCGAGCGCTTTCTCAACCCGGAGCGCGTGAGTATGCCGGATATCGACGTGGACTTCTGCGTGCAGCGGCGCGGGGAAGTGATCGACTACGTCATCCGCAAATACGGCGCCGACCACGTGGCGCAGATCGTCACCTTCGGCACCATGGCCGCGCGCGCGGCCGTGCGCGACGTCGGCCGGGTCATGAACCTGACCTACGCCGAGACCGACGCCGTGGCCAAGGCCATCCCCGGCGGCATCAACACCACGCTCGACGAGGCGCTGCAGCAGTCGCAGACGCTGCGCGCGATGTATGACGGCGACGACCGGCTGCACCAGCTCATCGACACGGCCCGCGCCATCGAGGGGATGCCGCGGCACGCGTCCACGCACGCGGCGGGCGTGGTCATCACGGAGCAGCCGGTGTACGCCTACGTGCCGCTGGCGAGCAACGACGGCGCACTCGTGTGCCAGTTTCAGATGACGACGCTCGAGGAGCTCGGCCTGCTGAAGATGGACTTTCTCGGCCTGCGCAACCTCACCGTGCTCGAGGACGCGGCGCGGCAGGTGCGCCGCCGCGAGCCGGGATTTCAGGTCGAGCACATCCCGCTCGACGATCCGAAAACGTTTGATATGCTCGCCGCCGGGCGCACCGTCGGCGTGTTCCAACTCGAGAGCGCGGGCATCACGGCCGTGTGCATGGGCCTGCGCCCGCGCAGCATCGAGGACATCACCGCCGTGATCGCGCTCTACCGCCCCGGGCCGATGGAGAGCATCCCGCGCTTTCTCGCCTGCTCGGCGCACCCGGAGCGCATCACCTACAAGCACCCGCTGCTCGAGCCGATCCTCGCCGTGACCTATGGCTGCATCGTCTATCAGGAGCAGGTCATCGAGATCTTCCGGCAGCTGGCCGGGTTCTCGCTCGGCCAGGCGGATATGATCCGCCGCGCCATGTCCAAGAAAAAGGAGGCCGTCATCACGGCCGAGCGCGCCGCCTTCGTGCACGGCGACCCGGAGCGCGGCATCCCCGGCGCGGTGGCCAGGGGCGTGCCGGAGCAGACCGCCAACGACATCTATGACGAGATTCTCGCCTTCGCGAGCTACGCCTTCAACAAGGCGCACGCGGTGTCCTACGCCATCGTGTCCTACCGCACTGCGTATATGAAGCGCAACTATCCGCATGAATATATGGCGGCGCTGCTGACCTCCGTGCTCGACAACACGCCGAAGGTCACGGAGTACATCGCCGAGTGCCGCGAGCTGGGCATCCGCCTGCTGCCGCCGGACATCAACGCGTCCGACGCCGACTTCACCGTTGAGGAGGGTGACCTGCGCTTCGGCCTCGTGGCCATCAAGGGCGTGGGGCGCGGGCTCATCCAGGCACTCATGCGCGAGCGGGAGATCGGCGGACCGTTTACGGCGTTTGACGAATTCTGCCGCCGCATGAACGGGCACGACCTCAACCGCCGCGCCGTCGAGAGCCTCATCCGCGCCGGGTGCTTTGACCGCATGGGCTACAAGCGCAAGGCGCTCATGCAGTCGGTCGACCGCGTGCTCAACGGCGCCGCGAGCGAGAGCCGCATGAATCTCACCGGCCAGATGAACCTCTTCAGCGCGCCGGACGACGGGGGAGCGCCCACCGACACGACGCAGCTCGTGCTGCCGGACGTGGAGGAGTTCACGCGCGCGGAGCTCATGGCCATGGAGCGCGAGACGACCGGGCTCTACCTCACCGGCCACCCGATGGACGATTACCGCGCGCTCGCGCAGCAGGCCAAGGCCGCACCCATGGGTGACATCCTTGCGAGCTTTCACGCCCCGGCCACCGCCGCGCACCGCTACCGCGACGGGCAGCGCGTCGTGCTCGCCGGCATCTGCACCGCCAGCCGCGAGCGCGCCACGCGCAAGAATACCCGCATGGCCTACCTCCAGCTCGAGGACGACGGCGGCAGCATGGAGGTGCTCGTGTTTTCGCCCACGCTCGATGCCTGCCGCGACCTGCTCGCGCAGGAAAATCCCGCGCTGTTCGTGGCCGGGCGCATCTCGACGCGCGACGAGTCCGACCCGCAGCTCGTGGCGGATAAGGTCCTGCCGCTGACCGAGCAGGGACTCCAGACCCTGCGCACGCCGCCGCGCCGCGATCCGCCGCCCCGGCCCGAGCCGCCGAAGCGGCACCGCCTCTGGGTGCGGCTGCCGGATTCCGGGCATCCCGCGCTCAAGCGCATAGAGCTGATCCTGAAAATGTTCCCCGGCGACGAGCAGCTCGTGCTCGTGTTCGAGGACACCGGCAAGCGCGCCGCCGCCCGCTGCGTCGTGCACCCCGCGCTCGTCGAGGAGCTGCGCGAGCTCGCCGGGCCGGGCAATGTCGCCGTCACGGAGGAGAAAACCCGTTGACGCGCCGGGCATTTTATGGTATCATGAACGTTAATTTATCTCCCGTCCGGATAGGCACCGGCCGGGGGAGGTATTCAGGAGTGTGATGATCCGCAATGGACGCTGGCCCTAAGCAGGATTTATGGAATCTTTTGCCTGTTATCATCGTGCTGCTCCTTGGTGCGGCCTATTTCGCCATCATGGAGACAGCGTTTGCATCCGCGAGCCGCATCCGGCTCAAAGCCGCCGCTGACCACGGCAACCGCCGCGCACAGCAGGCGATGTATGTGCTCGACCACTTCGATCAGGCGATCACGACGCTGCTGATCGGCACGAACATTCTGCACCTGACGATCGCGACGCTCGTGACCGTGGCCGTGCAGCGGCAGTGGGGTATGTGGGCCGTCACTGCCGGCACGCTCATCACGACCGTGGTCGTGTTCTTCGCCGGGGAGATGCTGCCCAAGAGCATCGCCAAGAAATACGCCGAGCGGCTGGCCATGCGCACGGCGCGCTCGCTGCGGTTTTTCATGGTGCTCTTTAAGCCCCTGTCCGCCGCCCTCACCGCCTTCGGCAACGCCGCCGCCCGCCGCATCCAGAGCGAGCCCGCCGTGACCGTGACAGAGGATGAGCTGGCCGACATCATTGAAAACATGACCGACGACGGGGAGCTGACCGCCGAGCGCGGCGAGCTCATGAGCTCGGCCCTGTCGTTTGCCGAGGTGCCGGTCGAGAGCGTCATCACGGCGCGCGTGGATGTCGCCGCCGTGGACGTGGACGATCCGCCGGAGGAGATCCTCGCCTACGTGCGCGAGCAGCGCCACAGCCGCCTGCCCGTGTACGCCGACAGCATTGATAATGTGATCGGCATCCTGCAGATCCGCAAATACATCAAGGCCTGCATCAAAGCCGGCGGCAAGGCCGTGGACGTCCGCCCCCTGCTTGACGAGCCCGTGTTCGTGCACCAGAGCACCCTCATCGCCGAGGTGCTGCCCGAGCTCAGCCGCCGCAAGGCCAATCTCGCCATCGTCACCGATAACTACGGCGGCACGCTCGGCATCGTGACCGTGGAGGACATCGTTGAGGAGCTCGTCGGCGAGATCTGGGACGAGGACGACGTGGTCGAGGAATCATTCGTGCCGCTCGGCGGCGGCCGCTACGAGGTCGATGCCGAGATGACCGTCGGCGAGGTGTTCGACCGGCTCGACTACACCGACCCCGAGGACGACGAGGAACTGCAGTATAAGCTGCTCGGCGAGTGGACGTATGAGCAGTTTTCCTACATCCCGCGCGAGCGGGAGGGCTTCCGCTATCACCGGCTTGACGTGCGCATTGCCGACATGAAGCAAAAGCGCATCGTCAAGCTCATTGTGCGCCTGCTGCCCGAGGAGACTGAGGCAGATGCGCCTGCGGACGCCGCCCCGGAGAAAGGGGGCGAGACGGCATGAGCATCGTGTGGTATTTTGTTGCACTCGTCGTGCTCATCGCGCTGTCCGCGTTCTTTTCCGCGTCGGAAATGTCGTATTCGTCGGCCAACCGCCTGCGGCTCGAAAACGCCGCCGAGGACGGCAGCCGCCGCGCGAAGACCGCCGTCGGCATCCTCGACCATTTTGACCGCACCCTCAGTGCCATCCTCATCGGCAACAACCTCGTCAACATCGCGGCGTCGTCGCTCGGCTCCGTGATCGTCATCCTGCTCGCGGGCGAGCAGTGGACGTGGGTGTCCACCGTCGTGCTGACGCTGCTGGTCATCATCTTCGGCGAGACGATGCCGAAGATCGTCGCCAAGCAGAACGCCAACGGCATCGCTCTGCGCAACGCGTATGTCATCCGCGCGCTGTCGGTCATTCTGTACCCCGTCATCTGGCTCGTCGTCGGGCTCGTGCACCTCATCACGCGCCCCCTGCACGGCGACACCGGCGACGGTGACCCCGAGGAGGCCGCCTCGCAGGAGCTGCAGTCGATCATCGAGACAGCCGAGGACGAGGACGTGCTCGACGAGGATCGCAGCGAGCTGCTGCGCTCCGCGCTCGACTTTTCCGACATCAGCGCGAGTGAGGCCATGACTGCCCGCGTGGACATGGTTGCCATCGATATCGACGATGACTGGGACGATATCGTGCGCATCATCGACGATTCGTCGTATTCCCGTCTTCCGGTCTACTCCGGCAGCGTGGACAACATCATCGGATTTTTGTACCTCAACCGCTTTTTCAAGACCATGATGGACGGCCGGCCGGACGACCTGCGCGCGCAGCTCATCCCGCCGTGCTTTGTGTACAAGACCACGCGTCTGCCCGACGTGCTGGCAAAGCTCCGCCGCGAGCAGAAGCACCTCGCCGTCGTCACGGACGAGTTCGGCGGCACGCTCGGCGTCATCACGATGGAGGACGTGCTCGAAGAGCTCGTCGGCGACATCTGGGACGAGAAGGACGTGGTGGAAAAGGAGGTCGTCGCGCGGCCCGACGGCGGCTATGAGCTCGACGGCGCCATGACGCTCTCGGACTTTCTCGAGCTGCTCGACTGGCCCGAGGACGCCCTCGACGATGCCGACAGCACCACCGTCGGCGGCTGGACGCTCGAGCGCTTCGGCACGTTCCCAAAGCCGGGCGACAGCTTCCGGTATGAAAACCTCACCGTCACGGTCCTCACCATGGACGGCCGCCGCGTCGAGCGTGTGCTCGTGCGGCCCGACCCGCCCGAGGACAGGGACGAATAACGCGTTCCGGCCAGGAGAATCCGGCCTGTGCAATTTTTGCACGGGCCGGATTTTTGCTTTCCTGTGTGAGGCATCTTGTGCCCGGAGTGGGAAAATTTGCCCAAACGGCGCAAGATGTGGCGGTTTGTATCAGAAATCCGCTAGTGTGTGAAAGTTTTTGCACAGAAACGGATGGAAAGTTTCATTTTTGGCTTGATATTTGCACCTGAGACAGGTATAATGAACACATATTGAATCTTTTCAAGAGGAAAATTTCAAAAAGGAGAGAAACGACTATGAAGTTCAACAAAATCGTGGCGCTGGCGCTCGCCCTCGTCATGGTGTTTGCGCTGTGCGCCTGCGGCGGCGGCACCGACACCAAAAAGGACGACAGCAATTCCGCTTCCAAGGTCGATACCAGCACCGTCTCCGTCGGCGCGGTCGTCATCGCGCGCGACGACGTTCCGACCGATCAAATCTATGCGTTCGTGTCCACCATCTTCAACAACCTCGATGCCATCGCTGCTCAGCACGGCAAGGGCGCAGAGCTGAACCTCGAGGCTGCCGCCTCGGTCAAGGGCGTACCGTATCACCCCGGTGCTGCCAAGTACTTTGAGGAGAAGGGCGTCAAGGTTGACGCGGTCAAGGACGGCGCCGGCACCGGCACCGCCGCTGCGCTCAACTTCGGCACCGGCGGCGACACCGGCACGTACTACGGCTTCGGCAGTGTGCTGGCCAACTACGTTTCCACCAACTCCGACTGCAAGGTCACGGCGCTCACCTCCGGCGGCTCTCAGGCCAACGTTGAGGACCTGACCAACGGCAACGTCCAGATCGCTTTCGTGCAGAGCGACGTCATGAACTACGCCTACAACGGCCAGCGCCTGTTTGAGAACCCGGTCACCGGCTTCTCCGTCGTTGCCCAGCTGTATCAGGAGCAGGTCCAGATCGTCACCACCAACCCTGACATTAAGACCGTTGCCGACCTCGCCGGCAAGAAGGTCTCCATCGGCGCAGCCGGCTCCGGCGTGTACTTCAACGCCATTGACGTGCTCAACGCCTACGACCTCAAGGAGTCTGACATCTCCGCCGTGTACCAGAGCTTCGGCGACAGCGCCGAGAGCCTGAAGGACGGCAAGATCGACGCCGCGTTCATCGTCGCCGGTGCGCCCACCACGGCCATCACCGACCTTGCCACCGCCGGCAGCGTCTACCTTGTCAGCCTCGACGACAGCCATGTGCAGTCCCTGCTTTCCGCTTCCCCGTACTACACCGCCGCCACCATCAAGGCCGGCACCTATTGATGCCTGACCCGGTGATGCGCCGCATCCCGTAAATGTTCGCTACGGCGTCAGTACCCCTGACGCCGTAGTTTTTCCATTCTACCCGGAACGGAGGTTTCCTCTTATATGTCTGACACCAAAAAGCCCGCAGCCGCTGCGGAAGCCGCCTCTCTGAAGGAGGATATGGACGCCGTCATGCGCAAGTATGATCGCGAGTCTGCCACCCGCATCTGGGCGGGCAAACCCAAGATCGTCATTTCCGTCGTCATGGCGCTGTTTTCGGTCTATTGCATCTGGTCGACCCTGTTCAGCACCGCCGCGCTTGAGGTGCGCCTGACGGCATTCCTTGGTCTGATCATCATCATGGGTTATCTGACCTACCCCGCCAGCAAGAAGCATGTGCATGCCAACCGCCTGCCGTGGTATGACATTGTCATCATGGTCATTGGCGCGGCTGCGTTTTTCTACTACTGCTTTAATTACGGTACGCTTATCAAGACGCTCACCAGCGCCGCCAAGATGACGCCGTTTCTCATCGCCGTCGGCGTGGCCGGCATCCTGACGCTTGCCGAGCTCTGCCGCCGCTGTGTCGGTGTGCCGATCCTTGTGGTCGTCGGTGCGCTGCTCGTGTACACGTTCGTGAGTATGCTCAAGGGCGGCCAGACGTTTGATCAGGTGCTCGGCCGCGTGATCTACACGCTCTTTTTCGGCACGTCCGGCGTGCTGAGCACGCCCATACAGGTGTGCGCGAAGTTCATCGCCGTGTTTATCATCTTTGGCGCGTTTCTGGAGCGCACCGGCATCTCGAGCTTCTTCATTGATCTCGCCAATGCCATCGCCGGCTGGACCTCCGGCGGCCCGGCCAAGGTCGCGGTCATCTCGTCCGCACTGTGCGGCATGGTGTCCGGCTCTTCCGTCGGCAACACCGTTACCACGGGCTCGGTCACGATCCCGATGATGAAACGTACCGGCTACAAGCCCGAATTCGCCGGCGCGGTCGAGGCGGCCGCCTC
>ULRK01053773.1_pt1 | contig 11482 bp, 6 predicted proteins | sample 1955341 | NCBI WGS metagenome assembly ULRK01 (sample SAMEA4835680, study PRJEB28245) | human gut metagenome | biome: gut microbiome; material: fecal sample | place: Denmark | collected 2008
CTCCAGCGTCTCGGAGACCGAACCGATCTGGTTCAGCTTGATGAGAATGGCGTTTCCGGCACCCAGCTGGATGCCCTTGGCCAGGCGCTCGGTGTTGGTGACGAACAGGTCGTCGCCCACCAGCTGGACCTTGCCGCCCAGTTCGCGGGTCATCTCCTGCCAGCCCTCCCAGTCCTCTTCGTCCAGACCGTCCTCGATGGAAATGATGGGATACTTCTCCACCAGACTCTTCCAGTGGGCGATCAGCTCGCTGGAGGTGTACTCGGTGCCCGCCTTGGGCAGCTTGTAGAAGCCCTTGCCCTTGGGGCTCTTCCACTCGGAGGAAGCGGCATCCATGGCCAGCATGAAGTCCTTGCCGGGCTGATAACCGGCTTTCTCGATGGCGGCCAGAATGGTCTCGATGGTCTCCTCGTCGCTGGACAGGTTGGGCGCAAACCCGCCCTCGTCGCCGACGGAGGTGGCCAGACCTTTGGCCTTCAGGATGGAGGCCAGAGCGTGGAAGACCTCGGCGCACCAGCGCAGCGCTTCCTTGAAGGAGGGGGCACCTACGGGCATGATCATGAACTCCTGGGTATCCACGGTGTTGGTGGCGTGTGCGCCGCCGTTCAGGATGTTCATCATCGGGACGGGCAGGCGGTTGCCGTTCACGCCGCCCAGAAAACGGTACAGCGGCATCTCCAGCGAAGCGGCGGCTGCGCGGCAGGCGGCGATGGACACGGCCAGAATGGCGTTTGCGCCCAGATTGGACTTGTCCTTGGTGCCGTCGGCTTTACGCATGGCGGCATCGACTGCATAGATGTCGGAGGCATCCAGCCCCACGACAGCATCGGCGATGACGGTGTTGATGTTCTCAACGGCTTTGGTCACGCCCTTGCCCAGATAACGGCTCTTGTCGCCGTCGCGCAGCTCCAGAGCCTCGAACTCGCCGGTGGATGCGCCGGAGGGGGCACAGCCGCGGGCGACAGTGCCGTCGGCGAGCGTGATCTCAGCTTCGACGGTGGGGTTCCCGCGGGAGTCTAAGATCTCGCGGCCGACAACGGATTCGATTTCCAGATAATTCATACTAAAGACCTCCCGGTAATGATTTGAAATGGTGGATAGTCAATACTAACTAACCGCCTTTATCCTATCACGTCCTGTGCCTGGTTGCAAGAGGGGATCGCGATGTTTGCCGCTGTAAACATCATCAGTCTGCCCGGAGGCGGGGGCGGATATGCCCGGAGGCGGGAAGGCGGCCGCCGCCGCACCTGCCCGGAACCGACCGGACGGCCATTGTGTAACCTTTTTGACATTCGTGAAAACCGTTCATTTCAGGGTGAAACAAGATGAATGATTTAGAAAAACAGCCAAAAGTGATATGGAAATTTTGTGTACTTTAACATGATTTGACGGAAAAGGCCCGGAAAAGTATGGACGGTTTGTGAATTGCGAACGGCCCCGAAGGGGGCTATAATGAAACTACCGAGAGCAGAGCCGCTTTGAGGGAAAGGGCTCTGCTTTCTGCATTTTGCAGATGCTTCCAAACAGGAGGAGAACGATTATGAAAAAGATGATCACGCGTCGTAACTTTCTGGCTGCTGCCGGTGTCGTGGCTGCTGCCGGTGTCCTGACCGCCTGCGGCGGTTCTTCTTCCAGCACGGCTGCTTCCGGTTCTGCGGCTGGTTCCGCTGCTTCCGGTGAGACCATCAAGGTGGGCGTCATGGGCCCCCTGAGCGGCAACGTTTCCGTTTACGGCCAGGCCGTTGTCAACGGTGCGGCCCTGTACCTGAAGCAGGTCAACGCCGATGGCGGCATCAACGGCAAGCAGATCGAGATCCTGACCGAGGATGAGCAGGGCGACGCCACCCAGGCCGTCAACTGCTTCACCAAGATGGTGGACGAAGGCATCACGGCACTGATCGGCGATGTCACCACCACCCCCACGCTGGCCGTGGCTGCTGAGAGCGCCGACTACAACATGCCCATGGTCACTGCTTCTGCCACCGCAGAGGCCGTTACCTACGATGCCGAGACCGACACCGTGAACGCCAACGTCTTCCGTGCCACCTTCACCGACCCGTTCCAGGGCATCAAGATGGCAGATTACGCATACCAGAAGCTGGGCTACACCAAGGCTGCTGTCATCTTTAAGAAGGGCGCAGACTACAACGAGGGCCTGGCTGAGAACTTCATCGACGAGTTCGAGAGCCTGGGCGGCACCATTGTCGATCAGGAGAGCTACTCCGACGGCGACGTGGACTTCAAGACCCAGCTGACCAGCATCCTGGGCAAGGCTCCGGAGACGGTCTTCTGCCCCAACTACTATGAGGAAGTGGGTCAGATCCTGTCGCAGGCGGAGAGCATCGGCCTGACCGTTCCGTTCCTGGGCGGCGACGGCTGGGACGGCCTGGAGGGCTATGCGACCGCTGACCAGCTGAAGGACAGCTACTTCTGCGCCAACTACGCAAAGGGCGCTTCTCCGGAGTTCGAGGAGGCCTACAAGGCAGAGTACGGCGAGGATTACCCCAACGGCTTCGCACCTCTGGGCTACGACGCTGCCAAGACCGTGGTCTACGGCCTGCAGGCTGCGGAGGACGCCGGTCTGGAAGCAGGCAGCGACGAGTACAAGCAGGCTGTCATTGACGCCATCGCTTCCGGCACCATCGACGGCATCACCGGCACCTTCACCTTCGACGAGCACCACGACCCCGTCAAGGAGACTGCGATCCTGACCTATGTGGATGGCAAGCCCGAACTGAAGGAAATGTTCTGATCCCTCGCATCCAGAACCACTTGCGGAGACCGCCGAAACGGGTTGTCTCCGCTTTTTTGGTAAACAAGTGTCTCCCAAAAGGCGTGGCCAAACGCCGCAAAGAAAGGAAGTATCCATCCATGACAGTGTTTTTTAGTCAGCTGATCAACGGTCTTTCCCTGGGCAGCATCTATGCACTGATCGCACTGGGCTACAGCATGGTGTACGGCATCATCCTGCTGCTGAACTTTGCCCATGGCGATGTCATTATGGTTGGCGCGTACATGTCCTGGTTCGTGATGAACCAGCTGGGCCTTGGCCCGGTGACGGCTGTCTGCGCCACCGTCATTACCTGCACCCTGCTGGGCGTGGTGATCGAAAAGGTCGCCTACACCCCGCTGCGCAGTGCGCCCCGCATCTCGCTGCTGATCACGGCCATCGGCGTGTCCTTCTTCCTGGAGTATACGGCGGAGCTGCTGATGGGCTCCGGTGCAAAGGTCATCCCGTCCTACTTTGAAGCCAGGACCTTCTACTTCGGCAAAGTGCCGGTGGGCCTGACCTCCGTGATCACGCTGGTGGTCACCGTGCTGTCCATGCTCGTGCTGACCTTCCTGGTCCAGAAGACCAAGCTCGGCAAGGCCATGCGCGCCGTCTCCGAGGATATGGATGCGGCCCGCCTGATGGGCATCAACGTCAACAGCACCATCTCCTTCACCTTTGCGGTGGGCTCTGCGCTGGCCGGTATCGGTGCAGTGCTGTACTGCTGCTCTTACCCGCAGGCAACGCCCACTATGGGTTCCATGCTGGGCCTGAAAGCTTTCGTTGCCGCAGTTCTGGGCGGCATCGGTTCCATTCCGGGCGCGATGATCGGCGGCATCGCCATCGGCCTGTGCGAGTGCTTCGTTTCCGCCATCGGCCTTTCCGCCTGGAAGGACGCCGTTACGTTTGCGATCCTGATCATCGTGCTGCTGTTCAAGCCCACCGGCTTCCTTGGCCGCAAGGTGCAGGAAAAGGTGTAAGGAGGGCATGAAGATGAATACCAAACGCAAAACGCTCAAAATGCCCGTGCGCTACCTGATGAATACGGTGCTGGTGGCGCTGCTGTTCCTGGGGCTTTCCTACCTGACCGGGAATCTGCTTTCCACCTATCAGAACAAGGTGCTGATGACCGTGGGCATCAACATCATCCTGGCTGTGTCTTTGAACGTGGCCACCGGCTATCTGGGCCAGCTGCCGCTGGGCCATGCCGGTTTCATGGCCGTGGGTGCTTACACCTGCGCGCTGTTCACCAAGTACAGCCCCCTGCCCAGCGGCATCTCCTTTGCCATTGGTCTGGTGCTGGCCTGCATCATGGCGGGCCTGTTCGGTATGCTGATCGGCATCCCCGCTCTGCGCCTGACCGGTGACTATCTGGCCATCCTGACGCTTGGCTTTGGCGAGATCATCCGCATCACGCTGAACAACATCGACGATGTGCTGGGTTACAGCCTGTTCTACGGCTCCAAGGGTCTGAAGAACATCCCCAAGTATTCCCATTTCAGCAATGTGTTCCTGTGCGTGGTCATCACCTGCTTCCTGATCCACACCATGATGAAGAGCCGCCACGGCCGCGCCGTCCTCGCCATCCGCGACAACGAGATCGCGGCCGAGAGCTGCGGCATCCAGACCACCTACTATAAGGTCATGGCCTTTGCCTTCTCTGCGGCCTTCGCCGGTCTGGCCGGTGGTCTGTACGCCTGCTACATCGGCGTTCTGAACCCCTCGACCTTCGGTTTCATGAAGTCCATTGAGATCCTGGTCATGGTCGTTCTGGGCGGCATGGGCTCCATGCTGGGTTCCATCCTCTCGGCAACGGTGCTGACCATCCTGCCCGAAGCGACCCGCAGCTTTGACAGCTACCGCATGGTCATCTACTCGCTGGTGCTGATCCTGATGATGATCTTCCGCCCCGGCGGACTGCTGGGCAGCTACGACTTCTCTGTGAGCCGCATCGTGGAGAAGGTCCTGAACGGGGAACTGTTCCGCAAGAAGAACAAGGAGGGTGCAGACCATGAGTGAGTTCCAGACGAGACTGAACAGCGTCCCCTCCGGCGGTTTCCTGACCGACCGCGACAAGGACAAAAAGCCCATCCTCGACGTGCGCGAGCTGGGCATCGACTTCGGCGGTCTGACCGCAGTGGACGGCTTCAACCTGATGATCGGCCGCAACGAGATCACCGGTCTCATCGGCCCCAACGGTGCCGGTAAGACCACCGTTTTCAACCTGCTGACCAACGTGTACCAGCCCACCCGCGGCTCCATCCTGATCGACGGGATGCCCACGGCAGGCAAGAAGACCTATCAGGTCAACCGGATGGGCGTAGCCCGCACCTTCCAGAACATCCGCCTGTTCAAGGAGCTGTCGGTCATCGACAACATCAAGGTCGGCCTGCATGAGTCCATGAAGTACAACCTGGCCTCCTCCCTGATCCGTCTGCCCAACTACTGGAAGGAAGAAAAGAAGTGCACCGAGCGGGCACTGGAGCTGCTGGATATCTTCCACATGGCCGACCTGGCCAATACCCCGGCGGGCAGCCTGCCCTATGGTGCACAGCGCCGGTTGGAGATCATGCGCGCCCTGGCTACCAGCCCGAAGCTGCTGCTTCTGGACGAGCCTGCTGCCGGTATGAACCCCTCCGAGACCGCTGAACTGACCGAGACCATCCGCCGCATCCGCGACGAATTCGACATTGCCGTGCTGCTGATCGAGCACGACATGAGCCTGGTCATGGGGATCTGCGAGGGCATCGCGGTGCTGAACTTTGGCCGCATCATCGCCAAGGGCACCCCGGATGAGATCCGCAACAACCCGCAGGTCGTTGAGGCCTATCTGGGCAAGAAGGAGGGCTGACCGATGGCAGATTCTATGCTGAAAGTGGAGAACATCAACGTCTATTACGGCAACATCCACGCCGTCAAGGACGTTTCGTTTGAGGTCCACGAAGGAGAGATCGTGACCCTGATCGGTGCCAACGGTGCCGGTAAGTCCACCACCCTGAAGACCATTTCCGGCCTGCTCCACCCGAAGACGGGCGATGTCCTGTACAAGGGCAAGAGCATCAAGGGCGTCCGTGCCCACAAGATCGTGGAGGCCGGTCTGGCCCATGTGCCGGAGGGACGCCACGTCTTCCTGCACATGACCGTGGAGGAAAATCTGGAAATGGGCGGCTACACCCAGCCTGCCTCCACCATCGGTCCCAACAAGGAAAAGGTCTTTGAACTGTTTCCTCGCCTGAAGGAACGCCGCAAACAGCTGGCGGGCACCATGTCCGGCGGTGAGCAGCAGATGCTGGCCATGGGCCGTGCGCTGATGAGCAACGCCTCCATGCTGATGCTGGATGAACCGTCCATGGGCCTGTCGCCTCTGCTGGTGCAGGAGATCTTCGACATCATCCGGAACATCCACGAGGAGGGAATGACCATCCTGCTGGTCGAGCAGAACGCGCAGATGGCGCTTTCCGTGGCCGACCGGGCCTATGTTCTGGAGACCGGCCGCGTTGTCATGGATGGCACCGGTGCCGAGCTGCTGACCAACGAGCGTGTCCGCAGCGCCTATCTGGGCGGCTGAGGCACGGTATATAGAGCAAGAAAAAAGAACTGTCGCGTTCGCGACAGTCCTTTTTTGCTGTGTCTCACTTGATGCAGGTGGAACAGGGGGTATAGCCTGCTGCAATGGCCTCGTCGTAGCTGGAGAAGAGGATCTGGTTCTTCTCTGCCGGGAGGTTCGGGCAGGTGGGCAGATGGAACTTTTTGGAGTTCACGTTGCCGATGTAGGTCTGCTGTGCCGTGCTGGATGCCGCCGGGGCGGTGGGGTTCAGCTCGGCGTCGGTGGCCGTCTTGTCGGTGCGGATGGTGTAGTTCTGGCCGTCCGACCCAATGACGACCGTGCCCAGCAGGTCGGTGCGGTAGACGTCCACGCCTGCATCCCGCAGGATGCTCAGGGTCTCCTCATGCGGGTGGCCGTATTTGTTGTTCACGCCGCAGGAGATGACGCCCATTTCGGGCAGGACGGCATTCAAAAAGAGGTAGCTCGTCGAGGTGTTGGAACCGTGGTGGCCCACCTGCAAAACATCGGCCTTCAGGTTGGCCCCGCTGTTCACCAGATCGCGCTCTGCATCCGATTCCATGTCGCCGGTCAGGAGGAAGCTGGTGGCACCATAATCTACCCGCAGGACGATCGAGGTGTCATTCGTCTCACTGTATTGTGCCACCGGGCCCAGCATCGTCACCGTTGCACTGCCCAGCTGCCAGACGGTGCCCACGGTGGGCACTTCGACCTGCAGGCCCTGCTGCTGGGTGTACTTCACAAAATCCTGAAAGCACTTGGTGGAGGCCTCCGTCACCGGGCTGTACACATGGTTCGCCGGGAAGAAGGCCAGCGCAGCGGCCAGCCCGCCCACATGGTCTTCATGCGCGTGGGAGCAGAAGACGTATTGCAGCTCTTCCACGCCCTGCTTCTGCAAATAGCTGACCACCATGCTGCCGTCGTCCACGTTGCCGCCGTCGTACAGCATGTACTGGCCATCGCACTCCACCAGGACGCTGAGCGCCTGCCCCACGTCGAGAAAGTGCATCCGGAAGCTGTCAGCGGTCTGCACCCCGCTGGATGCCGGATTCGGGATCACATCGGCGCTGCCGCCCGGAAGGACGGATGCCCCGTCACAGGCCGCAAGGCCCAGGGCCAGCGCAGCGGCCAACGCCAGTGCGGCCAGCCGCCGGAAAGGCTTTCGCCAGAAACTTACTTTTTCCGATTTGTATTTTTCCACGTCGTATTCTCTTTCTGTTGATCGTTTTTCGGTTTATGGCCGGGTGCAGAGCGGGGCGCGAACCGTGCGCCGGGGCTGGGCTGACGTCCGCCCGCACTGCGGTTTGCCGGGGCGGCATGGCCCTGCGGACGGCCCTTGCCCTTGCCGTTGGGGCGGACGGTGTAGGTGCCGTCGTTGTGGATGGTCACCTCGGCGGCCTCGGCTCTGCGGGCCGAGCGCTGGACGGCGCGGCGGCCCTCGGCGGGCACCAGCAGCGGGATGAGGTCCTCGCGGTGGGTCATTTTGAGCGCCTTGATGACCTTTTCGGCGTTGCGCGGCTCGTAATACTGGAGCAGTGCGCGCTGCAGCGCTTTGCCCTCGGCGGTCTTCTCCACGAACACCGGCTTGAGGGTGTAGGGGTCCAGACCGGTATAGAACATGCAGGTGCTCACGGTGCCGGGCGTGGGGTAAAAGTCCTGCACCTGCTCCGGGCGCATGTGGTTTTTGTAAAGATACTCGGCCAGATAGACCGCGTCGCTCAGGGTGCTGCCCGGATGGCTGGACATCAGGTAGGGCACAAGGTACTGCTTTTTGCCCGCCTTTTTGCTCAGTTCGTAGAACTTATCCTTGAACTTGTTGAAGGTCTGGATGGGCGGCTTGCCCATGTAGGCGAGGGTATTGGGGGCGCAGTGCTCCGGGGCGACTTTCAGCTGGCCGGAGACGTGGTATTCCACCAGCTCCTTGAAGAAGGTATCGTCCGGGTCTGCCATCAGATAGTCGAACCGGATGCCGCTGCGGATGAACACCTTCTTGACGCCCGGCAGCTCCCGGACGCGGCGCAGGATCTTCAGATAGTCGCTGTGGTCCACGATCATGTGGGAGCAGGTCGTGGGGGCCAGGCAGTGCTTGCCGCCATTGCACATGCCCCGCAGCATCTGTTCGCGGCAGGACGGGAAGCGGAAGTTTGCCGTGGGGCCGCCGATGTCGTGGATGTAGCCCTTGAAATCCGGCTCATGGGTCATCCGCTCGGCCTCGGCCACGATGCTGTCGGCACTGCGGCTGGTCACGCGGCGGCCCTGATGCAGCTGGATGGCGCAGAAGTTGCAGCCGCCGAAGCAGCCGCGGTTCTGGATGATGGAGAACTGTACCTCCCGGATGGCGGGCACACCGCCCATGGCCTCGTAGATGGGGTGATACCGGCGGGTGTAGGGCAGGGCATAGACCCGGTCCAGCTCCCAGCGCACCAGCGGCTTTGCCGGGATGTTCTGGACGAGGTACTTCTCGCTCTGCTTCTGGACGATGATCTGGCCGCTGACGACATCCTGATTGTCCATCTGGATACGGCAGGCTTTGGCGTAGGCGGTCTTATCGGACGCCACCTTTTTGAAGCCCGCGCACTCCACATATTTTTCGGGCAGGTGGTCGAAGTCGGTCAGGTAGCAGGTGCCGTCCACATCGGTGATGGAGCTTACTGGTTCACCGGCCGCCAGCCGCCTGGCAATGGCAACGGTCTGGTGTTCGCCCATGCCGAAGCTGATGATGTCTGCGCCGGAGTCCTCCGCGATGCTGGGCAGGACGGTGTCCAGCCAGTAATCGTAGTGGGCGAACCGCCGCAGCGAGGCTTCCAGACCGCCCAGGATCACGGGCAGGTCGGGGTAGGCCTGCTTTGCCAGCCTGGTATACACGGTGGCGCTGCGGTCCGGCCGGGCACCGCCCTTTCCACCGGGGGAGTATTCGTCCTCGGCGCGGGGGATCTTGGCGACGGAGTAGTGGCTGACCATGCTGTCCACATTGCCGCCGCCGATGAAGAAGCCATACTTCGGTTTCCCGAACCGCTTGAAGTCCTCGCAGTCGGTATAGCGGGGCTGGGCCAGTACGCCCACCTTGTAGCCCTCGGCTTCCAGCAGGCGGCTGATGATGGCGGTGCCAAAGCTGGGGTGGTCCACATAGGCGTCGCCGCCCACGACCACAAAGTCCAGCTGCTCCCATCCCCGCGCCTCCATGTCCGCGCGGCTGATGGGGAGAAATTCGGTGTAGATCTGGGAAGAGTTTTCCATAATGCTCCTTTTATTTTATCGTTCGTTCCGTTTCGCTTCTGGATCGCCGGTTTCCCACTCCGGGGAGAACGGACACGTCAGTGTCTGCGCGGATCATTCATCCGGCTGGTTCATCTGCATTTCCAGCCACTGCTGGCGGCTGATGAGGACAGCGCGGGGCTTGGCACCCTCGTAGGGGCCGATGATGCCTTTTTGTTCCATCTCGTCCATGATGCGGGCGGCGCGGGCATAGCCCAGCTTGCACCGGCGCTGGAGCAGGCTGGTGGATGCCTGACCGGCATCAATGACCACCTCGACGGCCTGCTTGAGCATCGGGTCACTGCCGGTCTCTTCGTCGGCATCGGCAGAGGATGCTCCTTTTTTGCCGTCCAGGATAGCGTGTTTTTCCATGGCCTCGATCATGGCTTCGTCGTACTGGACCGTCGCGCTCTGCTTGATGAAGTCCAGCACACGGCTGATCTCCTCATCCCGCACGAAGGTGCCCTGGATGCGGATGGGCTTGGGGGCACCGACCGGCATGAAGAGCATATCGCCCATGCCCAGCAGCTTTTCGGCACCGGCACCATCCAGGATGGTGCGGCTGTCCACCTGGCTGGACACCGCGAACGCGATGCGGCTGGGGATGTTGGCCTTGATCAGGCCGGTGATGACGTCCACGCTGGGGCGCTGGGTCGCGACGATGAGGTGCATACCGGCCGCACGGGCCTTCTGGGCGATGCGGCAGATGGAGTCCTCGACGTCCTTGCCCACGACCATCATCAGGTCGGCCAGCTCATCAATGATGATGGCGATGTAGGGCATCTTTTCCAGCATGGGGTCGGTGGCGGCCAGCTTGTTGAAGGACTTGATGTCGCGGACGTTGTTCTCCGCAAACAGGTGATACCGGCGCTCCATCTCCTGCACGGCGCTGCTCAGAGCGCCCGCTGCCTTTTTCGGCTCGGTGATGACCGGCATCAGCAGGTGAGGGATGCCGTTGTACTCGGCCAGTTCGACCACCTTGGGGTCGATGAGGATGAGCTTGACGTCCTCCGGGCTGGAGCGGAACAGCAGGCTCATGATGATGCTGTTGACACAGACGGATTTGCCGCTGCCGGTGCTGCCTGCAATGAGCAGGTGGGGCATCTTGCACAGGTCGGCCACCTGGGCTACACCGGCGATGTCCTTGCCCAGCGCGATGCCGAGGGGCGAGGTCATCCGCAGGAAGGCCTGGCTCTCGAAGACACTGCGGATATAGACCGGCGTCTTTTTGTGGTTGGGCACCTCGATGCCCACGGCGGGCTTGCCGGGGATGGGGGCCTCCATGCGGACGTCAGCGACGGCCAGGTTCAGTGCGATGTCGTCTGCCAGCGAGGTGATGCGGCTGATCTTGACGCCCGCCATGGGCTGGACTTCATACCGCGTGACCGACGGGCCGCGGGAGATGTCCAGCACACGGGTGCGGACGCCAAAACTTTCCAGCGTGTCCACGAGCTTCTGCGCGTTGGCCTTCAGCTCGTCCTGTGCGTTGGGGTCGCTCTCCTCCGGGGCCTTTTCGAACAGGTCGATGCCGGGGTACTGGTACTGATAGCTCTCCTCAGCCTCCGGCTCCTCGGCCGGGGCGGTGGCTGCCTGCTGCTCGCCGACGGCGGGCTTTTCCATGGCAGCGGCTACCAGCGTGTTGATGTCTTTTTCCTCCACCGGCTCGCTGGTGATGCTGATCCAGCCGTCCTCGTCCGGGGCAGAGCGCATGGCCATCACGTTGTCGGCCATGACCCGCACCGGCACAGAGGGCTCGTCAGTGGTGGGCAGGGTCGGTGTCTGGAAGGCTCCGCTGCCGTCGAACGCAGAAGCTTCGGCGGGGCCTTCGTCCACCGGCTGGGCCGGGATGCCGGGCGTTACCACCGGGGCCGGTGCTTCGGGAGCTGCCGGGA
>ULRK01007858.1_pt1 | contig 11412 bp, 8 predicted proteins | sample 1955341 | NCBI WGS metagenome assembly ULRK01 (sample SAMEA4835680, study PRJEB28245) | human gut metagenome | biome: gut microbiome; material: fecal sample | place: Denmark | collected 2008
GTTTCTCTCTTGTTCGTTCACAGAAATAAAAGCTGAAATAAAAAATATCATTTCAGCTTTTATTTTATACTTTTCAACATTTGAAATTCATCCAATCTTTTCCTTGCAGTTTTACAAGCCTAGTAGTAAGATATTTTATACAGTGGGGACGTAGCTCAGCTGGGAGAGCGTACGGTTCGCATCCGTAAGGTCGAGAGTTCGATCCTCTTCGTCTCCACCAAATGTTTATTTTTTGTTTTATAATATCATCTAATAATAAATTATCTAAAATAGCCTACCATATATGGTAGGCTATTTTAGATTTAACAGACGCATAAATTCTTTTTCTTCTTAGCAATTTTAACATAGCCGTTATTATTCTACAAAATTTTAAGTCACCGTTCTCGCAATGGCAGAATTTCTTTTACTATCATACTGACAATATCTCCACGTGCCTCTTTCCAATAATGTAATTTAGATACTGGATCTTTTGTTTTCGATTTATATTTCTCGTAATCTCCCGATTTTTTCAACTCAGTCTCACCATTCTGCTTTTCTCTTTGCGGTCGATAATTATCAATTAAGAATCTTAACGTAGCCTCATCCATACACCATTTATCAGCATATTGTTGTACACGATTTTGAATAAAACTTTCTATTTTTCTTTCAAGCAAAATCGCAATTTGTTGCCCCTTATAAGCTTCAGGTTCCTCTTTAACATCCACCCACAGTTCTTTTACCATTGAGGCAAGATTTTGATTTCGTTGTGCTAATTGTTCTAAATATTGCTCAATTTCTTCATTATTTTTAGCTGTTGGGGCTTGATATGCTTGATTTTGTTTTGGTAAATAAGCTTGGATAAGACTTAAAATATACTGGTAATTAATTTCATCAGTTGTAAATGCTTCCAACTCATATTCTATATCTATATCCAGAATGTCTTCTCCATCTGAATCAGATGTTAATGCTTTAATTCGTTCAAGTAAATTTTCATATTTCCCTTGATACTCCTCTAGCACAGTTAAATCAATATCTGCCAGAATTGAACAATCAGGATCAGTTTCTTTCATTTCCTCTTCAAACTCGCTGTATACCTTTATTGCAGTAAGCGTCTTATCAAATTGCTGATAACCTTTGGCAAACTTCTTCATCTCTTCCAAGTCTGTCAATGCATCTACACTTTCAGGAGTTGGCGCTAGGTCCAAAAGCGCTTTTACTGCTTCTTGAAAACGCCGCCTGGCTTCAAAATAATCTGGTGCTAGAACATAATTTTCGCCTCCATTGGAATAAAGCTGCAAAGCCTTATCAATGCATTTTTTAAAATTAACAGGTGTCTGATAAGTTATAATTTGCCCATACTTTTTCCTAGCATCAAACAACCGGTTTGTTCGCGAAAGAGCTTGAATTAAATCGTGAGGACGCATAGGGGCACGATCAATAAATAGTGTCGATAAACATGGAGCATCAAACCCCGTAAGCAACCTATCTACCACAATAACAATATCTAATTGTTCTTTTCGATACTGGTATTTCTCCTGTTTTCTTGCAAGTCTCTCATTGATATCTGCATTATAGGCTTTGATTGTTTCAAGAGAAAACCTTGTTCCAAACTGTCTATTATAATCATCAATGGCCTCGTTCATTTTCTCCTGATTTACTACGCTTCCATCTTCATTTTCACTCACTGAATATGTAATAGCAAATTTTGGAAAATCTGGAACAGACTTCTTAACATTTTCAGAAATCTGAATTTTAGATTTTCCTTCTTTAATTTCTTTCAAAAGTAGATAATATCTCTGTGCCTTAGCAATTGAACTAGTTGTTAATAAAGCTGTATATGTTTTTCCTACTCCTAAATCCAAACCAAACTTGATTTTTGATTTATTTACAATTGAATTTAATACCTCTAGCATATGATCTTCTTTTTCAAAATCATCCTTGCGCAAAACCATTTCTTTATCTTGACGTTCCATACTGTCTGGATTTACATCAGGTCTTCTTACTCTAACAAGCTCATTTAGCTCATCCTCTGATATTGTAGTTTTATACTCTACCTGAAACCCTAATACTGCCTTATCATGAATGGCTTCTTTAACAGTATACTCATGGACTCTCTTACCATATTGCTCTTCCGTTGTCCTTGCAAGGTTTCCTATTTCTTTTTTTGCATTCTCCTTAAAAATCGGAGTCCCAGTGAAGCCATACCATAAAGACCGAATAAAAAACTTTTGAATTTCACGTTGCTTCAAAGGAGATATCGCTCTATGGCATTCATCAACTACAAACGCTAAACGAAGATTTCTCATCTTTTTAAATTTAGGAGTTTCTTCCTGTCCTTCAAAACGACGCATAACATAATTCAATTTTTGAATTGTTGTTACAATAACTGTTCTATCAGCAGAAAGCAACTTTTTTATCAGATCAGTAACATTATCTGTTTCATCTATCTCAATTACATCGTGCTCAGCATAACTAATAAAACTCGATGTCGTCTGTTGATCCAAATCTATGCGATCCACGATAAATATAGTTTTATCCAGGGAAGGAATTTGCAATAAATTACGTGCTACTTTGTAACTTGTTAAAGTTTTACCAGACCCTGTTGTATGCCAAACATAGCCAGACTCCTGCCTCTTGCTCGCATCCTTAATCGCCTCGATAGCGTGAATTTGGTATGGACGCAACAAAATCAACGCTTTTTTCTTACTGTCAATAACAGTATATTGAGTCACCATCTTATGCGCTTGAGGTATAGAAAGCACGTGTTCTGTAAAATCCAAATAATTATTGACTGCCTTATTATTTTTATCTACCCAAGTAGATAAAAATTGCTCTTTAAGTTTTCCGCAAACCGCCGACGCAATATATCTCGTATCAGTTCCATTAGACACAACGAACATCTGTAAGCACGAAAAAATACCTGTATACTTACCTTGTTGCATATATTTTTGCACTTGCCGGAATGCATCCATATAAGAATGCGCCCTGTTTTTAAGCTCTACCTGTATCATTGGCAAGCCATTGATAAGTAAGGATACATCAAAACGACGATTCCGATCCCTTTCGTCGTTTTTCATGATTCTAACTTGGCTAACAACTTCATAACTAGAATGCCCGCCAGCAATATCTTCTCTCCATAATACAGACAGTCTAATTGTACCCAGCGATGCATCCTCTCGCTGCACCTGTACTTTTGCTATACCATTCTCACCAGCAAGCCATTTTGCAGCATCCACAAAAGTTGGAAATGTAAGCTGTGTTTTTACCTGCTGAAATTCTTGTTCTGTTAAAGGAATTTCTTTTAAGACATTTGCATTGTTGTTTTCAAGTTTATTTTTAAAATTGTTCCACAAATCCGCTTCACTTTTTAAGTCTGCCCTATAAGTCCACTGGGAAACTCCTGAAACCAACTCATTTATCAAACTTCTTTCCATTTCTGACTCAGATGTGAATTTAACGCTCATTCCACAACGCCCCTTTTGTCCATTTAATAAATTATAACATATTGAATTATATATAGTCATATCTATATTTTATCGCTTGGGAACTGCGTAAGTTTGAAAGTATAGCTGCACGAGCATCATCTATAAGTGCTGACCCTACACTTCCTCGAGTTGAATACGAAGATATAATTTCAGGTATTGGACTGTTGAACAAGGATGTTAAATTGAAAGGAATTAGCAAACCGGGGATTGTTTTCAATCAGGGAGATATACTCTATGGAAAGCTAAGACCATATCTTCATAATTGGTTTTTGCCTTCATTTTCTGGGCTTGCGGTAGGTGATTTCTGGGTTTTACAGCCTAAAGATGCGGATAGCAGTTTCCTCTTTAGACTTATTCAGGGACAACAATTCGACGATGTTGCCAATCAGTCAATCGGAACAAAAATGCCTCGTGCGGACTGGAATTTGGTGTCAAAAACTTTATTCTTTGTACCAACTTCTATAGACGAGCAAGCCCTAATCGGCAGATATTTTCGTTCTATAGATAACCTTATCACCCTTCATCAGCGAAAATTAGACAAAACGAAAAAGTTGAAAAAGGCTTTTTTGAATTTGATTTTTGGTCAAAAGTTGCGTTTTTATGGGTTTAATGACAGTTGGGAACTACGTAAGTTGGGAGAAGTTGTTACTCGTGTTCAGGGGAATGATGGCAGAATGAATCTACCAACTCTTACAATTTCTGCTAGTAACGGGTGGTTAGATCAAAGAGATCGATTTTCATCAAACATTGCGGGTAATGAACAAAAAAACTATACTCTTCTAAAAAAAGGTGAACTCTCTTATAATCATGGAAATTCAAAACTTGCAAAATATGGTACTGTTTTTGTTCTAAGAAATAGCCAAGAAGCTCTTGTTCCAAGAGTCTATCATAGTTTTAAAACGACGTTGCTGGCAGATGCTGATTTTATTGAGTATATATTCTCTACAAAGAATCCTGATAGAGAATTAGCAAAGTTAATATCTTCTGGTGCTCGAATGGATGGTCTTCTTAATATTTCATATGATGATTTTATTGGGATCAAAATTTCACTTCCTCAGAAAGTGGAACAACAAAAAATAGCGCTTTTTTTCCGGAGCATTGATAACCTTATAACCCTTCATCAAGAAAAAATAAATCAACTAACAAAACTTAAAACAACCTTTCTGAAAAATATGTTCATATAATAAAAAAGGCGCCTTGGCGCCTTTTTAGTGTCTTAATTCAAATTCGATAAGTAATGTACAATTTTATTGTTATCCTTGTTTTCTAGCTCTTGAATTATATGTAAGTATGTGTGTTGTGTGGTTGTTATGTTCGCATGTCCAAGTCGTCTGGCTACGCTGGCAATAGATACTCCAGCATATAACAACAAAGAGGCATGAGTATGTCGCAAACCGTGTACAGATATTACTGGTACATTCACGTCAGCACAATAGCTTTCAAGCTTATCATTTATAGTTGAATTAAAGATCCTCCCTCGAACGAAAATAGGCTCGTTTTGAGGGAGGTTTTTTATAAGCGTAGCAAATTGCATAGCTGTTCGCCAGTCCATCTGGATCTTCCTTATAGAAGATTTGTTTTTTGTAGGTTGAAATCCTCCTATTGGTGATTTGTAATTCCATGTTTTGGATATATTTAGGATTTGATTTGAAAAATCAAAATCCTCTGGAGTAATTGCTAATGACTCAGAAAAACGAAGTCCAGTTTTAGCGATTAACATAATCAGCCAATCAAAGTTAATTTCTTCATTTAGTTCTAATCGTGCTATTAATTTTTGTAGTTCACATTGATTAAGATATTTCGTTTTTTTTGACGAAGCTTCTTTACCTTTTATTACGACTTTACGTGTTGGATCACGATTTAATAGACCATCGTCAATTGCATCTAGTATGGCTCCTTTAAGTTGATGATGAAAATCCATTGTGGTTTGTCGTTCATGTGTTTCAGCAAAATCGTTCAATATTTTTTGATATTCTTTACGATCTAGAGCCAAAAGTTTGGTTTCAGGCGCTAAATACTGTAAATGTTTCAGCGTCATCAAGTATTTTCGCATTGTCACATCACGTATTGCGCCTTTTTTGTAAAGAGCTACCCATTCCTTAAAATACTCATGTAATAATATTGAAGATTGACCTTTTTTCATCATAAATACCTCCTGATTTTTATTTTAAGTCAACCTCTTAATTATCCGTGTATTATGTATTTTAAATCAACATATTTTTTAAAAGTATTTTCTTCATTTCTTTTGAGCTATCAATTTTCTTTTGATAAAGGGTGATAAGGCGGTCGAGGGTGCGGAAGAAGTTGCCAATTTGGGATTGTTCTTCTACGTCCTTTGGAACAGAAAAATCAAAAGCATCAATATCTTTGGCCGATACATTTGGTTGTGCACCTGCAACCAAAACATCTCGAAGTTGCTCTAAAAATTTTTCAGACCGAACAATAGTGGCAACAAAAGAATAATTGCAAGTTGCAGTTTTTGAAAACAGCCCCACACGCTGATTTTGATAGTATTTACAGGATTTTTCTGAACTTAAGATAGATACTTTTCCGGTTGTTGCACCCGACATAGCTAACACTATATCACCGTTTTCCAGCATAAATATTTCATCATCTTTTAACTCATTGTGAAATACAAATTCACCACCCACACTACCGTCAGATAAGATGTTAGAAATGCGAACTATTGGAATGCCTTCGTTAGCATATTGATTGCTTTGAAAAGCATACCCACCACGTAAAGGAGCGACTTCCTCCAACTTACGCAGTTCCCAACTGTCAGTAAATCCATAAAAACGCAACTTCTGACTAAAAATCAAATTCAAAAAAGCTTTTTTCAACTCCTTCATTTTGTCTAATTTTCGCTGATGAAGAGTGATAAGGTGATCGAAGTTGCGAAACAGAGAGCCGATTTTGACCTGCTCGTCCTTGTTCGTCGGTACTACTATCTCAATTTCATACAAATCGTTTGCGTTGATTGCCGGATAGCTCGTGCCTGTGCAGCGGTCTAAAACCGCCTTAACGAATCGCTCTTCTTGAATCCTACTGAACAAGAACCTGCTATCAATGTTCGGTCGCATTTGAGCGTAGCCAGTCGAGAAAACGTAGTCATTGCAAGGTAAATCAAAGAGGTAATTGTTTTTCTGATACGGCCTGACTGTCTGATAGAAAACATCACCACGTTGCGCAAGTCGTTGCGCTCTTGAAGGCGCGGTCGCCTTTGATTCAGTTCTATGACTAATCAAATCAGTACCGACAACAGATTCCAAATCAACATATTCAAATGTATCAGGCAGCGCCGATTTAGGATTGAACTCTGCGACTTCATTCAACTTACGCAGTTCCCAAGCGTCAGTGAAACCCTTAAAACGCACCTTTGGTGCCCTTTTAGTGTTCATGACGGAATACCTCCATAGCAGCTTCAATGATATCTTTTGATTCTTCAGTAACCGCTAACTGGCCAATCATTGCCAAAAGTTCCCTTTCAGCTTTTTTAATTTCTGCATCAATATTTTTCATTTCTTTGCTTAACTCAACAATATCAATTGGTTCTTCTTCTTCGAATGTATCTACATAACGCGGTATGTTAAGGTTGAAATCATTTTCTTCAATTTCTGCAAAATCAGCAATATGCGTAAACTTGTCCACATTTTCTCTTTTTATATATGCATCAACAATTTTCTGAATATGATCATCCGTCATTAAATTTTGATTCTTGCCTTTTGTAAAACATTTTGATGCATCAATAAAAAGTACATCCTTAGTTGATCGAGATTTTTTTAATACCATAATAGTTGTTGGAATGCCTGTATTATAAAAAATATTTGCAGGCAAACCGATAACCGCATAAATACATCCAGACTCCAACAACGATTTACGTATTTTACCTTCTGCATTGCCTCTAAACAAAACACCATGAGGTAAGACGATTGCCATAATACCGTCATCTTTTAAATGATAAAAACCATGCAGAAGAAAAGCAAAATCAGCCTTTGACTTTGGAGCTAATACACCATAATTAGAAAACCGAGGATCTTGCAAAAAGCCCTTATCCGCACTCCATTTTGCCGAATACGGAGGATTCATTAATACTGCATCAAAATTTGTCGGTTCTTCTGTAGGCCAATCTTGATCTAAGGTATCAGCATTATGCAAGTGCTGATTCTCTATCGACACGCTATGAAGAATCATATTCATTCGTGCTAAGTTGTAAGTTGAAGTATTAAGCTCTTGCCCAAAATAAGCTATTGTATCAGGCTCATTTGAATACTTCCGAGCATTGAGCAACAAAGAACCAGACCCCATTGTCGCATCATATACAGTAAAACCTTTTTTATTTTCTCTTCCATGTAAGACAATCTGTGTCATTAACTTCGCAACTGGCTGTGGAGTATAAAATTCCCCTGCTTTTTTACCCGAGTCTGATGCAAATTGTCCAATCAAATATTCATAGGCGTCACCGAGCATATCGCCAGTATAACCAGCTAAATCCAGCTGATTTAATTGTTTCATCACTTCACTAATCGTTTGGTTTGCTTTTTGGGGTGTATTCCCTAATTTTTTAGAGTACAGGTCTACATCCTCAAACAAGTTTTCATATATCTCACTTGAGGCTTCAATATCTCTAAATGCTTGAGCAAGGTTTTCAAGTTGAAATGTTCCATCAAAAATACTTTCCACCATTTTAGTAAATGTAAGATTTGGCTCAATACAATAAAAAAACTCGTCTTTTATATTTGCTAAAAGATCATCATGTAAATCATTATCGTTATACGCTTTATCATAAATTTGGTACGCTTTCTTTACATCATTTGTTGGCTCTTCTAAAACATCAGCCGCATAATATAACATTTTATCGGATAAATACTTATAAAACACCAATCCAAGTAAATAACTTTTATATTCCGAAGCATCCATCTTGGACCGTAAAATATCTGCTGAATTCCATAAGGTCTGATATAACCCTTGAGTATTTTTATTTTCATTCATAAATAAATTCACCCCTTTTAAACTCACGCTTAATATAAGCGATAATTAATTATAGCATCATGGAGCTGTATCTCAAACATTTTTATTTAACCTCTCCCCCTCCTCTCATACCTCAGCAGTGCTTCCTGCGCTATTTCTTCGGGTGTTTTCGGGGTAGCTTTCAAATTATATGAGCCTTGCATATGCAAGGCTCTTTTTTGTGCACTGTCCGCTGTATTGAGAGCGTTATTTTCGTTTTCCACCTTATCGTTTTTGTCATGCCCTTTTTCTTCCCAGCTGCTTACTTCCCCATTTTGCATTTCTTTCCGCTCTTTATCAAATACTCGCTCCCTCCTTATGCCCTGCGCTTCGCGCAGGGCTTTTTCCATATTATAGAAGTTCGGTTCGCGGCGGCGGGCAGTCATAATAGTCACCGCAATATTCCATTCGGCATCGTCCGTCTCGCAGAAGCGTTCTGCCCAGCCATCAATAAACCTAGCCCGTTCATCTTCGTTTCTAAACCGCAGCTTCAGCCTGTTATATTCAAACAGTTTTACCATCCGCCGTATCTGTTCATAAGGTCTCTCCATTTTTCAGCACATCCTTCGCAATATTTTCAGCCTTTGATTGGCTTATATGGTCAGGCGCACTTACGGGTTTCTCTGTCCAGGCGGCGGCAAACGCATTTCCCAGTCAGATCACCCTGTCCGGCAGTACCATAACAGCCCGCCGGCCTGCGCCTGATGATCCATATCCCAGCTTATCTACATCAGCAGTTCTTCCGCTTCCCGCTGTTTTTCGGCCTGATGCGCCGCAAGCAGCAGCTGCCGCAGCTTAGTAAGTCCTTTTTTGATCGTTTTGCTGATCGCCGCCGGGCTGACGCCAAATCTCTGTGCCAGTTCGCCGTTGCTCCAGCCTTCCAGAAAATGCAGTTCGATCAATTCTTCCTGTTTGGGCGAAAGCTGTACCAGCAGTTCCTGCACTTCCGCAAAATCCTGCTGCAGTTGCTGCTGTTCAAAATAAGTACGCGTCGTCTGCGCCGCATCTGCCGTCAGCACTTCCTCTGCAAATTCACAGCCGCTTTCTATTTCATAAGGGCAGGTCATTTCTTCATCCTTATGCCGGCGTTTCCATTCACTGCTGAGCGCCGTATACGACTTACTGACGATAAAAGCCGGCAGCTTCTCGAAATCCTGCCGCTGTCCCCACTTTTCCAGCGCCTTTACCACGGCAACCCTTTCGATCTGCTCGCCATCCTCGGCAAAACCTTTATAAGCGCTGGTATGTGCTATTTTTCGCAGTTTGATATCAAAAGCCTGCAAAATCACCCCCAGCATTTTTTTATTGCCCTGCTGCGCTAAAGCCACTATTTCGGCCCATTTATCACACTCCGCTGTTTCTGTGCAAGTAACTGTCATCAATACATCCCCTTATTTCACCCTGCTGCGGTGATCTTATTATTCAACACCTCTACTGCCAGCTCCCGCGCCGTCAGGCTGTCCAGACAGTCTATACAAATAATGAGCCCATCCAGCTCGATATACAAATCACCGGCGCCAACAGCCTCATTACACAATTCACAGCTGTACACGTCTTCCGCCAGGCTCTGCGGAGGTTCCAGCCACGCATTTTCGATCGCTGTAAAATGATCCACTAGTCACACCTTGCGCCTGAACTGCGGCGTGACGTTAAACTGCGCTTAAGCGCCCTGCGGAACAAAGCGCTGCAGTTGATATGCTCGTCCTGTGCCTGCTTACGCAGACCATAAGGCAAAACGATACGCAGCTCTACTAAAGCATCGTCCTTTCTCGGCGGTTTCACCGTTCTGGCAGACTGCGGCTCAACTGGCCGTACAGTCTCTGTCTGGCAGTGTTTTCCCTGCAGTAAGGGGCATTTCAGCGCCAAATACAAAAGACGGGCACTCAGCACATCGCCGCCCGTCTTTTTAGATTTTTGTTGTGAAGCTAAAGAATCATTCATGTTTTTTACCTGCTTTCGCTGAATTTAGGGTGTAAGTATCAATACTAACGCAGATCAGTAATACAAAACCATTATTAACACTTAAAACTTCCAAGTCAAAATCATAAGTATGTATGAAGGATTTACAGATTTTAATGATTTAAAAGCTTTAAGAGATGCTAAAGGTCTTTAAGATTTAAAAGATTCGGTATGCTTACTGCGTCAGTAATAATATCCCCTACTCTTATATGGCTTTTTACAAGGTCATTTTTAACCCCCTTTACATAAATATTTTTTATCCGCCGCTTGGAAGAGCAAATTTTACACTTTTTAAATTTTTCCTGCCGGCAGGTTAAAAAACAGGGCCTAAAAAGCCATATAAGAGTGAGAGGGTGCCACAGCACATCAAAATGCTGAACGGAGTACGTTAAAATAATGGCCTGCTCTCCAAACTCACAGGAAAGGAGCATCTCTACTATGCAAATATCATCAGCACCGCTGCTGACAGCAGCCAAACTCGCCGAACTTGTCGCCCTGGGGCACAACCGCATCTCGCAGATCTATCTGCACTGGACCGCAGGACGTTACGGCCAGCTTTACGACGACTACCATTTCAACATCGACGCCGACGGCAGTATTTACCAGACCTGCACGCAGCTCACCGAGCTTAAAAGCCATACGTGGCACCGCAATACCGGCGCTATCGGTATCGCTCTCTGCTGTGCCTGCAGCGCGCTGCCCCATAACGGCAGGGATACTGAGTTCGGCAAGTTTCCGCCCACACCCCAGCAGATCGACGCCGCAGGTAAATTAGTCGCCAAGCTGGCGCAGGGGCTCAATATCCCTATCGACCGCGGGAACGTGCTTACTCACTGCGAAGCTGCGCTTATCGACGGCTACGGACCGTACAGCGGCGACGCCGAAACCCGCTGGGACTTATGGTATCTGCGCGATTCACCCGGCGACGGGGCTATGAAGCCCGGCGGGCAGGTCATCAGGGGCAAGGCCCTGTGGTATGCAA
>ULRK01057455.1_pt1 | contig 11384 bp, 8 predicted proteins | sample 1955341 | NCBI WGS metagenome assembly ULRK01 (sample SAMEA4835680, study PRJEB28245) | human gut metagenome | biome: gut microbiome; material: fecal sample | place: Denmark | collected 2008
GCAAATGCCCCCGTGGCGGTATCATAGGTGTAATCGGTGCCAAGGGTGAGCGGGGCACCATCTAGGGTAACAGTGAGGCCGCTGAGGATGGGGTCGAAGGTATCGGTAACGATAACATAATCCGCGGCGGCGGTGGCGGTATTGCCGCTGTTTTGCAGGTAGAAGGTATAGGTGACCGTTCCGTTTTCCACCACGCTGGTGGGGCTCATGCATTTACTGATGGAAAGCCGCAGCGTTTCCCCTGCTGCCACCGTCGCCTGTGCCGTCAACGGGGTGGTCAGGCCGTTGCCGGTGATGGAGGCGGTATTGGTGATGGTGCCGCCTGCGGCAGGCGGGGCGTAGCCGTTGGGCTCGGCCTCATAGATCAGCAGGGCATTGCCGCCCGCCGGAACGGTGATCCCGCCGATCACCAGCGGGGCGCCTGCGGTGACCGTCGGGGCGGGCTGCAGCGTACCGTTGCTGTAATACTTGAGCGAGCCCTCCACATAGGTGAGGGGCACCCGGGTCTCCCCGGCAAAGGCGTACCCGCCCAGGTCATCGGTGACGGTGAGCCCGGTATAGGCGGCCGCGCCGCTATTGCGGATGCTGACGATATAGGTGACGGTATTGCTGCTGCCGTAGGTTGGCAGCACGGCGGTCTTTTCGGCGGCCAGCACCTGCACCAGCTGCCCCTCCACGGTATTGGAATTGGTGGAGGTATCACGGTAGGAAAGGGTTGCGGTATTATAAAAAGCAGCCATAAAATTATTCCCTCCTAAGATCTCATTGGGAAAGCGGGCGAGCGCCGACTCTCCGGTATCAGTTTATGCTGGTGCGCAAAAATGCGTGTTCCCTGCCCTTTTGCAGCTTGACACCGGCGGGCAATCGTGATATTATAGGTGAGCAGTTTTGAGCGCCATAAAAGAATATGGGCCCGTGGCTCAGTTGGGAGAGCGCCGCGTTCGCATCGCGGAGGCCGAGGGTTCGAATCCCTTCGGGTCCACCATATCATAAACCCGCAGAAATGCGGGTTTTCCCTTTGTTTATGCGGATTTTCATCGTTTTTAGTCTTTGCAAATCTTGCTGTTTCTTGCGGTCTTTTGGCATATAGACTACACAGAAACTACACAGTAAGATGCCCCCTCCAGTTGCGGAGGGGGCATCTCTTTACCACACCTTCTCTGACACTCCGAGTGCCTCGTACAAAAGGTGCTTTTGCTTTGTGCTTGCGCCTGGAACGGCCTTATCGATAGCGGCCTTCTTCTTTCGGCTTGCAGACCCTAAAATTGTTTTCCCGTTATCGCCCTTGTCGCCTACGATACCACGGGCTGCAAAGTATGCGGCGTAGTATTGGTCGTAGGTAACGCCCTGTGCGACATACTCGGCTGCCTTTTCTCCGACATCCTTGTTGTATGTCTTTAGTGCGTAGTCCTTAAAGATCGTCTCGAACATATCCTGCGCGTAGGCGATCTCTTCCTTGCTTTCGTCCTGAATATGGCACATGCCGGCTTTGATAAGCGTTGGCTTGAGTTTGCAGAATGCAAAAATATCTTTCCTGCAGATATTTTGCTACCAGCTCACTGCTTTCTCCCATTACGCCCATGGCGTGGAAAAACAGTACCGCTGGATTTTTTCTTTCGCCAAGTGCTGCAAACCGCATGATCATTCCCCTCCGACCTCTGTTATGCCGGTTAGCTTTCGCTAACTTCAATTCCTTAGAAAAGCCGCCCTCCAGCAGTCTTTTATCTGTCCCGTCCTACCAACAGCCGATATCAGCCGACCATCTTTACAATGTGGCAGGAATATTTTTACAGTCACATTGTAGCACCCGGCTTTTCTTTTTGCATGATGGTATCGTATCTAAAAAAACATTTATAATAAACCGATACAAAGCAGAAAAACGGTTCTAAAATGACACTATATATAAAAGTGCTCCGTCCGCTTTGCAGGCAGGCCTTTATGTTGAATCATCAGGAGGCAAAACAATATGAAACGCATCATCTGCACATTTCTTGCTGTTTTTCTATTGGTACTGGGCTGTGCCGGGTGCCAGCCTACCGGTGGAAATGACCCCACCCCAGAGCCAACTCCAACGCCAACACCGACACCCGATGATCCGAAACCAGACGACGAATCTACAGTGCAAAAACCGGAACAACTGCTGGCGGCCATGACGCTGGAGGAAAAAATTGGGCAGCTGTTTATTATCAGGCCAGAATCGCTAGACTCCACACTGACTCCGGAGCAGGTACACAGCACCCGGGACTACGGCGTGCAGGCCCTGACCGAGGAGATGGCGGCCCAGCTGTCTAAATACCCCGCCGGGGGATTGTTTTCTTCGGAAAGAACATCGCCGGGCCGGAACAACTGGAAGCCTTCCTCTCCGGCCTGAAGCAGGCGAGTGACCTGCCGCTGATGATCTGCACTGATGAAGAAGGCGGCAGTGTTTCCCGTATTGCCAATGCGGCGGGCTTCCAGGTGCAGAAATTTGATGGAGCAGAGGCCATCGGCGCTACTGGCGACCCCCATGAGGCCTATCGCATGGGACAGGTCATTGGAACATATCTGAACCGGTATGGCTTTAATCTGGACTTTGCCCCGGTGGCGGATATTAATTCCGATCCGGAGCATATCATCATCGGTCCCCGGGCCTTTGGCAGCGATGCGCAAACCGTTTCCTCCATGGTAAACGCCATGATAGACGGCCTGCACGATGGCGGCGTAATGGCCTGTATTAAGCACTTTCCCGGGCACGGCGCCGCCAGCGGTGACAGCCACGATGGCTATGTGGAGCTGGATAAAAGCTGGGAAGAACTGCTGCAATGCGAGCTCATTCCCTTTATTGGCGCGCTGGAGAAAACTGACCTGGTAATGGCCGCGCATATCGCCACCCCAAATGTGACCAATGACGGCCTGCCCGCTTCCCTTTCCTACACCATGCTGACCGAAAAGCTGCGGGGTGAGTTGGGCTATGATGGGGTTATTATCACCGATGCCCTGGCCATGGGCGCCATCATACAGAACTATTCTTCGGCAGAAAGCGCCGTGCTGGCCCTGCAGGCCGGAGCCGATATTCTGCTGATGCCGTATGATTACATTGCCGCCTACCAGGGGGTGCTGGCAGCTGTGGAGGATGGAACCATCCCGGAGGAGCGCATTGATGAAAGCGTACTGCGCATCCTGCGGCTGAAAGCGGCCTATGGGGCAGAAAATTGACAGCTAAAAACAAGTTTTTCTCGCCAATTGTCTATTATCTGTTGCACTTTGTCCACGCGAATCGTTATATAGGGTGAAAGCACTCCATAGTTACGCATTTTACCGGGGCTGACCGGCATTTCCTACAAATGGAGGGAGACTTTTTCTGCGGAATGCCAATATCCTTTTCCGGGGAAATTTTGGTATAATGGAGCTGCAGAAAACATTTTTACAAGGAGGAAAATGAGATGAAGAAAACACTGTGCCTACTGCTGGCCGCTCTGCTGGTGCTCTCGCTGGCCGCCTGCGGCAAGCAGCCCGCCACCCCCACGCCTGACCCTACCCCTGATCCCGCCCCAAATGAAGCGCCCAAGCTGGTGGAAGCCCTCATACCGGCCGAAGAATATCCGGATATCGTATGGGAAAATGCCGGCGGCGGGCCCTGCTGGAATGAAAACTACATTGTGACAGTGGGAAACGATGATTCAGGTAACTACAAGACCATCTTCTATTCCACCAACCGCCAAACTGGTGAGACCCGCTCCACCGAGCTGGACGGACTGTGGATCTCCGATAGTCTGGCCCTATATGGGGATAGCTTTTATTGGCTGACTATTGAGGCCAACAAAGAAACTGGCGAGCGTGAGCTGCTCCTGCTGAAATATGACTGCGCCACCCTGGAAAAAACCACCGTATTTACTGAACCATGCGAATACTGGGCCGAAAATAGCCAGCTGGCCATCGATGATGAGTGGGCCATCTATGTACTTACTCTCTCGGATTCCGAATATGAGATCCGCGGGTACTCCTTTGCCGATGAAAAGAACCACACCCTGATGAAGCTGGAAAGCAGCATCTTCCCCCGGCTGATCCAGATGACCGATGGGTGCTATTCTGTCGCCTTGCAGGAATCGGACGGCTGGGCAACTCGGATCATCCGGCTGGACGATGACGAAACGGTTTGGGAAAACCGTTCCGAAAGCACCAGGGTCCCCACCCGGCTTGCTTTTAATGAAAGCTGGATCGTGCTGCGGGAAGAATCCCAGGCGGATCCCAATTTTGGCAGTCTGCGGGTATGGAACCGCACCACTGGCGAAGAGCTTAATGTAGATGGTCTGAAAGGGATGCTGTACCCCAGCAGTGAGTTGTATCTCATCGGCGACTGGCTGTACAGCACCCGGTTGGTCACCAACGAGGACGGCAGTCAGCGGCAGGCACTCATTCGCATCCATCTGCCGGGCGACCAGGCCGAACTGATTTATGATGGGGATGTATTCCGCTTCCGGGTCGACCCCATGACCGGTGAGATTGCCGTATGGCAAATCTATGATGAACCAAGCCAAAATCACAGCACCACCCGCAAGCTCATCCTGCTGAAGGCCAGCTAACCCCGGTAACCAAAGCCGATAAAAGTGCTCCCCTTCCCTACCGCACGGCAGGAGGGGGAGTTGTTCTTTTTTCCGGCAGGGAAAAGCAGTAAAAAAGTATTAAAAAAACCGTTAAAATTATTTGGATTCAAGGCTGCATTGTGCTAGAATGGGGATAGATGACCGGCCGCAGGAGGCATAACCATGGAGAGAAAAAAACTATTGATCGCCGATGATTCCGAAATGAACCGGGCGATCCTTGCCAATATACTGGATCAGGATTACGAGATCATCGAGGCAGCCGATGGGCGGGAGGCCATTGCCGCTTTGCAGGTCTATCACGGGGAGATCTCCGCGCTGCTTCTGGATATCATCATGCCAGAAATGGATGGCTTTGCGGTGCTGGAAGAAATGCGCGCCCATGGCTGGCTGGAGGAAGTCCCTGTCATAATGATCTCGGCCGAAACCGGCACCGCCACCATTGACCACGCCTTTGCGCTGGGGGCCTCGGATTACATCAGTCGTCCCTTCGCCACCCGCATCATCCGCCGGCGCATCATCAATACCATCTTGCTGAACGCCGAAAAGCACCAGCTGATGGACATAGTGGCCGAGCGCTTTTTGCGGGAGAAACGCAGCAGCGATATCCTGGCGGCCATCCTAGGCTATGCGCTGGAGGCGCGCTGCGGCGAGGGCGGCACCCACATGAATGGGGCGGGGCACCTTACTAAGCTTCTACTGCTGGAGCTGTGCAAAAGGACCGACCGCTACGCACTGGAGCCAGATGATATCGAACTGATCAGCACGGCAGCCGGACTGCATGATATCGGCAAAGTTCTCATTCCGGAAAGCATTCTGAAAAAGCCCGGCAAGCTGACCGCCGCGGAGTTTGAGCTGGTCAAGCAGCACACCACCTTAGGCGCGCGGCTGGTGGCGGAGATGCCAGCCTACCAAAACGAAGCACTGGTTAAATATATAATTGAGATCTGCCTTCGACATCACGAGCGTTGGAATGGTGAGGGCTATCCTGATGGACTGCGGGGGGATGAGTGCCCCATTGCGGCGCAGGTCACCGCCCTGGCCGATGTATACGATGCCCTAACCACCCGCCGCAGCTACAAGGAAGCCTATTCCCACGAAAAAGCACTGGCCATGATCCACGCCGGGGAATGCGGCAGCTTTAATCCCCTGCTACTGGAATGCCTGGATGATCTCTCAGATGTCATCCGGCGGGAGGGTGCCGCCCGGGATGTCGGGCAGCACCCCCACAATAAATATGCCATCACCGAGGAACTGTACCGGAACCGGGATATGGCCGCCGCCCGCATGACTCGCCAACTGGAGGAAGCCAACGCCCGGGAGGATTTCTTTACCGGGATGAGCCGGGAAATGTGGTTTAAATACACGGTGCAGCCCTCCTCGCTGCGGCTTTCCCTAGAGGCCACGCAGCAGACCGGTCTGCCCGCCGTGATGGTAGACCCACTGCAAAGTCAGGACTTTTTAGCGTTCATTGGAAAGGAAACTATAGAAACGGTGCGGCAACAGCTGGCCCGGGTGACCGCGGATGAATCTTATGCTGAAATGCCCGTAACACTGCTGCTGAATGGGCAGCCGTGCCGCTGTCGACTGGCCATGTTTCTCTCCTGGTCGGCGGTGGAAAAGGGCCGTTGCCAGAGTCTGTTCGGCAAAGTGATCAATGTAGATGAAAACTACACCCGGCTGGAGGATTACGACCGGACAAGCATCCCGCAGGTGGAGCAGCAGGCGCTGCTGCCGCTTACTGCAGTGGATGGCGTTCTACGCGTTTCCGGGCGGGAGCTGGCACCCATCCTGCAGGCCTACCGGCAGATGTTCCAAATCGTGCGGCTGGTGGATCCGGGCATCTGCATGCAGGTGATCGCCGCAGATGACGGCCACACCATGGAAAAAGTGGAGCGCTGCTACTCCATCTGGGATAAGACCCAGCGCTGCCGGCACTGTGTTTCCCAGGAGGTGGTACGCACCCGCCGCACCCTGAATAAAGTGGAAGCAATCGGCAGCGACCTTTATTATATCTTGGCCATGTGCGTAGAGGTGGATGGCTTTCCCTATTCGCTGGAATGCGTCAATCCTATTTACTCGGATGATGTGCTTTCCGATGAGAATGAGAATCTGCTGAACCAACTGCTGATGCGCAACCGGCAGGTGTATACCGATTCCCTCACCAAGGTCTTTAACCGGCGCTACTGCGATGAGCGGCTGCGGCGCCTTTCCGGCGAGTATGCCCTGGCCATGATCGATATAGATAACCTCAAGCAGATCAACGATTGCCTTGGCCACCCTGCTGGGGATACCGCCATATATCACACCGCCCAGGCCATCCGGGCCATCCTGCGCAGCCAGGATGAACTGGTACGCTACGGCGGAGACGAGTTCCTGCTGCTGTTCCACAGTCTGCCGCAGAATATCCTGCGGCGCAAGCTAGAGGATATCTGCCGGGCGGTGCGGACGCTGCGGGTCGCGGATTTGCCGGAGCTGCGCATCACTGTCAGCATCGGCGGTGTTTATGCCGCGGGGCAGATCAGTGAGCTGGTGGAAAAGGCCGATCTGGCTCTGTACCGTGCCAAGGCTCAGAAGGATAGTGCCGTGCTGTATGAGGAGGACTTCCATGACTCTGAATGAATTTTATACCACCGTGGGCGGCAATTACGAGGATGTCATTGCCCGCCTGCACAGTGAAGCCTTTACAGAGAAATTCCTGCGGATGATTCCACAGGATAACAGCCTGCCGCTGCTGAAAGAAGCAGCGGCAGCGGGCGATGTCCCAACGGCCTTCCGGGCGGTGCATACCCTAAAGGGCATTGCCCTCAATTTGGGGCTTACCGGGCTGGCCGCCGCCTGCGGCACCATGACCGAAGCCCTGCGCAGCCGGGATACCCTCCCGGAACAGACCGATGTCCTGCTCCGGGCAGTGGACCGGGAATACCAAAAAGTGTGTGATACACTAGTCCGGCTGAATCCCCACACAGAACCGAGGAAAACAACATGATGATAAAAAGCGGATACCAGGAGGGGCTACATTACCAAAGTGGCTCCCCTGCCCCACCGATGCGCTGGAGGAACAGCTGCGCGGCCAAATGAATTTTCCCAGTGGGGAGGGCACTGGGACGGCATTCCATGTCACACTGCTCTTTGCCATCGATCCCACCCCGACCGCCGTGGCTGATAACACAGCCGACTTCATTGATCTGACCGGTATGCAGATCCTGCTGGCGGAAGATAACGAACTCAATATGGAGATCAAGCAATTTTTCATTGAACAGCACGGCGGCACCGTCCTCCCGGTACAGGATGGCCAAGAAGTCGTCAAGCATTTTGCCGCCTCCGCCCCTGGCGAGATCGACCTCATTCTAATGGATGTAATGATGCCGGTCATGAATGTCTACAAAGCCACCCGGGTCATCCGGCAGATGTCGCGTCCCGATGCAAAGACTATCCCTGTCCTAGCCATAAGCGCCAATGCCTTCCAGGATGATGTACAAAAAAGCCGGGCCGTCGGTATGAATGCCCACCTACCCAAACCCCTAAGCACTGAAAACCTGCTGGGGGCCATCGCGCGCTACATCACCCAAAAATGATTTTATTCTATGTCCCCGGTAAAGGAGTCCATTCCCTTATGCACGCCAAGAAAGTTTTGATTCCGTTTCTCCTGCTGCTGGCACTGGTCCCGCTGTGCGCCTGCACCGCCACAGTGCCCACCCCTGGCGTCCCCCTGCCCCAGTTAGTGATCGGCAGTGATAATTACCCTCCCTACAATTACACCGATGAAAACGGCTTCCCGGCCGGCGTGGATGTAGCACTGGCCCAGGAGGCCTGCCGCCGCATTGGCTACGAGCCCGTCTTTCGGCTCATTGATTGGGACCAAAAGGATGAATTTCTGCAAAATGGTGAGGTTGATTGCCTGTGGGGCTGCTTTTCCATGAATAACCGGGAGGAAAGTTACCTATGGGCCGGGCCCTACGCCTGCAGCCGCCAAGTGGTGGCCGTCCGGCAAGAAAGCGATATTCAGTCCCTGGGAGATCTCGCCGGCCATCGCGTCGCGGTACAGATCAGCTCCAAGCCGGAAGAGATCTTCTCCGCCGGCACCGATCCCCGTCTGCCCACTGTCAGCAATATCTACTGTCTGTTAAGGATGGAGGATGTGGTTTCTGCCCTGCGCAAAGACTATGTAGATGCCTGCGCCGGCCACGCTGCCGCCCTTACCGCGCAGCTGCAGTACACCAATACCCCCTACCGTCTGCTGGAGGAATCCCTGCTGCGTTCCGAGGTCGGGGTCGCCTTTGCCCTGGAGGGCGATACCACCCTGCGGGACCGCCTGCACACCGCCCTGGTGGAAATGTTCGCCGATGGCACCATTGAGAAAATCCTGGCCGAATACGGTTTGGACCCGGCCGATGCTCTAGGAGGAACGGCCGGTGAATAAACAACAGAATAAACGGATCTGGGACTGGAACCCCAAGCCTCGCTCCGTCATTATTGTAGGGATCCTGCTGTTTTTGCTGGTGGTGCTGGTACACGGTCACGCGGAATATCAGATCACCACCTCCCTGGCGTGGGATACCGCCAACACCCTGCGGCAGCAGTGCATCAGCTTTTATAAGCTAGCCAGCGGCGACCGTGTTAAAAGCCTGTTCCGGCTTTCGGATAACCTGCTGGAGCTGAGCTATCACCTGCGGGATGATCCTGAACTCATTAACGATGAATACCTGGAGCAAAGCGTAGACCGTCTGCGCCTGACCGGCGTGGCCCTGCTGGATGGCGATCTAAGCCTAGAGGCCTCCGGTTATACCCGTCCCATGCAGGGCTCCCCCTGGCAGAATACCACCGAAGGCAGCCTGTTCTACGGGGTGGCCGGCACCAATAAAATCTATGCCGAACGGGTGCAGTACGATGGCCGCTACTATGATGTCTGTGCCGTTCCCCGGCTGGATGCCCCCGGCCTCCTCATTGGATTTTACGAACAGCCCGCTGGACTGATTCTGGATGTCGAGGAGGATATGACCACCCTTCTCAATGGTATTTACATCAATCGCGGCGGCACCTACATCATCACAGCCGGAAACACCATATTGGCCGGCAGCGATGATGCCCTTCAGGGCGAGAAAACCGACTCGCTCCCCATTCTGCAGGTGCTGAACCAGCTCCCTCACGATGACCAGCTCCACCTCTTCCACATTGAGGGCGGCATCTACCTGGGCTGCCGCACCGCCTGCGAGGGCTGTCAGCTCTACATTTATTTCCCGGCGCTTTCTACCTTTGCCGCTACAGCGGCGGTATCCGCCGTGTTCGTGGCGCTGTATACCGCCTTTTGGTATATTCTCTCCATTGCTCGCAGCCGCGCCTTGTACCAAAGCAGCCAAAAGCTGCAGGAGAGCAACCTTCACCTGCAAAAGACTGTCAATATGCTGCGCTCGCTGCAGAACATCTATTTTGCTTCCTTCTACATCGATCTGACCCAGAATTCCTGCGAAAGCATTTTCCTGCCGCAGTGGCTGGCCCATTACCTGCCGCAGAATAGCTCCTACACCGATATGAAGGACGCCCTGACGCAGAATCTTGTCCTGGAGGAATACCGGCCGATGCTGGATGAGCAGCTCAGTCCCGAGGCTATCCGGGAGACCCTGCGACAGGAAAACCTCACCGATGTACGCCATAGCTTTTATATCGATTACCGGGCCTGGTGGGATGATACCCTAAACTGGAGCCGTGTCACCATCACTGTTGTGGATTTTGATGCGGTCGGTAAGCCCCACCATGTTCTGGCCGTGCTGCAGGATGTCGGCCCGGAAAAAGAACGGGAAGCCCGATACCAGGCACAGATCATTGCTGAAGCAGAGGAAGCACGGCTGGCCAGCATTGCCAAATCTGAATTCCTGCGCCGCATCAGCCACGATCTGCGCACCCCCATCAATGGCATCCAGGGCTACATCAATATGGCCGCTCACTATCCCGATGATCTTGCCCTCCAGATAAGCTGCCGGGATAAAGCTGCCATTGCCCTGCACACCCTGCTGGATATCGTCAACAATGTACTGGATATGAGCAAACTGGAAAGCAGCGCCATCGATCTCGAGCAGCGTTCCTTCTCCCTCTCTGCCACCCTGCAGGAGGTCAGCGCTGTCATCGAACCACAGGCCGCGGAACGCGGCATCCGGTACGAAGCCCCCACCGAAGCCCCCCTGTCAAATGTCCGTCTCATCGGCAGCCCCAATCATTTGCAGCGCATCCTGTGCAACCTGGCCGGCAATGCCGTAAAATATGGCCGCAGCGGCGGCTATGTCCGGCTGGGCAGCCGGGTCCTTTCCCACAGCGAAGGCTGTGTAACGGTCGAATTCACCTGCGAGGATAACGGTATCGGCATGAGTGAGGAATTCCAGCAGCATCTGTTTGAACCTTTCGCGCAGGAGGCCGATGACGCCCGCACCCAGTACCAAGGCACTGGTCTGGGTCTTTCCATCGTTGAAAAGCTGGTATCCGCCATGCACGGCACCATCACCTTCAATTCCCAAAAGGGTGTTGGCACCTCCTTTCGGGTCGTGCTGCCTTTCGGCATCGATCGCACCGCTCCCACCGCTCCGGTTCCACTGCCCACAGCCGATTTCACCGGTATTCATATCCTGCTGGCGGAGGATAACGACCTCAATATGGAGATCGCGGAATTCCTGCTGCAGGAACATGGCGCCACCGTGTCCCGCGCCTGGAACGGCCGGGAAGCCCTGGAGCTCTTTTCGGCCAGTGCGCCCGGCTACTATGATCTCATCCTGATGGACATTATGATGCCGGTAATGGATGGCACAGCGGCGG
>ULRK01044862.1_pt1 | contig 11361 bp, 6 predicted proteins | sample 1955341 | NCBI WGS metagenome assembly ULRK01 (sample SAMEA4835680, study PRJEB28245) | human gut metagenome | biome: gut microbiome; material: fecal sample | place: Denmark | collected 2008
CCGCTTCTCCCGATTTTAACGGTAACAAAGCAGCCGTGTCACAGTCGCATATTCCATGACCGAGTGCGGCAAAATAATTATTGCTGTCATCATAATAGGTCATAGTTCCGATGCCTGCACAGCTGTCACGAACCCACGCACCGAGGAGATATACTCCCACGGTATTTTTAATCGGCAAAACGGTTTTATTTTCGATTTTTCCGTTTCTATCAATTTCAACAGTAATTTCATTGCCGTTTGATTTTTCAATTTCAGACTTTAATTCTTCATTTGTGCTGATTTTTGTATTATTTACTTTCTTTATAATATCGTTTACTTTAAGTCCGCCGTCTTTGGCGGGGCAAACATATTTTTCACCGTCATAGTAGCTTTCAAGCTTGATTATCATTGCTCCGTTAGCATAAAATTTAACTCCGAAAGCCTCACCGCCAATGTAAACCTCATTTTTATCATCAGCGGCATAAGGTGAAAAAGTCGAAACAGTAAATAATAATGTGAAAATCAGGGCAACTGATATAATTTCTTTAAATTTTCGCAAAAAATTCACCTTCTTTCCGTTGCCTTTATTATGATTTGCATTTATAATATAGATTAGTGCGTTGATGAAAATATTAAAAATGTTACTGGCAGAGGATTTTCCGAAAAGGCGATAAACAGCCGTGCATTGTAAATTATTTTCTGAAATTATATCATTTTCTTATTATGAGGTATATATGGAAAACACAAATTCTAACCTTGTCGGTCTTACCGATTCCGAAGTTCAAAAGCGTATAGATGAAGGAAAGGTAAATATTTCAACTAATATTAAAACCAAATCAATCAAAAGAATATTTTGTGATAACATTTTTACGCTTTTCAATCTTATAAATGTAATTTTGCTTGCGGCATTGATTTTTGTGGGTTCACACAAGAATATGCTTTTTATCGGTGTTGTTATCGCAAATATAATTATAGGTATAGTTCAGGAAATTCGTTCCAAAATAAGCGTTGACAAGCTGACTATTTTGTCTGAGAAAAAAATCAATGTTCTCAGAAACGGTAAAATTGCAGAAATAAGTAAAGATGAGATTGTTCTTGATGATATTCTTGTGCTTTCAAGAGGAAGCCAGATTCCTGCCGACTGCGTTGTATGCGACGGCAACTGCAGAGTCAACGAAAGTTTGCTTACAGGCGAATCAAATCTCATTGAAAAAAATGTCGGAGATGAACTTCTTTCAGGCAGTTTTATTGCGGCAGGAAAATGCTATGCTCAGGCTGTAAAGGTCGGAGCCGATTGCTATGCCGCAAAGATAAATAACGAAGCCAAATATATTAAAAAAGTAAATTCTCAGATTATGGAGTCATTCAATTTCATTATCAAAATCTGTACATTTGTACTTTTTCCGATTGGCATTGCATTTTTTATTCGACAATTCACACTGCCCGATGCAACATTGCAGTCTGCTGTAATCAGCACTGTTGCGTCGCTTGTCGGTATGATTCCAAAGGGAATGATTCTTCTTACAAGCTCTGTTCTTGCAGTATCAATTATCAGGCTTTCATCTAAAAAGGTGCTTGTACAAGAAATGTACTGCATTGAAACACTTGCAAGAGTTGATGTGCTTTGTCTTGATAAAACGGGAACGCTTACAACAGACGAAATGACGGTAACAGGTGTTATTCCGTTTGGGACTGATGACAATAAAATCAAGAAAGCACTTTCTTCGATTGTAAAAGCGTCCGATGAACTAAATGCAACTTTGTATGCACTGCGTGACTATTCGGATTCCGTTTCACCGTATGAGTGCGGTAAATTCTGCGATTTTTCGTCCGAAACAAAATGGTCGGGCGGTACATTTGAAAACGGCAAGACCTACATAGTCGGTGCGACTGAATGTATTTTAAAAAGCAGAGAAAAGTATTCCGAGGTGTATTCTGAGATTGAAAAGATAAATCAAACCGTCAGAATCCTTGTTCTTGCCGAAAGCGATAGTGAACCGGACAAAGACTCATTGCCTGATGATTTAAAACCGCTTGCACTCATTCTTATCAAGGATAAACTTCGTGATAATGTAAATGAAACGGTAAAATATTTTAAGGAACAGGGTGTCACCTTAAAGGTGATTTCAGGCGACAGCGTTAAAACTGTTAAAAATATTGCAATTGATACAGGAATTGAGGGTGCAGAAAATGCAATCGATATGTCAACCGTGACAACAGATAAAGAGCTTGAAGATGCGGCAGAGCGTTGTAATGTGTTTGGCAGAGTAACTCCGGCTCAAAAGAAAAAGCTTGTGGTTGCCCTTAAAAAGCACGGACATTCGGTTGCTATGACAGGTGACGGAGTAAATGATGTTCTCGCACTCAAAGAGGCGGATTGCTCCGTAGCTATGGCGTCGGGCAGTGATGCCGCACGAAATGTGTCACAGCTTGTACTTGTCAATAATGACTTTGGCGCAATGCCGAGCGTTGTGGCAGAGGGCAGACGAACAATCAATAACCTTGAACGAAGCTCTGCACTCTATCTTGTTAAGACGATTTATTCGGTTATACTCTCAATTTTCTTCATATTCTTCCGCACAGGATATCCCTTTGAACCGATACAGCTTACGCTTGTCGGTGCATTAACGGTTGGATTGCCTTCATTTGTTCTCGCACTTCAACCGAATAAAGATATAGTAAAAGGTAATTTCACCGTAAATATAATAGCAAGATCACTCCCCACAGCTTTTTGTATTTCGGCAGATACAATATTACTCGCAATTTTAAAGTATATGACGGATATGCCGCAGGCACAGTTTTCAACTCTCTGCGTATATCTTACTGCATTTTCATGTATGCTGCTTGTAATCAGATTATCAATCCCGTTCAATCCGCTCAGAGCCGTTATGGTCATCGGATGTTCCGCAGGAATAATAATCGGTTCAATCTTCTTCGGCGGATTGTTCTCACTTGCACCGCTTACATTTGAAAACATCATATTGCTTGTAATCTTTGCTGTAGGCACATTTGTTGTATTTAATATATTCTACAATATAGCACAGCACTATATAGAAAAATTCAAAAAGGAAAGTCATCTTAAACTGACTGCAAAAAGAAATGCAAATAAACAAAAACGCTGAAAAATTAATCAGACAACTGAATAATCAAGGCTATGAGGCTTTTATAGTGGGCGGTTGTGTTCGTGATTATCTTCTCGGTTTGACTCCGCATGATACAGATATTTGTACAAACGCTTTGCCTGAGCAGACAAAAAAATGCTTTGAGGCTTATCGTACTTTTGATACAGGTATCAAACACGGCACAATTTCCGTTGTATGCGGCGGTGAAGTCTATGAAATCACAACCTACCGTATTGACGGTGATTATTCCGATAACCGTCATCCGGACAGCGTAAGCTTTACACGAAACATAAACGAAGATTTGCAACGTCGTGACTTTACGGTAAATGCAATGGCATATAACGCTGAATACGGTCTTGTCGATCCATACGGCGGTAAAAATGACCTTAAAGATAAAGTTATCCGTTGTGTCGGAAATCCCGATACACGCTTTAACGAGGATGCTCTGCGAATCTTGCGGGCATTACGCTTTGCCTCTGTTTACGGATTTTCAATTGAAGAGAACACATCAAAGTCTATATTTAAAAATGCAGACTTGCTAAAAAACATTGCAACAGAGCGTGTGATTTCGGAATTTCTAAAGCTCATCTGCGGTAAGGATGCCGTAAAAATTCTTGACGCTTACCGAGAAACGATTGCTGTTATTATCCCTGAAATTACCGTTATGTTCAATTTCAATCAGAACAACATTCATCATTCGTATGATTTATGGCAACATACCCTGACTGCACTCGGCACAATTGAACCGAATCCCATACTTCGTATGACAATGCTTCTGCATGACATCGGCAAGCCTTCTGTTAAAACTACTGACAACAGCGGTCAATCGCATTTTCAGGGACATCAGCTTGAAAGTAAAAAAATTGCAGACAGAATTCTGCACAGACTAAGATTACCGTCTGATTTTATCAACAAAACTCTTCTGCTTATTGAACATCATGATGTCCGTTTTAACGGCAGTAAAAAGCTTATGAAAAAGGTTATGAATGTACTCGGTACAGACCTTACAAAGCAGTTGTTAGAGGTCGAATACGCCGATATATCTGCCCAGTCTGAATATCAGCGAGAAGAAAAGCTCGGATATCTTGAAACGGCAAAAACACATCTTAATGAAATAATCAAAGATAACGAATGTTTTAAGCTGAGTCAGCTTGATATCAACGGTAAAGATGTTTTAAACCTTGGCGTAAAAGAGGGAAGAGATGTCGGAAATATTCTCGATTATCTGCTAATGCTTGTAGTAGATGCAAATGTTCCAAACAAAAAATCAATACTCATATCAAAAGCCAAAGAATATATTTACGGTAATTAAATAAATAAGTAATTAAAAAAGAGGATTTCAGCGAAAACTGAAATCCTCTGATTTTTGTTTAAAATTAAAGAACCTTTGATAAAAATTCCTTTAAACGGTCGTCCTGCGGATTATTGAAGAACTCCTGCGGATTGTTCTTTTCTTTGATAACACCGTCGTCAATAAATACAACATCGGTTGCAACTTCCTTTGCAAAGCCGATTTCGTGAGTAACAACAACCATTGTCATACCTGCCTTGGCAAGCTCTTTCATAACATCAAGAACTTCGCCGACCATTTCGGGGTCAAGCGCAGATGTCGGCTCGTCAAAAAGGAGAACATCGGGATTCATCGCAAGCGCTCTTACAATTGCAATACGCTGTTTCTGACCGCCTGAAAGCTGATTTGGATATGCGTTTGCCTTTTCGGCAAGTCCTACACGCTCCAAAAGATCCATAGCGTCTTTTTTAGCCTCATCTTTGCTCTTGCCAAGAAGCTTGACAGGAGCCATTGTAAGGTTGTCAATAACAGTCTTGTGGGGGAAAAGGTTAAACTGCTGGAACACCATTCCCATTTTTTGACGGTGAACATTTATATTAACCTTTGGATCCGTGATATCGGTACCCTCAAAGAAAATGTGACCGCCTGTCGGTTCTTCAAGTCTGTTAAGGCAACGGAGAAAAGTTGACTTACCCGAGCCTGACGGACCGAGAACAACAACTACATCGCCTTTAAAAATGTCAATATCAATACCTTTAAGAACCTGAATATCCTTACCGAATGATTTTTCAAGTCCTCTTACGGAGATTAATGCGTTATCTTTCACTCTTTTTCAATCTCCTTTCAAATCTTCTGAGGATGTACGAAAGCACAAGTACAATTACAAGGTAAATCAATGCAACCGTAATAAGCGGGAAGAATGCCTCGTAAGTTCTTGAACGAATCATATTACCAATATATGTGATATCTGCAAGTGCAACATAACCTGCAACCGAAGTTTCTTTGAGAAGTGTAATAATTTCATTGCCGAGTGCAGGAAGAACATTTTTAATTGCCTGCGGAAGAACGACCATTGTCATTGTCTGTCTGTTGTTAAAACCGAGTGAACGGCTTGCCTCAGTCTGACCGATGTCAACAGCCATAATACCCGAACGAACAATTTCTGCAACATAAGCGGCAGAGTTCATACCAAATGCAATGATTGCGGCAAAGATACCGTTTCTTACAGATGCAAGAATAATGTAATACATAATCATCAACTGAACTACAACAGGTGTGCCTCTGATAACAGTAATGTAGATGTTGCAAATCGCATTAAAGAATTTCAGAACACAATCACCGAAGCTCTTGCATTTTCTCTTGTCAAGCTGAATATCGTGAGTAGCTCTTACCAGAGCAATGACAAAACCGATAATAACACCGATAATACCTGCAAACAATGTAATTTCAAGGGTTACAAGCAAACCGCTTAAAAGCTGCTGCCATCTGTTATCTGTGATGAATGTGTTTTTAAAGCTTTCACCGAGATTGCCGAACAAACTGCCCGACGCACTGTCGTTTACGATAATAACCTGAGTTGTGTTGGCATATGAAGTTGAAAAGTCGATATTTTTTCTTCTTTCCGGTGTGTCAGTCATACCCGCCATACCGAAATCGTCTTTGCCGGTCTGAACAGCAGTGATAACAGAATCAAATTCCATATCATCAATAACAAGTTTTTTACCGAGCTTGTCACAGATTGCTGTAGCCATCATCGGATCAAGACCGACAATTTTACCGCCTTCAACATATTCATACGGTGGAAAAGCAGCGTTCGTAGCCATATGAAGTTCACCGTCATACTTGATATCCTTAGGTGATTCGTAGGGTACAGTATCGGTATTACCCTCTATGTAATAGCTTTTGATTTTGTCCAGAACGCCCTCGTCTTTAAGCTCTGCAAGAGCTTTGTCGATTTTTTCGGTGAGTTCATGATTCTCCTTTGAAATGCAGATTGCATACTGCTCTTCCGCAAAAGGTTCATCAAGAATTTTTAGTCCTGCATTTGCTTTTACAAATTCCTTTGCCGGTTCACTGTCAATTACAACACAGTCGATTTTATTCTGTGTAAGAGCTACGATAGCGTCGGCACCCTTGCTGTAACGCATAACCTTGGTGCCGTCAGCCTCATAGTCAGATACAAAAGTATCGCCTGTTGTACCTGTCTGAACACCTACGGATGCTCCTTTGATATCATCGGCAGTCTTAATTTCCTTAACCGATGAATCACCGCATCCGGTGAACAGAAAAACAGTGGAGAACAGCATTGAAATCAGTACCAATAAAGTAACTGTCTTTTTCATTGTTTTCCTCTTTTTCTTTCTCTTAAAATATTTATTTGCAAATCTTATCAGATTCTTGCAACGCCTGTCTCAACAGCGGCCTTCTTAACAGCCTCAGCAACAGTTTTGCCGATTCTCTTGTCAAATGCCTCGGGAAGAATATAATCTGCATTAAGCTCTTCATCGCTCACGAGTGAAGCAATTGCAAAAGATGCGGCAACTTTCATTTCTTCGTTAATATCGCTTGCACGGCAGTCGAGAGCACCTCTGAAAATACCCGGAAAAGCGAGTACATTGTTAATCTGGTTAGGAAAGTCACTTCTGCCTGTACCGACTACAGCCGCACCTGCCTTTTTAGCAATGTCAGGCATAATCTCGGGAGTCGGATTAGCCATAGCAAAAAGGATAGGATCCTTAGCCATTGACTTAACCATTTCTTCGCTTACGCAACCTGCGGCAGAAATTCCGAGGAATACATCAGCACCCTTCATTGCATCTGCAAGCGAGCCCTCAAGGTGAGAAAGGTTAGTAATTTCAGCCATTTCCTGTTTAACAGCGTTAAGTCTCGGATCACCCTTGCAGATAATGCCCTTACTGTCGCAAAGCGTAATGTCCTTTACACCCATATTAAGAAGGTGCTTTGCAATTGCAATACCTGCCGCACCTGCACCGTTCATAACAACCTTGATTTCGTCAAGCTTCTTGTGAACAAGCTTGAGTGAGTTGATAAGGCCTGCGGCAACAATAACGGCAGTACCGTGCTGGTCATCGTGGAAAATCGGAATATCACACTTCTCTTTGAGCTTCTTTTCAATTTCAAAGCATCTCGGAGCGGCAATATCCTCAAGATTGATTCCGCCGAATGAACCGCTGATAAGGTAAATTGCGTTTACAATTTCGTCAACATCCTTACTTCTTACGCAAATAGGAAATGCGTCAACATCGCCGAATTCCTTAAAAAGCGCACATTTGCCCTCCATAACAGGCATACCTGCCTCAGGACCTATGTCACCAAGACCGAGAACAGCTGTACCGTCGGTTACAACGGCAACAAGGTTGTTTCTTCTTGTGAGTTCAAAAGACTTGTCATAGTCCTTCTGAATTTCAAGACACGGTTCTGCAACACCCGGAGTATAGGCAAGAGAGAGGTCTTCAGCCGAGTTAATCGGAACTCTTGAAACAACTTCAATCTTACCGTTCCACTCATAGTGTTTTTTGAGTGATTCTTTTCTGATATCCATATCGGTAACTCCTTATAATAATTTCCCTTTCATTATACCCCTAAAAAGCCGTTATATCAAGTAAAAATCACAAAATTCATTTGACTTTTGTACAAAAAAGGTATAAAATAAATGTGCGAGTGTGTTGAACAGCTGCGAGCAGCTGCCGAAAGGTACTGTGCGAGGAAAGTCCGGGCTTCACAGAGCAATAATAACGGCTAACGGCCGCCGGAGGCGACTCCAGGGATAGTGCAACAGAAAATTACCGCCATTATATGGTAAGGATGGAAAGGTGAGGTAAGAGCTCACCGGAGGGCAGGAGACTGCTCTGCCGTGTAAACCCTATTTGAAGCAACACCGTGGTAGGACATTATACGCTTGCTCGGCGTGTCCTTAGGAGGTGGCATCGAGCAGATTCGGTAACGGTCTGCCAAGATAGATGGCTGTTCACGACAAAACCCGGCTTACAGACACAGTCGCATATTAGGGCACCTTTTATGGGTGCTTTAATATTATTGTCGAATTTTAGCAATTTGTACAAATGTTATGCACATTTGCAATTAATTTAAAAAATGCAATTGCATTTATGCTGTTCTTTATTGTACTTTGCTTTATGCTGAAATCCATTGAAATTGATTTAATTTGATTAGTTTCAGCCGACTGATTCGACACATAGTAGAGTTTTGAAATTAATTTGAAAGGTGTGTAAAAATTTGAAAACAAAATCAAAAATACTCAGCGCAATATTGAGCGTGAGCATCCTGTCGGCAAGCCTATCTGCCTTTGTATCCGGTTCATTCGGTGTTCAGGCGGCAGAAAGCTCGCCAACCGTATCGGCTAATAAGTACAAGCTTAAAGACAATATTCAGGACGGTGTAATTTTACATTGTTTTGACTGGACTTATAACGATATTAAGGCTGAATTGCCTAAAATTGCAAAAGCCGGATTTACAAGTATACAGACTTCTCCGGCACAGCCAAACGGAACAGGTACTTGGTATTGGTTATATCAGCCAATTTCATTCAGTATCGGAACAAATGGTGTCGGCACAAAGGCTGAACTTCAGTCGCTTTGTGATGAGGCAGAAAAGTACGGGATTAAGATTATTGTCGATGTTGTCGCTAACCATTTGAGAGGCGATCACAACAACATAGACAACGATTTAAAGCCATCCGAGTATTGGCATACCTTCGGCGGAGGTATTGACTGGAAAAACCGTTGGCAGGTAACACACGGCTCGATTGGTATGCCGGACATTGCAACCGAAAATCCATATGTTCAGCAAAAAGTCTGCAACTATGTTCAGGAACTCAAGTCGGTAGGTGTTGACGGACTTCGTTGGGACGCTGCAAAACACATTGGCGTTCCGAGCGAGGGTGACGATTTCTGGAAATCGGTAACACAGTACGGCCTTTATAACTACGGCGAAATTCTCGGTGGTCCCGATGATCGTTCGACAGGCAATGAAGACATTATGAAAGAGTATACCGATTATATTTCTGTCACTGACAGTAACTACGGTAAAGAACTCCGTGATTCGTTTAATTCGGGCAAAGCTCCTACTTCAAGCGGAAACTGGAGTGAAAAAGGCATTTCAAACGATAAGCTTCTTTATTGGGGTGAAAGCCATGATACATGGTCAAACAACAAAGACTGGGGCTTTTCAAATGAAATGAGTCAGAATGTTATTGACCGTGCTTATGCGGTTGCGGCAAGCCGTAATAAAGTTACTGCTCTTTATTTTTCCCGTCCTTCTTCAACCAACAAAGAAAGTATCAAAATGGGAGAAAAAGGCTCAACTCATTACGCCAGCAGTGAGGTTGCCCAAATCAATAAGTTCCATAATGCAATGGACGGCAAAGCTGATTACTACACCGTGTCAGACGGTTGTTCTGTAATTACCCGTAAAGACGGCGGTGCTGTTATCGTAAAAGGCAGCGGAAGCGGCGAGGTATCGGTAGAAAACGGCGGCGGTTACGCAAAACCCGGTACATATACGGACGCTGTTTCAGGCAATACATTTACAATTACATCAAGCACCATTTCAGGTACAATAGGTTCATCAGGTATAGCAGTAGTCTATGATGCCGAACCCGAAGGACCTTCAGCGTCAGTAAATCCGGGTTCAACAAACTACAATACAGATGAGCTCACACTTACGCTCAATTGCAAGAATGCAAAAAATGCTCAGTATTCAATTGATGACGGTGCATTTGTAAACTACACAAACGGTCAGAAAATTACAATCGGTACAAACCTTGCTTACGATACTGTAACCACAGTAACAGTAAAAGCAAGCGACGGCAAGACAACATCCGATCCGGAAACATATACATACACAAAGGTAGACCCGAATGCCGTAAAGGTTGTTGCGTATGATAACTCATCAACCAAGTGGTCTAAGGTCAATGCATATTTCTGGAGTGATGATAATAAAGAAATGACATCGTGGCCGGGCAAGAAAATGACCGACAAGGGTAATAATATTTTTGATATTGAAGTGCCTGACGGTGCAAAATATGTAATCTTCAACAACGGTGACAGTCAGACAGATGACCTCAGGATTGCAGACGGTAATAAAATTTACAGCAACGGTTCTTGGCAGAACTATTCGACTGTAAAACCCACTCAGCCGACAACAGCTCCTTCCACGACAGTCCGTCCTACTACAATCGCAACACAGCCTACCACATCACAGCCTGCTACAACACAGCCTGCTACAACACAGCCTTCTACAACTCAGCCGGTAACAGAGCCTTCAAACAGAATTCTTATCGGTGATGTTGATTTAAACGGAACAATTACAGTCAGTGATTCAACAGAGGTTCAAAGATACATTGTTCACATATCGACTTTAAGCGATGAGGCTCTCATTGCGGCAGATGTAGACAAGGATTCTGTTATTTCTGTAAAAGACGCAACTATGATTCAGGCTTATGTCGTTAAGCTTATTGTTGAAAACTCATACTGCGGTACTTACACAGAAAATGTTGCACCCGCCCAGCCTACAACAAATGTCACAGAGCCAACAACCGAACCGACTTCAATTCAGACGAAGAATTATGTTTATTTCGATAATACGGAAAACTGGTCAACAGTAAATGTCTATGCATGGAGTTCAACAGATTCGACTTATATGAGCTGGCCCGGCAAGGCCATGGAAAGTATAGGTAATAACACCTACAGATTTGAACTTCCGAATGGTGCAGAATATGCTATATTCAATAACGGTTCAGCACAGACAGGTGACTTAAAAATCCCCGATGTAAATATGATTTACTCAAACGGACAGTGGAGTAAATACTCCAAGTAAAATTTAATAAGTTTATCTAAGAGCCGCCCCGCACAATCAAGCGTATTTTGCTGTTTTGATTTTTACTGTCGGGGCGGCGCTGTTATTTGTTTAAATCACAATACAAAATAAACC
>ULRK01065902.1_pt1 | contig 11345 bp, 8 predicted proteins | sample 1955341 | NCBI WGS metagenome assembly ULRK01 (sample SAMEA4835680, study PRJEB28245) | human gut metagenome | biome: gut microbiome; material: fecal sample | place: Denmark | collected 2008
ATCAGACTATATACAAGACAATAATTCCAAGAAATATAAGATTGGCAGAGGCACCTAGTTATGGTCAACCTATTAACATATATGATACAAAGTCAACAGGTGCGGAAAGCTATAGGTTATTGGCACAGGAAGTTATGGAAAGAGACAAGAAATAAAATTATAAGAAATAAAATTAATTAAAGGAGAATAAATATGCCTGCTAAATCAACAGAAACAAAGAGTCCAGCAAAATCAAGCTCAAAAACTAAAGGAAAAGGTGGTTTGGGAAGAGGAATTTCTAATCTTATCAATGTTGAAGAGAAAAAGAAAGAAGACAATGTTGTAGTAAAAGAAGTTGTAAAGGAAGTTGTAAAAGAGGTAAAAGTTCCAGTTGAAACAAAAGTTAAGTTGTCACTTATAGAACCTAATAAAGACCAGCCAAGAAAAGTATTTGATGAGGATGCGTTAATTGAATTATCTGAGTCAATAAAGCAATATGGTGTATTGCAGCCACTTTTAGTGCAAAAAAAGGATGATTATTATGAAATAATTGCTGGTGAAAGAAGATGGAGAGCGGCAAAGCTTGCAGGAGTAAAGGAAGTTCCAGTAGTAATAAAAGATTACTCAACTCAGGAAGTAATGGAAATAGCTCTTATTGAAAATATACAAAGAGAAGATCTTAATCCGATAGAAGAAGCAAGAGCTTATCAAAGACTTATTAAAGATTATAGATTAAAGCAGGATGAAGTTGCAGAAAAGGTGTCTAAGTCGAGAGCAGCTATAACGAATGCATTACGTTTATTAAAACTGGATGAAAGAGTTCAGGACATGGTCATTGAAGGTAAAATAAGCAGTGGACATGCAAGAACAATTTTATCAATAGATGATAATGATAAGCAGTATATGATTGCACAGAAAATATTTGATGAAAAGTTAAGTGTGCGTGAAGTAGAAAAACTCATGAAAAGTCTTGATGAACCGGAAAAGAAAGAAAAAAAACTCCCAGCAAATGATTTTGTGTACAGAGATATAGAACAGAAGCTAAAAAATATACTTGGCACTCAGGTAATAATCAAAAATAAGAGTAATAATAAAGGAAAAATTGAAATTGATTATTATTCTCAGGCTGAACTTGAAAGAATATATGATATGTTAAGAAAATTAAATAATAATTAGCATAAAAACATTGTGCCACTGTTTGTTTTAGTTTAATATATATAGATACAAAATACATAAATAAAAACAAGTGACCTTGGAGAGGGTCAATAAAAACTACTACTATATAAGTACGAGGAAAAACAGATGTTAGATGTATTTGGACTGTTTAGCGTAGAAACATTATATGTTTTAATAGGTATTGCTGTATTACTTATTATATCTATTGTGTTATCAATAGTTGCAATCGCTAAGTCATCATCTATGAAGAAAAAGTACAATATGATGATGGAAGGTTCTGAAGGAAAGAGTATAGAACAGATTATAAAAGCGTATACTGATGATGTTAAGCTTCTTAAGGAAACATATACAGACAATACAGATGCAATCAAGGATATTTATGAGAAAATGCAGTACACATTCCATAAAATAGGAATTGTAAAGTATGATGCATTTCATGAAATGGGTGGTAAGTTAAGCTTTGCATTGTGTATGCTTGATAGTAATAATAACGGTTATCTTTTAAATGTAATGCACAGTAATAATGGCTGTTTTGCATATATAAAAGAAATTATTAATGGTAAGTCATTTATAGAGCTTGGTGGAGAAGAAGAAAAAGCACTTAATCAGGCTGTTGCCGGAAGAATGGGCGATGAGGCACTTAGTCAGGAAGTAAATGATATAGTTAATAACGTAAATAATAAGTAAGAAGTAAAAAAGTATACTATAAGATTTCAGATAGCTAACTATAAATGAGCAGATACAAAAAAATACACATATCTATTATGATTTTTAAAAATATATTTAGACAAAAAATATGTTTAAACTAAATAAAATGGATATAAGTTAAAGATAAAAAACAATGTTATATACACAGATATATACCGATAAAAACAAATAAATAAAAATAAAAACTACGTAATAAAATACTGGAAATTATGTATAAAAAGGTGCATAATTAATGAAGTATGATTACGAATACAGATTTTGGAGGAAAGTATGTTAGATTTAAAGTTTGTCAGAGAAAATCCAGACATAGTAAAGCAGAATATAAAGAACAAGTTTCAGGATAGAAAGTTACCTTTAGTTGATGAAGTTATTGAGCTTGATGCACAGGCAAGAGCTGCACAGACAGAAGCTGATGAGTTAAGAGCTAACAAGAACAAGCTTTCTAAGCAGATTGGTGCACTTATGGCACAGGGCAAGAAAGAAGAAGCAGAAGAAGTTAAGAAGCAGGTTTCAGAAAGCGCTGACAGATTAGCAGAGCTTGAATCAAAGGAAGCAGAGCTTAACGAAAAGGTTACTAAGATAATGATGACTATTCCTAATATCATCGACCCATGTGTTCCTATTGGTAAGGATGATAGTGAGAATGTGGAAGTAGAAAAGTTCGGTGACCCAGTTGTTCCTGATTATGAAATACCATATCATACAGAGATTATGCAGAAGTTTGATGGTATTGACCTTGATGCGGCTGGTAAGGTTGCTGGTAATGGTTTCTACTATCTTATGGGAGATATTGCAAGACTTCACTCAGCAGTTATTTCTTATGCAAGAGATTTCATGATAGACAGAGGATTCACATACTGTATACCTCCTTATATGATAAGAAGCAACGTAGTAACAGGTGTTATGAGCTTTGATGAAATGGATGCAATGATGTACAAGATTGAAGGTGAAGATCTTTACCTTATCGGTACAAGTGAGCATTCAATGATTGGTAAGTTTATTGATACAATTACACCAGAAGAGGAGCTTCCAAAGACACTTACAAGTTACTCACCATGCTTTAGAAAAGAAAAGGGAGCACACGGTATAGAAGAAAGAGGCGTTTACAGAATTCACCAGTTTGAAAAACAGGAAATGATAGTTGTTTGTAAGCCAGAAGACAGTAAGATGTGGTTTGATAAGCTCTGGAAGAATACAGTAGACCTCTTCCGTTCTCTTGATATTCCTGTAAGAACACTTGAATGCTGCTCAGGAGACCTTGCAGATCTTAAGGTAAGATCTATAGATGTAGAAGCATGGTCACCAAGACAGAAGAAGTACTTTGAAGTAGGTTCATGCTCTAACTTAGGAGATGCACAGGCAAGAAGATTAAAGATAAGAGTACAGGGTCCAGATAAGAACAAGTACTTTGCACATACACTTAACAACACATGTGTTGCACCTCCAAGAATGTTAATCGCATTTTTAGAGAACAATCTTCAGGCGGATGGAAGTGTTAAAATTCCTAAGGCGCTTCAGCCATATATGGGCGGAAAGACAGAGCTTAGCAAGTAAGTTCATTTAAACAGAATATTAATATTAATATACCGTGCCAGTATTTAGTAGCTATTTATATCAAAAGGTTATTAAATTCTGACACGGTTATTTGATATATGGACGGATTTGTGTTATCTTTATAAATATATAAAGCTATTACATTTATAGCGTTAAATGTGTTCGTAAGATATGTAATGGGGAACAGTTGAGTGTACGATTTATTCGTGTTGTTATATTATGTAGCTCGTAAGCTGGAATGGAGTATGTATGAAAAAGGTCAAGGTAAAAAATCTTAAGGGTAATGAGATAGTGGCCCTTCCTATAGTGACAGATAGCGGAACAGTGCTTATACATGCAGATGTTGAATTAAAGCCAGAGCTTATAAACAGAGTGATTCGTTTAGGGATAAAGACTCTTTTTATAAAGGATTATCCAGAAGAGGTAATCAGTAAGGATGATTACAGACACATTGTTATAGGTTCTGAAGAAGAATTTTTAGATACAAATAATGAAGAATATGACGTAAATATTTCTGATGAGCAAGATCATGATATAGAAAATGTGAAATCAGAAACAGCTGATAATAAAAAAAGTGTAATGGGAGTCAGTATTGATGATAGTGACAATATATCAGGTGATAACATTGTCAGTGCTGGCTATATAGATAGCACTGGTGATGAGGTTTATGACAGCAGCTTTGCAATACATAAGCAGTCAGACCGTTATATGGAGGACCATCACATTTACAAGGTTGAAGAAACAGCAAGCAACTCAAGAGTTATTATGAAAAATGTGCTGGAAAAACACATTTACAAGCATAATAATGACCTTAAAGTGCTTGGAAAAGAGGCTGAGAAGATTATCGAGTCAGTTATAGAGGAGCCGGAAGTTATCACGAATATAACTGAGATGAGAAATCTTTCTACAGATATGTATACACATTGTATTAACGTGTGTGCGCTTTCAACAATTATGGCACTCAGACTGAAAATGAGTGAACGTCAAGTGCGTAATATATCAATAGGTGCGATACTTCACGATATAGGTCTGCGCTACATCAAGGTGCCTTATATGAATACCAATGAAACGTATATGAATACAAAGGATGCGCTGGAATACAAGAAACATACTATATTTGGCTACAGTTCTCTTCAGGATGAGGACTGGATTCCTGACATAGCAAAAGAGATTATTCTTCTGCACCACGAAAGAATAGACGGAAAGGGATATCCATTCCAGCATAAGGGTGAAAAGATAAAGACAGAGGTAAAGCTTGTGTCTTTGTGTGATGACTTTGACAGCCTTATAAGTGGGGTTGGCAGTCCAAAGCTTAAGATATATGAGGCGATAGAGTACATAAAGGCTAATCAGGGCATAAAGTATGATGCAATGATGACAGATAAGCTTCTTGAGTCAGTTGCGGTATATCCTGTTGGTATAAAGGTTATAACAAGTGAGGGCGAGTCAGGCGTTGTTGTAAGGCAGAATCACAAGTTTACAGACAGACCGGTTATTAAGATGTTAAAGCACGCAGACGGTTCAGAGTATGAGGACAATATAGAAAAAGACCTTATGAAGTATCTCACAGTATTTATTATTGATACCGAATAGGTGCAGAGTTTAAGATAATAAGAAATATATTTAGAAGGATAATTATGAATTTATATATAAGGACTATAGGATTCCAGTATCTTGATGCGGATTTTGAGGAAGAGATGATTCACGCCGGAATACTGGACAGTATAGAAAAAGGTTTTGTAATAAAGAATACTAAGCTTAACAGAGGAGCTGTTATAGTCAGGGTAAGTGAATCTACAGGATTATATATATATGGCAGATTTAAAGGTGATGAATTCATATATGAGTATTATTTTCCTTTTATACTTGGAAAAACAAGCTGTGATAATGATGAGATAACAATAGAAAGACATCTCGATAAAGAATCGTTTGCAGTTGTATGCGATGAGTCAAAGACAGGAGTTACGCTTATATTCTACTTACAGAATGTTATGGATTATCTTGAATTTATATTTGATAAGGACGGATTAAATCAGAAGGAATATAATATAGATACTAAAGGCACACTGTATAAAATACCTATCAAAAACCGAAGGGTGAGCTTAACGGCACTTTCTCTCGGTGGCATGATACTTTTACCTTCTCATAAGAAAGTAGAGCCTGTAAAGGCAAAGAGAGCGCAGGAGGAAAGGGAGAAGCTTATTCAGGCAGCTAAAAATGGTGATGAAGCAGCAATTGAAAATCTTACTATTGAGGATATAGATACATATAACCAGCTTTCACAGCGTATATTAAAAGAGGATGTATTTACAATAGTCGATTCGTCTTTTATGCCTTGTGGAGTTGAGTGCGACCAGTATCAGGTTGTTGGTGAAATTCTTGAACTTACGGAGGAAACTAACCATTATACAAAGGAAATAGTCTATATTATGGTTATCGAATGTAATAATCTTAATATAACGGTTGCAGTGAATAAAGCAGACCTTCTTGGTGAGCCCGATATTGGAAGAAGATTTAAGGGTCAGATATGGCTTCAGGGAAGTGTTGCTTTTAAGCAATAGTTATGTTATAATATTAAGTGCTTTATCGGTAACATACGATAGGCACTTGAATAGGTTTCCTTAGTTAAATGGATATAACGGCCCCCTCCTAAGGGGCAGTTGAGGGTTCGATTCCCCCAGGGAACATTGGAGCAAAGCAGCAATGACATGAGAAAGGTCATTGCTGCTTTTTCTGTGCTATTTCCGTTTTGCTTTGTAAATGGAGTAATTACCATTGATGATAAAATAACTGTTTCAGATGCTTTTTAAAGGGAATTGCTTCCGGATACTTAGCCATGCTCTTGGATAAAATTTCATTTTAAAGTCAACGACTGTTTTCAGAAGGTCTATGTGAGAAAAAGCAACATCTTTTACTGGGGTCTGGCCATTCTATAGAGATCGTAGTAATGTCTGGAATACCGTTGCGGCATATTTAGATGTTCCGGTCTGTTGGCTTCGTGATGAAATGCGGAGCTTATGGAGAATGCCTTTTATAATAAAGAAAATTTCAATCCGCAGATGAAAATCATGATGGAGGCAGCAGTACAATTACTGTACCGGATGGAGTGGATGTGGAGTTGCTGTTAAAAGTAATCAAGCGCAGGATTTACGAAACATGGGATATTATCACGGCTTTAAAGGATATCGTTTTATTCGTATACCAAGTCAGAGAATTCCGTTTACGTCTTTAGATGAAATTATTGCGTTGAATAAATTTGATATGCATTTAAAAGCACTTTTTTACCCTAAAGTAATGTTTATTGAAAATGCTCTAAAAAGTTATGTTATTGAATCAACTTTGAAAAACGCAAAATCGGAGAATTTGGATGTTATTTTTAACAAATCAATTACTGATTATCGATCATATACTCCAGGAAGTGATATGTATCATAAACAATATGCTAAGAGAATGATGCTCAAAGGTAAGATAAATAGTGCATTGATTCGAGATTATGGAAATAATAAAAAAACAGTGAATCATTTTTTTGATGCAGATAAATCAATACCGATATGGGCAATATTTGAATCTCTTACGCTTGGAGAATTTGGTACATTTTTGCATGTGCAAATTCTGATGTTAAGTTATATACATCAGCAACATTACACCTGCCCAACAATCTTGATTCAGATGGAAAAATAACAGAGTATATTATATACTCGTTAAAGGATCTTAGAAATGCGATTGCACATAATAATATTATTTTTGATACAAGATTCAGAACGGGTAAGATAAATCAAAGATTAGTGGCTCTGTTAGAAGCAGAAGTTGGAATTGTAAATCTTGATTTTAAATATATTTATGCGTACATTATTCTTTTGACATATGTTTTGAGAAAAATGGGAGAATCCAAGACAACATGTAAACAATTTTTGAATGCGTTTATTTCATCGACTGATGAATTGCGTAATCAGCTTCCGGCAAACGTATGTAATCAAATTTTGGGAACCCAGCAATGTTCTCATCTTAAGCAATTACAAAATTTTATTAGTAATTCCTGATAGAACTTGCATAAATTTTGACCATATGGTATATTATATCTATGAATTGCGGTGGACGTCTTCGGACAACACCTTGAAAGAGCTTGATGCGTCGGGCTCTTTTTTTATTGTAGTATGAGAGTGAAAATATGGTATTGAAACAAATGGAAAGGTTATAAGATATGGGAAATCACACAAAAGAAAATAAGTAAAAAAAGAAACAACGAGAGAAATTACAATTTTGATCCGTGAAGGCCTCATTTGTAGCAGGGTTTATTGTAATTATTACAATTTTTAAGGAGCTTTATGAATATTTTAGAAGCGAATTACCATTATACGTAAATGGAATATATGTACTGCTATGTTTGATTCTTATGTTAGGAATTTTAGGAACGGAAAAATTTGATAAATATCTAAATTCAAAAGGTGTTGAGAATTTTGGGACTTCCTTGACGGTTGGTTCTATTTTAATTTTTGCTTTGGAAAATTCTATTTTTAAAATAAAAATGGATGCTATAGATGCCATTGGAATATGGTTGATATTTGCAACTATTGTGATTGGTGCATTGTACCTTCTATTTTGTAAATATGAAAAGTAAAGGATTATATGTGATAAAACAAAATTATTCTAAGTCAGTTTTGTAATTTATACCAATAAAGGTTGGAAATAAAAAATAAGTGATTTTGCTTACATCCTTCTAAAATATATAGAGACTTTTGATAAATATAGAGTAAATAATGGTCAAAAAACAATCGACATCCGACCTAGCACACGTTATAATATAGATAATCTAATAAGAAAACAGTGTTATGTAGGTTCGATTCCTATAGGAGATGCTCATTTTTAGCGGTAATGAAGATAGTTTCATTGCCGCTTTTTTGCATGAGCAATGAGTCAAGGTCCAAGCTTGCTTGAGACTTTGACGAATGTCGCGACAACGAGAGAGCATCGCGAGTGCGTTCAGGGAAAGGAAGTTGCCTATGGAAGAAAAGAAGGAATTGCTGGATTAGGATGAAAGAGTTGTAGAGATTGAGCTGGAAAGACTTTGCAGATTTGTAAACCATCCATTCAAGGTTCAGGCGGACAGTCAGATGATTGATAAGACATATTCCATGCCTAAATTATGTGTTAGTTATCGTAAGCCGAGGAAATTAACAGCTTTGCAGAGAGCTAAGGCAAGGGAAAGAATAGAAAAAGTTACTCGAAGAAACAACTAATCGTTATGAAGGAGGTTTTTATGGAGAACAAGAAAATTATAGGTTATATGCGTGTGAGCAGTCGGGAGCAAAACTAGGATAGGCAGAGGGTTGGAACATCGAAAAGAAAAAACGAGTACCAGGAATTAAATCTATCCAAGCATCCACCGCAGATGTTACCAACAGATATTATCAGGGTGGATTTCCCAAAATTGTGCAAAGAGAGAGTGTTGGAGGAAGGGGTATCAGATGAAGATACAGCTGATTGATTTTGGAGTGAGAAGTAAAAAGATTTCATTGATAAATCAAATCAGGAAAAAAATTGACACATAAAAATAGATGTACGATCACTTGAACAGGTGGATGTACATCTATTTTGGCATATGATATTAATTATTTTTTCAGGAAAAGCGTTCTACAATATTATTAATTTCCAACGCATTTTCTTTGTTATGATTTACGATAACGGACATTTCCTGTGTCGTTTCTTCTGTTTGTCTTGCCTTTTCTAAGATATCCTGACTGCTGATATGGTCGGAATCAGGAACATCTGAAATAGCATGGATCTGGTTTTGAATATTTTGTACTGTGTTGACAAAGGTTTCAGACTCTTCTGCAATTTCGGATATAATAACCTGAATTTCCTGAATGGATTGGTAGTAATCCTGGGTTTCCTGAACCAATTTTGTAAACTGTGTCTGGACGTCATTTTGCAGGAAGAAAATAATCTGATCGAAACAAGTTTTGACATGTGATATATTGTTTTTAGTTTCATTACAGATAGCCTGAATATCTGTGGCTGTTTTGGATGAATTAGATGCGAGGTTACCGATTTCGCCTGCAACTACAGCAAATCCTTTTCCAGCCTCTCCAACTCTTGCAGCTTCAATAGAAGCATTTAAGGACAGAAGGTTTGTCTGGCTTGTAATGTCTAAAATTTGAGATGCCATTTCATCAATTCGCATTAATGATTGTAATTCTTCCATTGCATTTTCGATAGCTTTTTGATTTTCTGCAATCTGGGTATTTGTATTTACCATAGAATTATTAGCTAAGGTCTGCATTTTTTCCACTTTTTGAAGTAATTCGCTGCTGTGGACATTACCCTGAAGGATGCGTTCTTTGATATCAGAAACAACCGTTGTCATTTCGGAAATCTGCTGTCCTACATCGTTTACAGTAGCGTTAATATCTTCTGAATGTTCTGCAAATGTCTGCGTGGATTTTGAGTTGTCTGCCACACAACTAAGCAGTGTTTCTGAAGAACGTTGCATTGCGGTCGCAGAGCTGCTAAGTGATGTTGAACAGTCAGATAAAGTGGCAATGATGCCACTGAGTGCATCATATAAAGAATTCATTGCAGTTGCAATTTTTCCAATTTCACTCTTGGTATTGATCCAAGGCGTAAGACGTTTGCTCTTTTCAAGTTTTAAATTGCTAAGCTGGATAATTGCATCTTCGACATATAACAGAGGTCTGACACTGATTGCAATTGTGATAAATGCCAGTACACTGATGATTAAAACGAAGATGATACATATCAGACCTAAGATGCGCATATTTTTGTGGACGTTCTCATAAATGTTCTTTTCACTGTCATAAGAAACCATTGCCCAGCCATGTTCTGCGATAGACTGATAGCTTGCCACAAAAGAATCGGAACCTTTTTTGTAGTTAAGATCACCACTGGTTTCGCCGGATTTAATTTTATCAATAATGTTTAACAGCATATCATCCTGAATATCGGTGGCAATCAAACTGCTGTCATCTGCAAAGATGTACATATTAGTTTCGGTATTGACCATATAGTAGCGGAGGGTGTCATTTTCGCTTTTTAAATTATATAACTGTTTTTCAAGCTCTTTTACAAAAGGTCCACCGCCTACATATCCAAGGATTGTTTTTCCATCTGTATCAAATACAGGGCAGTACATGGATAAAATAAGTTCACCGGAGGAAGGGGAGACAATAATACCGGCATCATACAGACCATTTCTTTGTGTCATGGCATCCTGCAGGGCTTTTAAACTATCACCTTTACGGGTAGTCATTCCGATTACCTTTGAATTGGAATGAGCAACGATGTGCGTATTCCATTCACCGATATAAATACCTTCCCAGTTGTTAAGACCGCTATAATAGTCCGCTGTATAGCTCTGCACGATTGCCTGTTGCTCAGAATTATTGACATTCTTTAAAAAGTCGCGGACACAAGGTGTTTTACTGAAAGCAGTGAGGATGGATTCCTGACGTGCGACGTATTCGTTGAGCAGACTTGCTTGGGCATTCAGGGTATTTTTCATAACATTAAGCTCAGATTCCTGCATCATGCCAGTCATTGTCTTATTTGCAGTAAGGTAAAGCAGGCTCATGCAAATGATTACGATGATGGTAATGCCTAGTGTAATTTTAGTACCTAATTTCCAGTTCTTCATTCGTAAACTCCTTTCTTTAGACATAAAGTATTATATTAAATTATAACATATACAGATGAGATTGTGTATACAAAGTAACAATCGGTACAGAAATTTCGCTTTTAACTTTTTTATCTATGCATTTTTATAAATAATCCAGTTATCAGCATTCCATCTGCGGTTCATCATTTCCCATAACACCCGGTAACCTGCCGTTTCTTGTGAAAAAATTTGTAGTAATTTGTAAGAATTTGCCGAGAAGCGCCATGTATATAATGTAGGGAGGTTTTAACATGAC
>ULRK01001323.1_pt1 | contig 11339 bp, 7 predicted proteins | sample 1955341 | NCBI WGS metagenome assembly ULRK01 (sample SAMEA4835680, study PRJEB28245) | human gut metagenome | biome: gut microbiome; material: fecal sample | place: Denmark | collected 2008
CCTCCTGTATGGTTTTAACCCGGCGGTTTATTCCGGCGTTATGCTGGTTCGAATGTATATGCTTCTGGCTCTGTGGATTTTGCTCGTGACCTGGCTGCATGTAAAAAGCCTGCAGGAGAGAAAACGCGGGTTTTCCTTTTATCTGCCGCTGATGGCGGTTGTTTATCTCGGTTTTCTGACGCATTACTATTTTGCTGTTTATCTGTTTTTCCTGGCAGCGGCAATGGAGCTGTATCTGCTGTTGGAACGTGCAGAGCAGAAAAGCTGGGGGCAGAAATGGAAAGACTGTCTCATTTATGCGACTGCTGTGATCGGAGCGATGCTACTTGCCGTAGTCAGCTATCCGGCGTGTCTGAGCCATATTTTTCGGGGATACCGGGGGACGGAAGCGATGGGTGCGTTCTTCGACCTTGGCAATACGCTTGGAAGATTCCGGTTCTTCGCAGGACTGCTCAATGAATATGCCTTCGGGTCGATGCTGTACGGATTTGTTCTGCTGCTTGTCCTGATGGCGCTGACGGTCTGGGGAATTGGACGGATGAAAGCCGGACGGAAAGCTGTCGCTGCGACTGCGCAGAAATCTGGGCAGCAGACAGAAGAGTACGCAGCCGCGCAGGAAAATTCGAACCGGCAGGCTGACGCTTTCCGCGAATCATTCTGGGAAGCACGGCGTGTTTTCTGGATTCCGGCGGCAGCAGTACTCGGTTATTTCCTTGTCGTGACCAAAACAGCGCTCCTGACGGCGGAGGAAGCGAACCGATATCAGATTCCGGTCTACGGGCTGATTTTGCTGCTGATGATGGTTATATTTGTACTGCTCGAACAGAAGCTTTTCGTGTTGACTATGAGAAAAGGGACTGCTGTAAAAAGCGCTGCGGGGAAAATCAGCGATACCAGAGATACATCTGCTCCGGAAAAACGGTCCGTGCACGATAAAGCAGCCGGCTATGTGCTTCTGGCGGTATTTCTGGTGCTGGCGGCAGGACAGATTCGGGGATTGGCGGATGGAAGGGTGCTGTTTCTTTATGAAGAGGACACAGAAAGCATCGCGTTTGCGCAGGAGCATAAAGAGAAACCGGTCGTTTATTTTTATAATCCCAACCTGACCTGGATGATCTGGGACGATTCACTGGAGCTGATGCAGTATGATGAAATTTATTTTGCGAGCCTTGCAGATGTTTCGACTGTGGAGGATGATACAATCCGGCAGGCGGATCAGGTGCTTGTATATGTTTCCAGAATGGAGCAGACTGAGGAGGCGCTGCAGGCCGTTGCAGATGGAATGGGCGGTGATGTGAAGATGGAAAAGATCAGAGAGCTGCTGTATTGTGACCTGTATTTGATAGCAAGAAAGTAATGCATGCTCTGTGAGCATGCTATTATCAGGAATAAAAAGACTCCCGTTCCGGTGGCAAATGAAGAAGGAATCATTCTCCATTTGTCACCGGAAATGGGAGTTTTTTCATGATAATCGTTTTACTCAGCAGCGCTTTCCGCCTGGGCTGCTTCCCCATCAGCTGCAGTGCTTTCCGTGCCAGCCGCATCTGTTTCTTCTGCAGCGCTTTCTATATCAGCGGTTTCTTCAGAGGTGCTTTCTGTATCTGTGTCCTCTGTTTCAACTGCGGTACTTTCTTCTACAGTGCCTTCTTCAGCTGTAGTTGTTTCGATTACGCTTTCGACAGTGGTTTCTGTTTCTGCCGGCGTCTCTGTCTTGGGAGTATAGTGGCGGTAAATTGCAAAAGCAATCGCAAGTACGATTACTGCAAGTACGAAATAACTGCAGATGCGAAGGAGCTTTTTTCGTTTCTTTTCCTTCTCCAGACGTTCTTTGCGATGCGCTTTTTCCTGTTTATAACGGTCTACTTTTTGTTGGCTCATTTTATGTCCTTCATCAAATTTCTTAGTTATCACTATACAGAATAACTGTGAAAATTCTGTGTCAGGAGGGCAGATTTTTACGGGAAAAAACGTTATAACGCAGATGCGCCTTCCTACAGACACGAAAGTTGTCTGCAGGAAGGCGCAAGCAGATAAAGATTTAACCGAGGAACAGGCCGTACAATACGGCGATCAGGATGCCGAGCAGCGCGCCGACAAACACCTGTAAAGGGGTATGGCCGACGAATTCCTTGAGCTTTTCTTCATAGGAGATCGGCTGTCCCATCTTTTCCCAGAATTCCATCATTTCATTGATGACCTGTGCCTGGAGACCGGTTTCCCGGCGCACCCCTCTGGCGTCATACATAACGATAATCGCTACAATAGCGGCAATGGCGAATTCAAAGCTGCTGCCGCCGTATTGCATTCCGGCTGCGGTTGCGAGTGCGCAGACAGTGGCGGAATGGGAGCTGGGCATGCCGCCGCTTCCGACTAAACGTTCCGGATCAAAGCTTTTGGTGATACAGGTATAAATCACTGTTTTGATGACCTGTGCAGCGAACCACCCCGTAACTGCGGACATAAAAACCGTGTTGTGAATCAGTGCGTTAAAAAAGTCCATAAAATACCTCTTTCTCTTTGGAAACTAAATTAGGCAAAATGCCATCCCCTGATTTTTTATTTTACACTTTTTTTGTCAGTTTTACAACGTTTCCCATTTCATTTTTGCAGACGGGAGGTTTGAAGACGGCAATACGGCAGCGCAATGAAAAACGGCGCGGCAAGGATGAGCGGATAAGCGTAGCGCAGATCGGAGGCGACAGGAGTTGCCAGAAGCAGGGTAAGTACAGTTCCGATAAACGGTACAAAGAGCACGAGAAACCGCCGCTGTCCGTATAAAAACTGATATGCGGCAAAATACAGGACAGCCCAGAAGTACGCGCCGATGCTCCACAAAATACCGTAAACCGGAAGCATATCAGGAAGCTTTAAAAGAATTTCACTGATTTTAACCGGAAACTGACCCCGCAGAAGATGCGGCCAGGAAAGTCCGATTTCGTTCGGAGAAATCCCTTCATTCGTGCGTAAAGCAGCCGGGGCGGGGAACCAGTATCCTTTTGTCTGATCGATAAAGGCCTGGAGATAGTCGCCCGGGTAAGAAATACCGAGATGAATCCAGAGGGTGAAATATTTTGAAGGATTCCGGATGATCGCATCGGCATGGTTGTAGGAGACGAGTGCCTTGATGGGATCGGAGATCACCGGATTGTAATACTCCGGAATCAGGGAAGTATCGACTACATCATCGATGAGCATTTCCTGCTCTGCGCTCAGCTGTCGACCGTTAGAAACGACACAGGCAATCTGCTGCAGAGGAATGGAGAGGGATTCTGTAAAGGAAGCGCGCTCAACATGACAGGCAGTGTATACAGGGCCGGTGATGATCAGGGATAAAAGGAGTATGCCGACCTGCACGGCAAACATTTTTTTCCATGTCCGGCGAAATGCGAACAGAACAAACGGGAGGGTGAACAGGAAAATATAAAGTCCGTTTGAACGCAGGGTGCAGACGAAAAAGCCGGAAAGGGAAAGCCCTGACCAAATGCCCGGACGGTTATCCGGGTTGCAGAGCAGTTCATATAAAAAGCAAAGATATAACAGCATAAATCCGGAAAAAAGAATATCTTTCCAGACGGTTACGGCAAAAATTGCGTGAAATGGAACGAGCCCCCAGAAACAAAAAGACAGAATCAGCCAGAGGCGTGAAGCGCCTGATCTTGCGAGGAGGGATAGCGTATAGGTTTCAATAGCGGCCATAGTGCACATCTGGAACAATACATAACAGGCGATTCCGGTGTTTATGCTTCCGGTCAGAAAAAATCCGATATGGTAAAACAGGGAGAACAAAAGCGTGTGCAGGATCGGGTGGTGGTTACTGAACGGGATCAGGCCGGTAGCCTGGGAAAACTGGCTGATGCTGTCCGGGGTCAGAACACCGGGAAACTGGTACAGAAACCAGAACAGCCAGCAGAAGAGCAGACCGAAGTAACAGAGCAGCTTCTGTTTGCGGGACAGGGCATGCGCTGCAGATATGGCTGGGGGTACAGGACATGCACCCTCAGGCTGCTGAAAAGTGTTTTGGGCAAAACGCTGCTGCTGTCTGGATGCAAGAAACAGCATGGACAGTTCACAGAATCGGAAGAATATAAAATACAGACCGATAACCGCAGCCGCCAGGAATGCAAGTCTGAATATGCGGCTGTCAAAGCTGCCGGACAGTTCAGCATGCTTTGCTGCTGCATAAAATAAGGTGTAGAGAACTGCGAGAAGTCTGCATATTGGATAAAAATGGCGCGGAAGCACAGAAGAAGCTGCTCCGATATTCGTCAGCCTTTGCGTCAGCGTTGGAGAAAAAAGGAGGAGCATGCCTGCAAAGATCAGGACAGAAAAAATATCTGCCGGATGGATGGAACCGATATCGCATAGTGCAAAGGCTGCAAAAAACGCTGCAGTAATCCGAGTGATACCGGGCTTCTGGAATGAAATTATATTTGTCATAAGATGGGAGTCCTCCTGGAAAGCAATGAATGATTTTGATCTGTATATGGATTCAGTTTAGTGTCAGTGAGGGAAAAAAGCAAGAAAATTACCCGGAAAATGGAGCACCTCCATTTCCTTGACATGAAATGGGGGCAATGGTACATTTAATGCATCAGACAGGGGTATCAAAATTATGATAATGATTTTAATGGAATGGGCGTATATGGCGGCGTTGTCGTTTCTGATGGGCTTTGCGTGTCTTGCACCGTTTCGAAAAAAGGGCGGTTGTCAGATTCATAGCGCAGTAACCTATATGATGGCGGGTCTGCTCGTATTGAATGTGTATGCAGAGTATTTCAGCCTGTTTGCCGGCGTTGGCTTCTGGGCAAGCCTGATTGCCGTTTTTGCTGCGGTCATCGGCGGAATGCTGCTGCGTCGGGATTTGGCGGATTTTTTCAAAATTTCGAAAATACAGGCATGTCAGAAAAAAAAGGAAAGAAGCGACGAAGGGATTGAAAACTCAAAAAGCCTTTGGCGCAAAAAAAACAAAGCCGTCTGGCTGCTGTATGCCGGTCTGACGCTTTTATTTGCATACGGCTCGTCGAGGGGCTATATGCACTACGATACGGGACTGTATCATGCACAGGCAATTCGATGGATCGAAGAGTACGGCGTTGTGCCGGGTCTTGCGAATCTGCACAGCCGGTTCGGTTACAACAGCGCTTCCTTTGCACTCAGCGCCTTCTTTAGCGAGACGTGGCTGATCGGACGGCCGATGCACTGCGTGGCTGGATTTTTTGCGCTGCTGTGCGCGTGTAAATGCGCGGCAGGGCTTATGGCATTTTGGAAACGAAAAAAAGTGCGAATATCGGATTTTTTATCTATCGGCGGGATCTTTTATCTGATAGCAGTGTTCCGGGAGATGGTTTCTCCGGCGTCCGATTATTTTGCAATGTTGGTTTTATTCTGGGTAATAATGACCTGGGTGGAACTGTGGGAGCAGGAAAGGGACTGTCCCATCGGGGAAAAGCAAACTGTGCCTTACGCGCTGCTGAGTCTGTATCTGGTGTATGCGGCGACGGTGAAGCTGTCCACAGCGGTAATTTTGCTTCTGGTTCTGTATCCGGCGGTGTTGCTGCTTAGGCAGAAAAAATGGCTGCAGATTGCAGGCTATATCGCGCTGGGACTTCTGATTGCATTTCCGTATCTGGCGCGGAATGTGCTGATTTCCGGCTGGCTGTTTTATCCGTTTACGTTTTTGGACTGGTTTCCGGTAGACTGGAAAATTTCCAAAGGCTATGCGAACAGCGACGCAAAGGAAATCCAGGCGTATGCGCGGGAGATTTACAATGTTTATCAGCTGGATCAGCCGTTGAAGCAGTGGCTGCCGAACTGGTTTGCAGCGCAGGCTGGATTCGATAAGCTTCTGGTGCTGGCAGGCTGGGCAGCGATCCCGGTGAGTGCAGTGCTGGCGGTGCTCGGAGTTGTGTGCGCAGTCAGAGCAGGCCGGGCGGCGGTTGCGTCCCATGCGGGCAGCGCTGCGTCCGCGGAGAATGGTACGCGCGCGTTCAGAGCAGACCGGGCGGCGGTTGCGTTCCGTGCGGGTAGTGCTGTGTCTGAACGAGAAATCGGCGCACCCTTGCCCGCCCGCCGAGTCGCACATCTTACGCCCTTGTGTCTTTCCCTGCTTCAGCTGTGTGCAGTGGTCGGTTTTTTCTTCTGGCAGCTCGGGGCGCCGCTGGTGCGGTACGGATATTTTTATGTGTTGTTTTTGCCGTTGACGGTGTTTGGAAGCCTGTATTGTATGGCGGCGGAAAAGCTGGCTGGTTCAGAACAGGGACACAATGGACGTAAATGGTTGAAAAATGCCGGATATTGGGCATTTGTGGGATTGCTGGTAGCATTTTTTACCTATAAGGGGTATAATCTGATACAGATGGTTCGGGAGCTGGCATATGAGCCGTATTATCTGTGGCAGCAGGATTATGTAGATGGATCTGCAGAGATGTACGAGGTGGATGGTGTGACGATCTATGTGCCGACGGACAGAGGGCAGATCGGGTATAACAAATTCCCGTCATCCCCAATCGTACAGGATATCGAGCTGCGGGGCAACTCGATTCGGGACGGCTTCCGGAAAAAGCCGAAATGATCCGGCAAAATAGAAGCGATCCGGAAAAAGCCGAAAAGGATTTGTAAAAATGCATGGAATGGGCTGACGGAAGCGCAGCATTTCAGAAAGGAAATACAACATGAAAACCTATGGCGTAATTATGGCAGGCGGGGGCGGAACCCGTTTCTGGCCGCTGAGTACAAAGGCAGAGCCGAAACAGTTTTTAAACCTGTCCGGCAAAGATATTCTGGTTAATGAGACGATCGACAGACAGCATGACCTGATGGATCAGAAGGACATTTTTATTGTGACCAATGAGACACAGGCAAAGATGATGAAGGAGCGCACAGCAGGCAGAATTGCGGCAGATCATATTCTGGCAGAGCCTGCGGCGCGTAATACAGCAGCGTGTATCGGTTATGCGGCGATGGAAATTCTGCATAAATACGGTGACGGCGTGATGTGCATTTTTGCGGCGGACGCTTATATTCGCGATGAGGCGGAATACACCCGCGTGATGAAGGAAGCGGTTCGTGCAGTGGAAGAGACGGACGCACTTGTGACGATCGGGATTCATCCGACGTTTCCCTCGACCGGCTATGGTTATATCCGCAGCGTGGAAGCGGCTGGGAAAGTATGGCGCAAGGTAGAAGAATTTGTGGAAAAACCGGATTTGGAAACGGCGAAAAGCTATCTGGCATCCGGCAGTTATGCGTGGAACAGCGGCATGTTTGTCTGGAAAGCCTCCACGATTCTTCACTATTTCGAAGAACTTCTGCCGGATGTGTACGCCTGTCTGAAACAGATCGGGGCAGCGCTCGGCACAGAAAAAGAGCAGGAGGTTCTGCATGAGGTTTATCCGACCATCCCGAAGATTTCCGTGGATTACGGCATTATGGAGCGCGCAAAGGGTGTTCTGATGCTGGAAGGAGATTTCGGCTGGAACGACGTTGGCAGCTGGGATACGCTGGATGCAGTGCGCACCCGGGATGCTGGCGGTAACATCAGCTCCGGCGATACGCTGCTTCTGGATGCGAAAAACTGCGTTGTATACGGCGGTAAAAAGCTGATCGCCGCAGTCGGCGTTGAAAACCTGGTCATCGTAGAGGGCAGGGATTCGATTCTGGTCTGCCCTGTCAATCAGGCACAGCGCGTCAAGGAAGTCGTTGAGACGCTGGAAAAAGAAGGCAGGACGGAACGGCTTTAAACGGCGAAAAAACGCGAAATATCACGACCGTTTTCCGTTTGGTTTCCAAAATCTGAGTGTTAGAATAAAGTAGAAAGCAGCGGCAGAATGTTCACAGTGCGGTCACACTGTTGGTGCGGAAAAAAGACTCAGAGGAGGAATCAGAAATGGCTGCAGAATGGAAAGAAACACTCGAAACGGAGCGGGAGATATCGGCGTTTATGCTGGAACTTGGGATTCCGGCGCATTTGAGGGGATATTATTATCTGAGGGAGGCGGTTTTGCTGGCTGTCTCGGATATGGAACTGGTTGGCAGCGTGACGAAGCTGTTATATCCGGTGATCGCAAGGCGTTACAAAACAACGCTTCAGCGGGTGGAACGCGCGATCCGAAACGCGGTGGAGGTGTCCTGGGAACGGGGCAATCCGGAGGTGTTTGAGGATTTGTTCGGGTTCAGCCGGGAGACGGGCGCGCCGAGGCCGACAAACAGCGAATACATAGCGAGAATTGCGGACAAGATAAGAATGGACGCAACTACAGGAGAGAAACATGTTACTGAGCGTAATCGTACCTTGCTATAATGAAGAGGAAAACGTTCCGATTTTTTATGAGGAAATGATGAAAAATTCCGCTTTTTTGGAGCAGGAAAAACTGGAGCTGGAAATTATTTATATTGATGATGGTTCCAAGGACAATACCGCAGCGGAGGTTCGGAAGCTTCACGAAAAGGATGAACGGGTGCATTTGGTGTCCTTTTCCCGCAACTTTGGCAAGGAAGCAGGAATTTATGCGGGCTTCCAGAAAGCAAAGGGGGACTATGTCGTGATGATGGACGCTGATCTGCAGGATCCTCCGTCCCTTTTACCGGAGATGTTTTCCTATATTAAGCAGGGCTACGACAGTGTGGCGACAAGACGTGTGACCCGAAAAGGCGAACCTCCGATCCGGTCGTTTTTTGCAAGGATGTTTTACCGCATCATGAATAAAATTTCCAAAACGGAGATCGTGGACGGCGCACGCGACTATCGCCTGATGACGAGACAGGTTGTGGATTCGATTCTTTCGATGTGCGAATATAACCGTTTTACGAAAGGAATTTTCGGCTGGGTCGGCTATGAGACGAAGTGGCTGGAGTATGAAAACGTGGAACGCACCCACGGCGAGACAAAATGGAGCTTCTGGAAGCTGTTTTTGTATTCGCTGGATGGAATTACCGCATTTTCAACAGTGCCGCTGGCAATTTCGTCTATCATGGGCGTTGTGTTCTGCATTATAGCATTTGTGGCGATCATTGCCCTGATTATCAAAAACCTGATTTACCATGATCCGACGCCCGGCTGGCCGTCGATGGTATGTATTATTCTGTTGGTTTCCGGCGTGCAGCTTTTCTGCCTGGGAATCGTGGGACAGTATCTGTCCAAGACCTATCTGGAAGTGAAAAAGCGTCCGATTTATCTGGTAAAGGAAGAACTGTAATGAATTATGAGAACCTGATCAGCATTGTGATGCCGGTTTTTAACGCCCAGGCGTATCTGGAGGAAGCGCTGGAATCGGTTCGCCGCCAGACATGGACGGACTGGGAGCTGCTGGTGGTAGACGATCATTCTACGGACGGGAGCGCAGGTCTTGTGTCAGAAATCTGCAGAAAAGACGCGCGAATTCGGCTTCTTTCCCAGATGGACGGGATAAAGGGCGCGGCAAATGCAAGAAATTTCGGGACAGCACATGCAAATGGACGTTATCTCGCATTTATGGATGCGGACGATATCTGGCGGGTGGACAAGCTGGAACGAGAAATGGCTTTTTTGCGGGAAAAAGACGCAGCCTTTGTATTTTGCTCGTATGAATTTGGAGACGAGCATGCGGTCGGAACCGGCAAAATCGTGCGGGTTCCCGATCAGCTGACTTATCAGAAAGCGCTCAGCCGGACGGTCATTTTTACAAGCACGGTGCTGTTTGACCGGGAAAAAATTGACAAGGCGCTTTTGCAGATGCCGGACGTGCCGAGCGAGGACACGGCGATGTGGTGGCAGATTTTAAGAAACGGACACGTCGCTTACGGGTTAAAGGAAAATCTGGTGATCTACAGAAGACCGGAAAAATCCCTTTCCTCGAACAAGTTCCGGGCGATTACAAGAATCTGGGGACTTTACCGGAAACAGGAAAAAATGTCGGTGATCGCAAGCGCAGCATGTTTTTGTATGTGGGCGGTGCGCGCTGTGTGGAGAAGAATATAGCGGGAGAACGGAAGATGAAGAAAAACGATTCTGTCAAGCGGCTGATTATTCTGGCGCTTGGGCTGATTGGACTGTGCGTGCTGACTGCTTTTTATGCGCACGACTGGTTCGCCTATTATTATCATCATATTGCATGGAAAACACATAACCGTTTTAATGTAAACGGTCATTTGCTGATTGTTGCTCTGTATTTCATGTTGCTCTTTTTCTTTTCCAATACTTATGGAGCACTCAAAATCGGCTATCTGAAACCGCTGGATATTTTCCTGTCTCAGCTGTTTTCTCTTCTGTGCGTCAATGTAATCAGCTATGCGCAGCTGTCCCTGATGTATGGCTGGTTTATCATCGGCGGGGGGCATATGGTGTCGATGATGCTGTATCAGCTGGTGTTTGCAGGGCTGTGGGGCTGGCTGTGTAATCTGATTTACCGTCGCGCGTTTCCTCCGCGGGAGCTGCTTTTGGTGCACGGTGAGCGCCCGGTAGAGGATATCCTTGGGAAATTTGCAGGACGGAAGGATAAATATCATGTTGCAAAGTGCATGAACATCAAAGAGGGATACGATGCGGTGATCCGCGAGGTCGGAAAATATGATGCGGTCGTTCTCTGGGATATTCATACGATGGACAGAAACGTGCTGCTCAAATATTGCTACAGCCATTCAATCCGCGTTTATATGATGCCGAAGATTCCGGATGTGCTGGTAAAGGGAAGTGAGCAGCTGCACCTGTTTGATACGCCGATTCTGCTGACAAGGGAATATGCGCTGAATGTAGAACAGAGAATTGCAAAACGGTTTATCGATACAGTATGTTCGCTGATCCTGATTGTTGTGACATCGCCGATCATGCTGATTACGGCGGTGGTGATCAAGCTGTATGATAAAGGTCCTGTGCTGTACAAGCAGGTCCGCTGCACGAAGGATGCGAAAGAATTTTATATCCTGAAATTCCGCAGTATGCGCGTGGATGCAGAAAAGGACGGTGTGGCGCGGCTTGCCGCCAAAAACGATTCCCGGATTACGCCGGTCGGCAAATTTATCCGTGCGGTTCGTATCGACGAGCTGCCGCAGCTGTTCAACATTTTAAAGGGCGAGATGTCCTTTATCGGTCCCAGACCGGAGCGGCCGCAGATCATCCGCGAATATATAGAAGAAATGCCGGAGTTCGCATACCGTACCAGAGTGAAGGCCGGGCTTGCGGGATATGCGCAGGTATACGGAAAGTACAATACAACGCCCTATGACAAGCTGAAGCTGGATCTGTTTTATATTGAGAATTATTCCGTATGGCTGGATTTGAAGCTGATGCTTCTGACATTGAAAATCCTGTTTACGCCCGACAGCACGGAGGGCGTGGACGAGAAGCAGGTAACCGCCATGAAAAA
>ULRK01031207.1_pt1 | contig 11250 bp, 8 predicted proteins | sample 1955341 | NCBI WGS metagenome assembly ULRK01 (sample SAMEA4835680, study PRJEB28245) | human gut metagenome | biome: gut microbiome; material: fecal sample | place: Denmark | collected 2008
CATAAAACTTCCGGGCATTGGCGGACGACGGATTGCAAAAATGCGGATACCTTCCTGAAGGGCAGCTTCCACTTTTTCATTGAATCCTCCGGAAAGTCCGCTTTCCTTTATTAATATGGCTTCGGGGTGAAATCGCTGTAACAGGATGCGTTCGTCTTCGCCTGCATGGTAGTAATGCAGATATTTTTCGGGAAAACCTTCACGTTTGGCCAGGCGGCGGGAGCTCTCACGGTTAAGGATACGGAAGTAGCAACAGGCACTTTCCTGCCAGAGAGGCTTTAACTTGGCAATGCTTTGTACGCCTGTCAGTGCCAGGAGGGTGAAGATATCTTCTTTCCTGATTTGCCGGATGGCATCTTCAAAATCATCGCACCAGATAATGTGTTCTTCATCGCGTGGCGGGTAAATACGTTCGAATCGGATGACAAGCAGGTTCAGGGTATGGGCTACTTTCTCTACGGTCTGGTGCAGTTGTATGGCAAAGGGGTGGGCGGCGTCTACCAGTAATTGAATGTTATGTTCCCGGCAACAGTGTTCTAGGTCCAGTTCGTCCATGGCGCCTTGCAGGCGGATACCGTGGTGCATGGTTACTTCCTGCTCGTCTCCTTTGGTAGAGTAGTAAAATGGTTTTCCAGATTCTTCAAGGGTACGGGCAGCGATACGTCCTTCGGTGGTTCCGCCTAATATTAATATCATTGTTTTTTAGTTGTTAATTGAACAAAATGTGAAATCACTCCCTTTTTATCTGCGGAAGAGATGTTTGAACTCATGGGCGTAGAGCCGTGAAAGGCCTTCGCGATTGTCGATGGCTTCACCTACGACAATCATAGTGGTGAGCGTCAGGTTGTTCTCTTTCACAATCTTGGCAAGGTCCTTCAATTCTCCGCGATAGATGCGTTCGTCTTTCCAGGTAAGGTGGTAGCAAACGGCAACGGGAGTGGTTTCGGGATATTCCTGTAAGAGCTCTTCCTGCACCTGTTCGGCAATGCCGGCGCTGAGGAAGATACACATGGTGCTTTGTGAGCGTGCCAGCAGGTGGAGTTGTTCGCGTTCCGGCATGGGGGTACGTCCTTCACCGCGGGTAAGGATGATGCTCTGCACTTTCTCAGGAATGGTAAACTGAGACTTCAGCGCAGCGGCAGCAGCCTGGAAGGAAGAAATGCCCGGTGTGATGTGATAACTCATGTGATGCTGGTCGAAATAGTTCATCTGTTCCTGAATGGCACCGTAGATGCAGGGATCGCCCGTATGCAGGCGGACGATGAATTTGCCTTCATCATAGAATTTCTTCATCAGTGCAAACTGTTCTTCCAAGTCCATGGAAGCCGAACTGCGTACCGTAGCACCCGGTTTGGCACAGAATGTCAGTTCGCGGGGAACGAGACTGCCGGCGTAGAGGATGAGATCTGCCTTCTCCAGCATTTGCCTTCCACGCACGGAGATGAGGTCGGGATCACCCGGACCTGCGCCGACGATTTCGATATGTCCGTAGTAACGGAGCACTCCTTCTTCAATGGCTATGGCCATGGTGTAGTTTCCGCCTTTTTGCTTGTCCAACAGAAGTTTACCACCGTTCGCGGAAAGAAAGGCGGCGGCTTCGGAAACGCTGGGCGTACCCATATGCTTCTCTACTACCGGACTGGGGTTGGGGACGGAGATTTCTTTCAGTTCCTCCGCACTGTAATAGCGTATCTGATAGGCACGTTCCAGCTCCTTAATGACCGGCTCGTTGCGTTTCTCATTAATGGTGGCGATGTACTTTACGGCACGGGGCATGAAGGTACTGTTAATCATCGTACCAAGGATGTTTTCAACGATGTCATGCACGGGACCTGCCTGATGTGCCAGACCTACGCCGACATGCAATACCTTGGGCACATAAAAGAGTGCAGGGGTGTCATGCGTATTGTGCAGGAAAGGAGTGACGAGTATAACCAGCTGGTAACGGCTGAGGTCTATATCCCGGAATAAGCCGTAATGTATATCCACGTGTGGCGGGCAGGTCTTTTCCAGATATTCCGTTCCCTGATCACGTACTTCGAGGAAGAGGGCGGTGGGAACTTTCTTCACAAAAAGGCTGATGATGTTATTCATCATACCATATTCCGTCTCACCGGGGATGGCAGCCCAGTCAAATTTATCACCCAAGGTGTCCAGTGCCCAGAGGCCGGTGCGGTCGCTTTGGGTGGTGATAACAGGTTCAGCGCCGAGAATATGGGCGATGTTTTCCGTCATTTCGTTGGCCTTTCCGATGTGTCCCGAGAGGACGGAAACGGCATAGCGGCCAGTGCTGTCTACACAGATCACGGCGGGGTCTGTATGTTTATCTTTCACATGCGGGGCGATGGTGCGGACGCAGATGCCCATGGCACCTATGAAAATAAAGGCATCGTAGCGATGGAAAGACAGAGCCATAAATTCTTCGTAAAAAGAAACGTATGTGCAGTCGGGTGCAGGAGTCGTGGTGATTATTTCGGAGTCGGGAAACTCGTTACTCAGCGTTCGTGCAATAGGCAGACTGCTTTCGGAAATCAGTATAATAGCTACCTTCATAGGGCAACTCTCATTATTTTTATTCATAAGGTTACTTTCATTATTTCTATCGGGTTATAATCATTGAGTGCGATGTGCAGGGAGGGTTGCAGAGACATTCCTGCGTTTTCTGCCCCTTTGCGGAACAATTCCCTGCTATTGGGGGACACGGAGTTGAAGACGATGCAACCGTCGGGCTGCAATACTTCTTTCAGGCGTACCAGTATATCTTCTAATTTTCCACCGTGTCCGCCGATAAAGACAGCGTCGGGGCGGGGGAGAGCTTCCAGATCAGTTTGCAGGAAATCTCCGATTAAGGATGTGATTCCCGGCGCACCGAAACGGCGGGAGTTGATGCGCATCAGTTCTTCTCCTTCGGGACGTATCTCGAACGAAACGACCGTAAGATGCGGGAATTGCAGGCGGGCTTCGATGGAGACAGAGCCCGTACAGAAACCTATGTCCCAAAAAACGCGGCGGCGATTCAGTTCCAATGCCTGCAAGGTAAGGAGGCGGATCGGAGCTTTGGTTATCATGCGGGTACGTCCGTCCAAGTGGGCAAATTGTTCGTCGGGAAGACCGAAGGGGCGGGGCTGTTCAGTTATAGAGAGCTGACTATCTATAGGGAGGAGAGCTTCCTTGCTATGGGTGTCGTAGCTGACCGTATACGGATGCCGTAGCTGATCGTCTACGGGTGTCGTAGCTGACCGTCTACGGGTATCGTAGCAGAGCAGCAAATTATTCGGATGCTCAAATGCCTCTTTTTCAGCTTCTTCAAGACTCATCCGGCGAATGCGCTCGCGTTCGGGATTGCCGAGGTGCTCGCCTACGTACATGGTGTAGGAGTTGTATCCGTATTCCAACATTCGCGCGGCGATAGTGGCAGGGGTATGCTCCCGATCAGTCAGTACACCTATTTTGTGGGCATGTTCTATGAGTGCTTTGTCCAGCTCCTGCCACGGGCGTCCTGTCAGAGAGACGGTACGCATATCGTCGTAGGGCATCACCAGTCTGTGCGCTAATGTTTGCAGGGAATTGAAAGCCGGGTAGAGGCGTATCTTTGCATCGGGCAGTTTTCGTTTTACCGTATTGGCGAAGCCGAAAAACAGAGGATCTCCGGATGCAAACACGACAATAGATGCATCGGAAGCCTTCTTCTCAAAGTCTGCAAAAATGTTTTCGTATTGGGCAAAGACGTTATCCAGTGGAACTGTTATGGAAATCCACTCCGCACCTTCCGGAAGTAACTTCTCTACAATCCCCCGATGCCGCAAGCCGCCGGAGAAAACTTTTCCTTCCCGGATATGCCGCAGCACTTCGGGCGGGAAGAAAGGTTCCCGATTGTCGTCCATGCCTATGATGATAAAGTTTCGTATCATAGCGTATCTATTTACACATCCCGTCCCGGCCTTAACTGTTCCGCATCATTGTAGCACAAGATTGCATTCACCAGCGTTGCAGCCAAATTACTTCCTCCTTTTCGTCCCTCCACTATCAGTTTGGGTATTTCCATGAACGGCTTCACCATGTGTTTGGATTCCTGTACATGTACAAAACCCACAGGCGCAGCAATAATACCGCTTGGTACAGCCTTTCCTTTACGTACCAGATCACAAAGTTCCATCAAAGCTGTCGGCGCATTACCGAATACAAACAAGGCATCCGGATGCTCCTCCACCGCCAGACGTATACCGGCTTGTGTACGGGTGATCCCTTTTTCCGCTGCCATTGCCGCTACCCGTTCATCGGAAAGATAACATTTCACTTCTACCCCCAGCCGTTGTAAAGCTCCTTTGCGGACGCCACTGGCAGCCATCGTCACATCCGTAACAATCGTTTTCAACCGACCGTCCGCTATTTTCTGATAAAGCTTTTCCACAGCACCTTTGTCCGTATACAACAGCTTTTCCATTTCAAAATCAGCCGTGGTATGGATGGCGTGCAGCAAAGCCCATTTATGATCCAGAGGAATATTCTTATTCTTTAGTTCCGACTCAATGGTCCGGAAACTTTGTATCATGATGTCCTGACCTATCCCCTTAGTCGGTTGTTCATCCTTATCTGGACGGTTATAATATCCCCGGGGAGTAATGAATTTGCCGTTCCACGCATAAGACTGCGAGTTACCAATCAGGATGACCGTAAACATATCCACTTCTTCGGGATTGAAATCAGCGAGTGTCGTCAGATGTACTTCCTGTTCCTCCCGTCCAGCCTGGCGTACATAACCTACCGGAGTCTCCGGAGCACGTCCTTCTGCGAGAAACAGCTCTTTCAGTCGATAGAGTTGCCAATACCGCCCTTCGCTTTTCGGATTGTATACAGCCGTTACGAAATCAGCCATGGCTGCCGCACGGATGCGACGCTCGATCCGTTCCCACGGTGTCATCAAGTCGGAGAGGGAAATCACACAGAAATCATGTCCCACAGGAGCACCCAGCAGTGAAGCCGCTTTCTGAAAAGCACTGATACCCGGCAAGGCAATCACTTCGACGTTGCTGTTCCGTTCCCGCTTCATCTCGTAAATCAGCGGAGTCATTCCATAAATCCCCGCGTCGCCGGAACTGATGACACAAACCGTTTTTCCTTGTTCCGCCAATTCAAATGCCTGTTCCGCACGAGTGCGTTCCCGCTTCATACCCGTATCTATACATTCTGTTTCAGGGTGGAGATAAGGCTGGATAAAACGGAAATAATATTTATATCCCACTACTACATCCGCTTCGCGAACCGCCTCCAGAACCGCAGGCGTAATGTCTTGTTCGCTGCCCGGTCCGATGCCGGCAACTATTATCTTTGGCTGTTTCATATCGCTTATATTTCTATCATGCAAAGATACATTCTATTCTCTAAATTTCGGGTATAAAAGGGTGTAAAAAGGGCTACACCCTTTGCCTGGAATGGTGTAGCCATCCAGGGCAAAAGGTGTAGCCATAAGAGGGAAAGGGTGTAGCTATTTCAGCAACGCCTCAATGTGTTCCATATATAACTTCCGGATAGCGGGTTGTTCGCCCAGTCCCTGCATACGGACATTGGCTTGATAACCTGCTTTTTCCATTTCCGGTTTCCATACTCCGACGATGTCTTCTTTCGTATGATTACCGCATACCAGCAACAACGGTATCAGTGTCACTTGTTTCGGGCGTGTCTCCTTCAACTGTGCCAGTGTAGCGTCCAGTGTAGGATAACCCTCGATGGTGCTGACGTGGAAGTTTTTCAGTCCGTGGGCTTTCATCATATAGTCCAGCATGGCGTAAGTGGCGGTACTTGGTAATTGATTGCCGTGTCCCACATAGATGACGTCTTCTTTCTTTCCGGGCTGTTCCTGTGTCAGAATTTCGATAACCTTTTCGCAATCTTCCACTGTATAAAGCAATGGATTACCTACTTTTATTTCTTTAAAGAAGGGTTTCACGCTTTCCGCATCGCGGCGGACGGAAGTCATTTCACTTCCTTCAATCAGTGTTGTACTCTGTATCAGTACACGCGAATATCCTTCGCTTCTGAGTTTCAGCAGTGCATCTACCGGACTGTCTTTATGAACGCCTTGCTTCTCCAGCCTACGCCGAACAATGGGAGAGATATACGCTTCGCGCACTTCAAACTGTGGAAAAGTTTCTTTTGCCTCACGGGTGATTACGTCGAGCGTCAGTGCACGCGTATCAGGATCCGAACTTCCGTAATGGGTAATGAGAAGGGCGGTCTTCTCCCCCTGTGCAGAGGAGAAGAGAGCCACACTCAGTAAACAAAGAGTGATGAAAAGATGCTTCATATCAATAATAAGTTGTTATGCGTTAATTCTTTAGCTTTAAAGTCAGACTCACCACCAACATACGTCCCGGTGAGTACAGGGTGAAGTTCTTCGTCAGAGGTCTCATATCCCTCTTGTTGAAGATATTGTCGATACCGATACCGGGTTCCAGGAAGAAACTGCTGAAACAGTCGAAGGAGTGGCGGGTATTCAGGTTCCAAATACCGTAACCCGGAGCATCTCCGTCGGCATCTCCCGGATAGTAGCATTTGCTTTGCAGACGGCCGTTCAGGTTGAGGTTCATGGTGTAGTCACCCCATGAATGTGCATAGTTTCCGCTGATGGTTGCCGTGTGGCGGATGCTGCGTTGAATGTTTTGCCAGCCCTCTTCGCCTTTACCACGGGCATAAGCGTAGGTATAGTTACCATTCAGCGTAAAGCCGGCGAACGGATTGCCTGACAAACTCACCTCAAAACCACGGACGGTAGCCTTTTCAAAGTTGATGTATTCTTTCAGGTTCACATTCTTGGTAGATGATAAGTCTGCCAGTTCGGGGAATTCTTCTTTCAGTTGCTGCTGGGCCTCAGCGGACAAATCATTGAATGCGGTTACTTTGGAAGACACCATATCTGTCAGATAATTCAGATATCCCGTAACGGAGGCACTGAAACGGTTGGTGCGGTATTCCATATTGACGGAGTAGTAGTTGCTGTGTTCAGGCTTCAGGTCAGCGTCACCGATGGAGATGGTGTATTTGCTACCCATTTTCTTGAACATGCTGTAATACAATTCGTCTACGCCGGGAGCACGGAAACCTGCTGCATATGTGGCACGTACGTTGAAGTTTCCAATATTGTACATGGCTGCCACTTTTGGGGTGAAACGTCCGCCTGCCTGTTCGTGATAGTCATAGCGTGCACCGACGATGCCCGTGAAGTGATCCCACAGTTTTACTTCATGCTGTCCGTAGCCCGACAAAGTATATACTCCCTTGTCTACATCGGCATCGGGACGAACAAGAATGTCCTTGCGGTAGTCCACTCCGAAGACAGTGGTGCTGTTGGTGGTGAAACCGAAGATACCTTTCAGTTCGGCATCATGAAACTTCTGTCTTTTGGTGAATGCGTAGTCACCCGGTTGGTAATCACCGGCTGCCAGCATGTATTTGTAGCGCGAAGTATAATTGTTGCCTACATAATCCAACTGGATGGAGGAACGTTTATTCAGTCTGTACTTGGCTCCTGTACCCCAGTTGTAGCCTTCGTAATGCGTATTATAATCATTTCCGCCTGTCATGCCGTCGCGTTTGGCGGGACGGTCGGTCATACGCCAGTAATATCCGCCATTGGCATAGAACGAGAGTTTTTCCGTAGCATCGTAGGTGAATTGCTGCGAAAAGTTATTCATGTTGTAGCCGATGGAAAGCTGATCGAGGGTTTCAACCAGGTCATCATTCTTGTCTACGGTCAGGCCACTGTTCTGCCAGCCATCCGAGTGATCGTATTTATAAGCAGTGTAAGAGGCGAGCTTTCCTTTGGCAATGTCCAGGTTGAGGCCTTGTGAAAACTGATTCTTTCTTGTATAACGGCTGTTGGTGGTGAAGGAGATTTCATCTTTCGGCTGGTTGGTGATGATGTTGATAACACCGGCAATCGCATCCGAACCATAGAGTGAAGAAGCTGCGCCGTTTAAAACCTCGATACGCTTCACACGGCTCATGTCTATCTGGCTGATGTCGATATTACCGCTGATATCCCCCGTCACTTTACGTCCGTTAATTAGTATCAGTACGTATTTATTGGAAAGTCCGTTCATCATCAGATACGAACCCATGGCATTCGGGGAGAAGGAGAGAGAGGGAACCATCATGGTCATGGCCTGTTGGAAATCCGTGATTCCGGCACGTTTTATTTCGTTGGCGGTGATGACGGATACCGGTGCCGGAGTATTTTTCAGTCGCTGGTGCGTACCCGTACCGGTTACTACTACAGGATTCAAATCCACAGTTTTATCTACGGAAGTTTCACCTTTATCAGCCTGTGCCCATGCACCGGCAGCGATACTTCCCATTAAGAGAGTCGTTAAGAATCTTTGCTTTATCATAAAATTATCGTTTGTTTGGAAATGCAAAGATATGGGGAAGATGAGGGCAAGAAAATACCCACTGATGGGTATTTCTATTGTTAAAAACCCTTGTTTATAGGTATGGACTTTTTAACTTTTATTCAAAGGGTGACGGATGTCTATCATTATTCCGGAACATAGATAATTTCTCCACTTTCCAGTTGGTAGGCTACACCGACTTTTTTCCCTCGCTTACCGGAAGTTTCCTGTTCCTCGCTGGGAGTGTATCGCTTGATTTCCTGTCCTTCTTTCGTAATGATTTCCATGTTCTCTTTTCCGGGATTCTTCACCATAGTGAAGTCTTCTTTGGAAAACATTTCTGTCATGTTGAAGCGGGAGACGAGGGCAACCATCAGTGCGACGGCAAAGACCATGGCTACATCAAAAAGGTTCGCTACCGTACCCATCGGGTCGGAGTCCGTTTGGTTGTGAAGCAGTCTGTTTCGTTTCATATTTTTTTATGGGGCTGAGAGTTATTCATTGGTTTTGTTTCGCAGAGTCTTGTCCAGATATTCCAGATCATTTATTTCACGGGCATACCAGCGTTGTTTCACTTGCAGAGTGATGACGCCGACTGCGGCAATCACCATACCGACCACGGTGGTGGCAAAGGCTACCTGCATATTGTAAGCCATTGAGGAAATATCTCCTGTAGCCAGTCCGACAAGGGCGGGACCCATCGGAATCAGTGTTCCCATCAGTCCCAGCATCGGGCCGAGTTTGATGAAAGTGCGCGAGCGTCCCAGCTCTTTTTCGGCGTCTACTTCGAAGTTGGCAAGCAGGCGTTCGCAGTAGGCAGCGTTATCGCGGTGCTCGGCAAGCTTTTTTAGGCAACGGAGCAAAGGTTGTTTCCCGGCTTGGGGCAAGCTCTGCAACTGTTCGTTAATGTTTTCAGGAGTGATGGTTTCTAACATTTCGGAGAGTTGCTTTTGCAGTTTCATTCGTTGGTAGAATTCTCCGAAGAAACCTCCGGCAAGGATAATGGCGCGGAGGAAGAACAGGAGTAATAATACAATGACCGGAACAAGTAGTCCGTTGGATATCCAGAAGAGTGAGTTTGAAATGGTTTCCATAATGATATTTATAATTTTAGTAGTTACTGTTTATTTAGTAGCCGGTAGCTATGATGCTCAGTACGACTATGAATAAGTTTACAATAAAAAGGATTTCGAGGCGCAAGGCTTTATCTCCCAATAGGATTTGTAGCAATCGGGCACCGACACCGATAAGTAAGAATGTGGTGGTAGCTACTGTCCACGAGAGCATATTGAAATCAATGCCTGGAAAAGAGAATAATAATTCAGCCAGTATATAGCATACTACGCCACCTATCAATAAACCGGGGTAAAGGTGGAGCAGGAAGGTGACGCTTCGTTTGAATGCAGTGTCTCTTGTACGCATTCCGGAGAAGCAGTCGAAGCAAAAGGTTATCAGGATGGCGGCTTCCAGTGTGATGCAAACAGATACATCCAGCATTTTCTCCCGGGAAGCGAAAAAGGCTGCTATTGCTGTCTTAGATTGCTCGGTTACCCAAGGGGTAATGAGTAAAACAAATAGGGCACAACATAGCGCTGTCAGCCACGTTCCCCAACGGGGATAGAAGCCGACCTTCAGCAGGAAGCTGAGGGTGATGAAGATTGCTAATATGGGAATGACGTAATCCATAGTTATTGGGTGAATGGTAAATTGTTAGTGATTAGTGTTTACTTTTCCTTCTTTTAATTAATGCAACCAGTCCAATGAACACCACCAGTACCACGCCTCCAATCACTAATCCGTTTGTAGTACGTTTCTGCGCTACCTGTTCCGGTGTCAGCTTCTTTTCTTTCAATACTACATCTTTTCCATTGGCCGAAGCGGCTTCATATATTGCTTTCATATCCTGATTGAATTCCTGTTTTTCTTTCGCATCCAGATTATCTGCAACGAACGACTGTAATTTGGCATTATCGCATACAAATTCCGTGCAGGCGGCACCCTTCTCACGGGTTATTTGTGCATGTAGTGCAGCTGTTGCTTTCAACTGTTCAGGGCTTGCTTTCCAATAGCCTTTCCGTGCACTTTCCAGCATCACCGCAGTCATAGCCTGATAGGATGCCGGATTCACCCGGAGAAAATAATCTTGTATTCCGAGTTTATTTTCATCCTGAATGTACATCCGGTACAGGTCATTGAAAATCTCCTTATCCATTGCCGACGGACGCATTACATGCCAGCCAAAGATATTGCGGAAAATCTCTCCGAACATTTGTGCCGAACCTGCACCGCCTTTCATCCGTTCTTGTATGAATGTCGGATTCAGTATCGTAGCCCGCGTCTCCACAGCAATCGCCTCCTTGGTCTCCTGCATGCGGCGGTTGGTACGATTACGATAATCGGCCATATAAGCATCCGGTTCTTTACCTGTCAGTGTTTTTACAGTAAGAGATAATCCACCGGTGAATTCATATACGTGGTCCAATGAAATAGGTCCCCACGTATTACTCTGCCGCGGCTGAATCACTACATCCGTTTCGGAGAGGGCAGAGGCAAACAAATCTTTCTGAACCTCACCCCAGTTATCTTCATCACCATAAGCGGCACCCATATTATTGAGATATCCTTGGGCGATTTCCTTTTCATCCTCCCATGATCCGCTATGCTCGGTATATCCCATGATTCCTGTACTGTATCCACTATTGACAGGACCGAATACACGCATTACAGACATTTCCCGTGCACGTTTTGGGGAAGTCCCTTTTTCCACCAGTAACTTTTCCTGTAGCACTGTTCCCGATGCCACATAGTTGGGATATGCTTCGTCCTTTGCTTCCGACGCTAGGCGAACTGCATCCGTCAGTAA
>ULRK01044352.1_pt1 | contig 11250 bp, 8 predicted proteins | sample 1955341 | NCBI WGS metagenome assembly ULRK01 (sample SAMEA4835680, study PRJEB28245) | human gut metagenome | biome: gut microbiome; material: fecal sample | place: Denmark | collected 2008
CTCAAAATTTTTTTAGTCCCTACTTGACACAAGAAGATATGTCCCGGCTGGGCCGCGACTATTTGCAGGTAGGGATTTACACAGACCAGTTTTTCCCCGAGCATGGCGTCCGGTTTATTGCCGTCAATGACGGCGTGGACAGCGCCGAGGGTGAAAATGAGTTTGCGCCCTTCCGCAACATTATGAACGAGTGGTACGCCCGGGATATTTCCCGAAAAATCCGAAGCTCCCAGCGTTTACGCGGTAATGCCGGTGTCCCGCTTTCTCTGCCGCCCTACGGCTATGTGAAAAGCCCCGACAACCCCAAATACTGGATCGTTGACGAGGAAGCTGCTGCCGTGGTGCGGCGTATCTACCAGATGTGCATTGACGGGTACGGGATCGACAAGACTGCCGCTATCTTTGAGCAGGAGGAAATCCTGAAGCCTACGGAGTATTGGAAGATGAAAGGCGTCAGGAAGCCGGGGAGAAAGCCTTTTTCCGAAAGCCCCTATCATTGGAGCTCAAACATGGTGAACAAGATATTGACCTCCCGCGAGTACATGGGGGATGTAGTCAATTTCAAGACCTACTCCAAATCCTTCAAGGATAAGCGTCGGTATGAAAACCCCGAGGAAAACCATGTGATCTTTGAGGGCGTGCATGAGCCCATCATTGACCGTCAGACCTGGGAGATGGTACAGCGTATCCGGGAGGGTACGAAACGCAGGCAGCCGAAGAAGGTGGAAAAGAACATGTTTGCCGGACTTCTCTACTGCGCGGATTGTGGCCGCAAGCTGCATTTCAACGTCAACCATCCGCATACGGAGCTGCAATATTTCAACTGCTCCAACTATCGGGGCAACCGGGGTACATGCAATCAGACCCACTATATCCGGGTGGATGCGCTGGAACAGGTCATGCTTTTGGAGATTCGACGGCTGACGGCCTTCTTGCAGGACAAGGAGGAGGACTTTGTAAAGCTGCTGATGGCTAAAACCTTGGAAGTGGCCGAGCGTGAGAGCGCACGGCGCGAGGAGGAACTTCGGGCCAACCTGGCCCGGTGTGCCGAGCTGGACGGGCTTTTCTCCAAGACCTACGAGGACAACGCCAACGGAAAGCTGTCCGACGATCGGTTTATGATGCTCACGAAGCGGTATGACGACGAGCAGCTTGTCCTGAAAAAGAAAATCTCCGCTTTGCGGGCGGAGATCGACAAGGATAAGAAAAGCCGAATGAACGCTGCCAGCTTTCTACGGCTTGTCCGAAAGTATACGGACATACAGGAGCTTACGCCGCTGGTCCTTAATGAGATGGTGGAAAAGATCGTTGTCCATCACGCCCAGGGCACAGGGAAAAACCGGACGCAGCAGCTTGACATCCACTACAACTTTATCGGCGTACTGGATATGCCGGAGGTTGCTTCTTTGCCGTCCAGCGTGACGATAGATACCCGACAGGGCGTTGCCGTCGAGTACATCACACGCAAGGCCGGATAAACGAAAACAGGAGCAATCTTTCGATTACTCCTGTCTACGGAATGTTCATTGTCGTTATGAACATTCGACATGGTGCGCGGTACAGGACTTGAACCTGTGACCCCATGCACGTCAAGCATGTGCTCTACCAGCTGAGCTAACCGCGCAAGAACAATACTATAATACCCTGCCTACAGGCATTTGTCAATACTTTTCTTGCGCAATGGGGGAGAATTTGTTATAATAGATCCATCAAGCCCGGAGGAGGACAAATATCATGGAGAAAATCGCGCTGGTCACGGGGGCGTCCCGAGGCATCGGACGAGCCATCGCCACGGAGCTTTCCCGCAGAGGCTGGGCCGTAGCCATTGGCTACCGGGTGCGCCGGGACAAGGCTGAGGAGCTGGCCCGGCAGCTGACGGACCAGGGTTGCCGAGCCATGATCTGCCAGGCGGATGTATCCCGGCGGGAGCAGGTGGAGGCCATGGTCCACCGGGTGGAGCAGACCCTCGGGCCCATTTCCCTGCTGGTGAACAACGCGGGCATCGCCGGACAGTGTCTGTTCCAGGAGCTAACGGACGCCCGATGGCACGAGTTTTTCGCCGTGAATGTGGACGGCGCCTTTTACACCAGCCGTGCGGTGCTGCCCTCTATGCTCCATGAGCATGAGGGGTGTATCGTCAACGTCTCCTCTATCTGGGGCCAGCGGGGCGCCAGCTGTGAGGTGGCCTACTCCGCCACCAAGGCGGCTCTCATCGGGCTGACTCGATCCCTGGCTGCAGAGCTGGCCCCCAGCCACATCCGGGTGAATTGCGTAGCTCCGGGAGTCATCCGCACGGATATGCTGGATGAGCTGCCCCGGGAGCTGCTGCCCCAGCTGGCGGAGCAGACGCCTATGGGCCGCCTGGGGACCCCGGAGGATATTGCGGCGGCAGTGGCCTTTTTTGCCGATCCGGCGGCAGATTTCATCACCGGCCAGGTGCTCACCTGCGACGGAGGGTTCATCCTCTAATTACTGGCGAAAAATCTGCGATTTTTCTGCCAAAAGGCTTGTAGTCTGGTGCGTGCGTAATTTTGCCGCGCAGCGGCAAAATTCCACACCGGCAGCCTGAGGGGTATTTTCCCTCACGTACATGGCGCGGTGAAAAATGATTTGAATTTTTGCGTCGACGGACGCAAGCCCTGCAGAGTTTTTCAAAAAATTTACGGAGATGTTGCCTATGAGCAGGCAACATCTCCGTTTCTTTCCTTTTATATAGGGAGAGGGGGCGTGTGGAGCATCACTCGGCCGAAGCAGGTAAGGCTGCGGCCGCTGCCGGCGGTAAACACCTGGTCAGCATCGCTGCGGCTGCGGTTGAGGGAGAACAGATACACTGTGCCCATGGGGTCCCGGTAATATTGCTTGCACAGCATATCCCCGTCCACGCAGAAGATGCCCACGTCACCGGGGAGCAAGGGGTCATGGTTTACATATACCACGGATTCGTCGTGGATGTAGGGCTCCATGCTGTCCCCTTGGATTCGCACCGCCAACTCTGCCCCGGGGGGAACGTCCGCCGCCACAGGCAGCAGCTCGTAATCCTCCCCGAACACCGGGGCCGCATAGCCTGCCGCCGCCGGGGAGCAGTACAGCGGGATGGTCCGTGCCTCCGCCGCCGGGCGGTCCTGCTCCGCCTCTGCCTGCATCAGGCTCAGGGCGTCCAGCATGAGGCTCAGGGTCTGTCGCCCGGCAAGGCCCAGCTCCCGGTATTTCTTCAGCAGGGATTGCTCCTCCTCGCTGACGGCCTGGCCCGCCCTGCCGGCGGCATAAAAGTCCCGGTAGAGGTAGTTGGGCTCCACCTGCAGCACGTCAAATAGCCGCAGCAGAACGCTCTCCTTTGGGGCGCTGAGACCTGTTTCGTAGTTGCCCACTGCCGACCGGGTCACCCCCAGCTTGTCCGCCAGTTCCTCCCGGCTGAGGCCCAGCTCTTTCCTCCGCTGACGCAGCTGCTCGCCAAATCCCACATTGCATCCCTCCCGACTTTTTTCGACATCCTTAGACACAGTGTACGACATTTTCCCGGCTTTGTCAACCAAAAATACAAGAATCTTGTTATTTTTGTATTGACTTCACAAGAATCTTGTGATATTGTAAGACCTGAGCCAAGAAATTTGTGATTAACAGGAAAAACTTGGAAAAAGAAGCGAAAAAATGGCGCATTTGGCGATGTAAAAGCCGGACGCGTATGCGTCCGGCAAGAGGGGATTGCCAAGGGCGGCCCCCGGGTAGACGACTCTGGATAAACAAAAAGGCCGATCGCTTACGCAATCGGCTTTTTGGTGGGGGATGGTGGATTCGAACCACCGAAGGCATCGCCAGCAGATTTACAGTCTGTCCCCTTTGGCCACTCGGGAAATCCCCCATATACATATGAATTTGGAGCTGGTGGACGGATTCGAACCCCCGACCTGCTGATTACAAATCAGCTGCTCTACCAGCTGAGCTACACCAGCACAACAACCAGCGAAAACTATGCTACCATAAAAACCGGGCTTTGTCAACAAAAAAGTTTTGTAAATCCATATTTTTATAAGGGAAGGGAGAAGGAGAACATGACACTACAGCAGCTATCCTATCAGTATCAGGAGCAGGCCCAGGCCCTGCACCAGCGCATTGATCTCCTGCGGCAGGCGCAAGCCCGGTGCGGCGACCGGGAGAGCGCCGAGCACCTGCAGCGCCGCATCAGGGATCTGGAGCCCTTGCACCGACAGACACGCCAGCTGGCGGAGCTCACCGCTCGCTACTATGACAGGGGGTATCGCAAAAATGCATATTACACCCTCTGAGGCCTACGATCCCATCGACATTGCCAGCCTTTGCCTGTGGAAGCAGGCGCAATCCGGGGACAACCAGGATCGCATCCGCCGGCTGCTGTGCAACCTGCCCTTGGCGGTGCAGCAGGAGCTGACTCCCCGGCAGAGGGAGATCCTGCGGATGCGCTTTACCGGCGGCATGAGCGTCACCGCCATCGCCCGGGAGCTGGGGCTGAATAAATCCACCGTTTCCCGGTCCTTAGCCCGGAGCATGGAGCGGCTTTATAGGTCCCTGCGCTACAGCCTATAATCTTTACAGTGGGGGAACCCCTCCCCTGCAGGCTCCGTAAATCTTCTGCTTTTAGCGGCATATGACCGTTTCCCGCTGCATCAAAAAGCCTTACAGAGCTTGCTGCCTGCAGGCAAAAAAATGAAATCATTTTCCCTATTGACATTTGCCCTGGAAATGGGAATAATGAGGAGAAGGACAGACAAAGGAGGAGCATATCATGTTCGGCAAAGCGCTGCATAACCGCTGGGCGCGCCTGGGGATGGGAATTCTGGGTGTGCTGCTGATGGCTATATCCATAAACCTGTTTGTGGTGCCGCACAATTTGTATACCGGCGGCCTGCTGGGCTTCTGCCAGCTGACCCGATCCGTCTTAACCCAAAGCCTGGGCCTGGATCCGGGCTTCGACATATCTGGCGTGTTGTATCTGCTGCTGAATATACCGCTGCTTATTTTGGCGTGGAAAACCATGGGCCGGGGCTTTGTGGTGCGGACAATGGTTTGCACGGTGTGCTGCTCCCTGTTTCTGACCATGATACCGGTGCCATCCCATCCCATTGTGGAGGATACCCTCACCAGCTGCCTCCTGGGGGGCATGGTCAACGGCTTTGCCGGGGGCGTTGTGCTTACCTGCGGGTGCAGCAGCGGCGGATTCGATATCCTGGGCCTGTATATGAGCAAGAAGGGTAAGGGCTTCACCGTGGGCAAGTTCAGCATTTCCTGCAATGCGGTGCTCTATGCCCTCTGCCTGGTGCTTTTTGATGCCGCCACCGCCATCTATTCCACCATTTACACGGTCTTTAACAGCCTGTTTTTGGACCGTACCCACCAGCAGAGCATTACCGTCCAGGTGCTGATCTTTACCAAGGAGAAGCACACGGAGCTGCCTAAGTTTATCATGGAGCGGCTGGAGCGGGGCGTGACCTACTGGCAGGGCTACGGCGGCTATACCGATCAGCCTCTGGAGGTGCTGTGCGTGTGCCTGAGCAAATATGAGATCCAGACCCTGCAGCAGGAGGTGCGCAAGGTAGACCCCAGCGCCTTCTTCATCGTGCAGGAGGGTGTACGGGTAGGCGGCAACTTTGAAAAGCACCTGAACTGACAGGCCGCAGGAAAAATTGATAAGACGACACAATGCAATAAAGGCCGCCCTGGGGCGGCCTTTATTGCATTGTCTTTGGAGCGGTAGTCTCAGGCTTCAGCCTGCTGCGCATGAATGGCCGCTGCGATGCGCTCCAGCCCGGTCTGCACCGTGGCTCGGGGCATGGCCAAATTCAGCCGGATATAGCCCTTAGCGTTGCCTACAACCAGGTCGTTGCCGCCCTCCAGCAGGACGCCGGCTTTGTTGGCAAAGAAGTCCGGCAGGTTCTCTTTTTTGGGGGCAATATTCAAGAAGGCATAAAGCTCTGTGAGTAACGGAAGAAACCGGCGTTTGCGGAAAAGTCACAATTTACGGAGACAAAGCTTCAAATAGCGCTTGCTATTTTATGTTTGGCATGATATTATTGGTATGCATACTAAAACACTTGAGGGGAGGTGATAAATTTGCGGAGAGACAGCAGTGAAACAAAGAGGAAAATACTGACCGTGTGCGTCCGTCTCTTTCTGGAACAGGGGTATAAAAACACCTCTGTCAGCCAGATCGTGGACGAAGCAGGCGTGGCAAGAGGAAGCTATTTGAATCTGTTTCCCACCAAGGACAGAATTTTGCTGGAATTGACCGAAACGATGTTCGGCGGACAGTTCGGCGTGGCCAGAAGCATTGCAGACAGCAAGCTGCCGCCGGTTTACGCCTATGCGGTGGAAACGGCGATCCAGCTGACACTGACTGAACTGAATGAGAACCTGCGGGAAATCTACATTGAGGCCTACTCCCTGCCCGAAACATCGGAGTATATCTACCTGCATACCACGGCAGAGCTGAAGCAGATCTTCGGCGGGAATTTCCCGGATTACAGCGACAGCGATTTTTACGAGATGGAAATCGGTACGGCGGGGCTGATGCGCAGCTATATGGCGCGGAAATGCGACATCCATCTCCCGCTGGAGCGCAAGCTCAGCCGCTTCCTGACGGCATCCATGCGGGTGTATCTGGTGCCGGAGGAGGAACAGGCCGGGGTGCTGGCCTTTATCCAATCACTGGATATCAGGACAATCGCCACAAAAGTTATGTATAAGCTATTCGCCATGCTGGAAATGAAATACGATTTTAAGCTATCGAGGGACGGAGAAACGGAGGAAACAACATGAGGAAACGAATATTCAGTATCCTGCTCGCCCTGTGCATGGTGCTCTGCCTTGTGCTGACTGCGGCGTTTGCTGAGGGCAAGGCGGAAGAAACCCCTGTATGCACCTGCGAAACAGCCTGTACGGCAGAAGCGGTGAACGCAGAGTGCGCTGTCTGCGGCGCAGAGGGTGCATTGGCAGAAAACTGCGGGAAATATGCCGCAGAAGAAAGCGGACAGGCAGGTGCGTCCGATGACGCCCCGGTCATTACTGCAGCAGATGTGCAGGCACTGATCTACGCACTGCCGGAAGCAGAAACAATCGGCGCGGATAACGCGTCGGACGTGGAAGCGCAGTTAGAAGCCATTGACGAGGCGAAGATACAGCTTTCTGATGAAGATTTCGCGGTACTCGATTTTACCCGCTATGATGCCGCGGCTGCCGCACTTATGGCGCTAAGCGGCGAGCCGGGTGCTGCTTTCACGCCCCAGACTACGAATGACCACTCCCATTGCTGCTGCGGCGGCAGCGTCACAGCGGGCGACCACACCAGCCATTCCGACGTGACCTATCAGCCGTGGAACGGCACGAGCAGCATCACATATACCAACAATACCGCCTATGTCTATCTGACAGGCAATGCCACCCTCAGCGGCCATTTGACGGTGGATGGCAAAACACTATATCTGTGCCTGAACGGCAAGACCCTTGCCAGCAACGGCACAGCCAAGATTCAGGTCAAAAACGGCGGCCGGCTTGTCCTCTGTGACTGTCGGGGCGGCGGCACCTTTAAGGGTGCGACGCAGAGTGTCTGGGGCGGTGCCTGCATTTACCTTTATACCAGCACGCTGGATATGTTCGGCGGCAAGCTCACCGGCGGCAAAGTCACCGGCAAAGGCGGCGGCGGAGCCATCGCTCTGGATGACCAGCAATGCAAATTCAATATGTACGGTGGCGAGATCTCCGGCAACAACGGCAAGAGCTACGGCGGTGCCATTTTCCGGAAATTCAATGCAAACATGCCGAACACCACCGGCGGCACTTTCAATATGTATGGCGGCACAATCAAGAATAACACCGCCAAGAACGGCGGCGCGTTCTTCTCCACCACCGGCGGCACCATCAACATGACCGGCGGCACCATCTCCGGCAATAAAGCGACTCAAAACAGCGACAATGCCGGCGGCGGCGCCATCTATATGCGCGGCAGTGGTAAGATCAACATTTCCGGCAGCGCGCAGATCACCGGCAACTCCTCCAGTCTGGACGGCGGCGCCATTCTGATGGGCTGGGGCACCATCAACATTTCCGATAGCGCGAAGATCAACAGCAATACCGCCAGCCGCTGGGGCGGCGCCATCTGCCTGCGCCAAGATTCAAATCAGGTAACGACGCTCAACATGCGGGGCGGCGAGATCAGCGGCAACAGGGCCTCGAAGGAAGGCGGCGCGGTTCATGTGCTTGACAAGGAATGCATGTTCTACCTCTATGACGGCAAGATCACCGGAAACACCAGCGGCGACGGCGGCGCCATCTATCTGAATCAGGAGCCGTCGTGGCTGATTATGCAAGGCGGCGAGATCTCCGGCAATACGGCCACCGGCAACGGCGGCGGCGTATATATTTACCGCACCGGCTCGGTCTGCCAAATCTATAGCGGTAAGATCGAGAATAACAAAGCCGGTGGTAGTGGCGGCGGCATTTATATCAACCCCAGCAACAGCGGCCAGCTGAGGGTCGGAAACAAGCCCCTCGTGCAGAACAACACGGTTTCCGGCAAGGCCAACAATGTGTATCTGCCCTCCGGCAAGACGCTGACCATCGAGATCGGCATGTCCAAAGGTGCGTCCATCGGCGTCACCACCGCGAATACCAGATACCCTGTGGCGTTTTCCAATGCTTACCGCAAGGATTACACGAATTACTTCTTCGCGGACGACGTCAATGCCCATGTGGAGTATAAGGATGACCAGAAGCTGTACCTTGTTTCCGGCGCGGTTGCGCGGCCCCTCACTGTGACATTTGACCCCAACGGCGGTATGCTGGCCGAAGCGGACAAAACCAAATCGTTGATGACCGGCGAACCCTACGGCGCGCTGCCGGTTCCCAGCTATGCGGGATACGATTTCGCCGGCTGGTACACGGAACAGAACGGCGGCACCGAGATTAAGGAAAACACCACTGTGACAGTGTTCGGCACGCAGACCCTCTACGCCCACTGGACGCCGATCCATGTGCACGCCTACACACAGCAGGTTCAAAAGCCCGAAGCGCTGAAAACTCCTGCGGACTGCACCAATAATGCGGTGTATTATCTATCCTGTGCGTGCGGAGAAGTAAGCACCAACGACGCCGATACGTTTACCGCAGCGAATACCGCGCTGGACCACGATTGGGGCGCTTGGACGCAGAACAGCGATGAAAAGACCCACACCCGATTCTGTAAGCGTAACACCAGCCACACGGAAACTAAAAACTGCCACGGCGGCACCGCAAGTTGCACCGCCAAGGCTGTTTGTACGGTCTGCGGCGGCACATACGGCGAGATGGCGCCGCACAGCTTCACTGCCGAAAAAGCAGAGGCGCAGTATTTGAAATCCGCCGCCACCTGTACGGAAAAGGCGGTCTATTACAAGTCCTGCACCCTCTGCGGTACCAGCTCCAAGGGCACGGCGGATGAGGCGACCTTCTTCTCCGGCAATGCGCTGGACCACGACTGGGGAAAATGGATGCCCGACGGGGAGGGCACGCACAAGCGCGTCTGCACCCACGATGCCAGCCATGTTGAAACGGTCGGCTGCACCTACGGCGACTGGAGCACGAACCAAGACAGTCACTGGAAGACCTGCACCGTCTGCGGCGGAGAGGCTGAGCGGCTCAACCACTCCGACCCGGACTGCAACCATTTCTGCGACACCTGCGGCATCAAAATGACCGAGCACGACTTCACGGGAGAAACTGCAATCACGGCACTTCTGTACAAGGAGGCAAACTGCCTCTCTCCCGCGCTCTATTACAAATCCTGCAAGATCTGTATGCTGTCCTCCAAGGGAACGGCCAGCGAAGCGACCTTTGCAAGCGGGGACAAGAATCCGAACCGTCACGCCGAATATCCGGGCGCTTGGCAGACCGATGCCGACAGCCACTGGAGATTCTACACCTGCTGCCAGTTGGAGGTGGATCGCGGCGCGCATCAGGGCGGCACGGCCGACTGCCTTGCCCCGGCGCTCTGCGAGGTCTGCCAGCACTCGTACGGCGAGCTTGGCCCGCACCATTTTGTCGATCAGGTGAACGAATACCGGCTGAAGTCCGCCGCCACCTGCACAAGCCCGGCGGTATATTATCAGTCCTGCTCCACCTGCGGCGCGCAGGGCACGGAAACCTTTACCAATGGCGAACCGCTCGGCCATGACTATGGCGCGTGGACACCCAACGGGGACGGCACCCATACCCGCACCTGCGCGCACGATGCAGCGCACACGGAAACCGAAAATTGCCACGGCGGCACGGCGACCTGTACGGGAAAGGCCATTTGCGAGGACTGCAAGGCTGAGTATGGCGAAAAGCTGCCCCACGACTTCACGGCGGAGACCGTGGATGCAAAGTACCTGAAATCCGCCGCCACTTGCACGGAAAAGGCGGTCTACTACAAGTCCTGCGCAGTCTGCGGCCTGAGCTCCGAGGGCACGGCGGATGAAGCGACCTTCTTCTTCGGCAATGCGTTGGACCACGATTGGGGCGCTTGGACGTCCAACGGAGACGGCACCCATACCCGCACCTGCACCGTTGACGGATGCTCTGCAGGCATGCAAACGGAGAATTGCATCGATGCAGACAAGGACCACAAATGTGATATCTGCGATTATATAATCAGCGAGTGCGCAGATGATAACAAAGACCACAAGTGTGATTATTGCGGCAAGAAGCTGACCGACCACATCGGCGGGAAAGCGACCTGTAAGGACAAGGCAAAGTGCGAGGTCTGCGGTGCGGAATACGGCGAGCTTGATCCGAAGAACCACACCGACTTAAAGCACTTCCCGGCAAAGGCGGCGACCAAGACCACCGAGGGCAATATCGAGTATTGGTACTGCGAAGGCTGCGGCAAGTATTTCAGCGACAGGGACGGTACAAAGGAAATCAAAAAAGCCGACACCGTAACGGCGAAGCTGAAGGACGATCCCAAATCTCCCCAGACCGGCGACACAAGCGGCTCTGCTTTGTGGATTGCCCTGCTGCTTGTCAGCGGCGGTGCAGCCATTGGCACAACGGTTGTAGGGAAAAAGAAAAAGTATAACAGATAATGGAATAGCGTTCCCTTGCTCCATCTTCCGAGAAAGACAAAAGCGTCGTAGAAATACGACGCTTTTGTGCTGCCTGCATGACGGTGAGCACATCGCCGGCGGCCCGGTAAATGCAAAAAAACACCATCCTTCAGGATAGTGTTTCTTTTTGGAGCGGGCGACGAGGCTCGCTGGCGGCCCA
>ULRK01052862.1_pt1 | contig 11240 bp, 12 predicted proteins | sample 1955341 | NCBI WGS metagenome assembly ULRK01 (sample SAMEA4835680, study PRJEB28245) | human gut metagenome | biome: gut microbiome; material: fecal sample | place: Denmark | collected 2008
CATTTTTTGTTATCCGCAAAAACAGCTGCAACTTACCGCCTGTTATTCCAGTGTTGCTATCAGCTGGCTTCCACCAGTCATCCGGCAGTTCCAGGCTTTGCAGCCCGATTGCTGTGTTGATTTAAGAATCGGCAACATGAGCCTGATTTCCATGCTGGAAAACGATGATATTGACTTCGCAATCGTCGACGAATATATTCGCAGTGATTTTGAATGGGAATTTCTGCAGGGCGATTATCTTTGCATCTAACTTCCTAAAACTGCTGCGGACCTATTTGGGAGCAGAATAAAAAATGCAAGGCTCTCCTGCTTATGGGATTGCCTTGTATTTTTTCACTTATCATTTATTTCTGAACAGAAACTCCATTCTGCTGTAACCAGTTTCCAATCTTGCTTCTGCTGCTGGAGTTTGCAGTCAGTCCGCTGCCGACTTCTGCTCCGCGGCTGGCTCCCAATCTACGGATGTCTGGCATGCTTTCTTCTACTGTACTTCCGGCGCTGGTGCAGAACGGGATGATTTTCTTTCCAGTCAGGTCATAGGACTCCAGGAAGGTGTCAATGACCATCGGCGCGGTATGCCACCAGATTGGATAGATTTCAAACATATCTGCTCCGGTGACATCCTGAATCCGTCTGGCTGCATTCCGTGTCGTGACGGTATGAGAGAAATACGCGATCAGAATTCTGTTGCCATCTGTATCGGTCTGGTTACTCTGGGTATCCTGTGCTCTGCTTCCTGCATACCCTGCTTCTACATTTCTGGTCTGGACTTTTCCATACACAACCCATGCACCATCGGAATTTACCCGGTAGCCATCCGGCGTTTCCGTTCCTGCGTACATCCAGCCTGCCTGGTCAAAAGCATAACATTCTGCAACACCATCTCCGTTTCCATCCAGCCACTGCCATTCTACCGTTTCCTCGGGATTTCCATAATACTGTCCGTTCCCAAGATCATACCACCATCTGGAACTGTTGCTTCCCTGTCCCGTGGTCCAGCCTGCCGCGAAAGCAGTCATGCCCATCAGGACGGATAATACAAAAACTGATACCATGATTTTCCACAGTCGTCTCATCATCGAAGTGCTTCCTTCTTTACATTGTCACCCAGTGTTCCATTGCTTCTGTTTCATTTTGAACCTCTGCCCCGCGTATGGAAAGTCCGTCCGCAATCACGGATGCCGGACATACCCGCTTTAGATCTTCCAGACTATGCCCGAATCCGCCATCCTCATGGGTGCAGAATGGCCAGATCTCCTTTCCTGAAAGATCGGACTGCTCCAGAAAGGAAAATACCGGTGCTGGCATGGTTCCCCAGTAGTTGGGATAGCCCAGATAGATTCTGGAATATGTCTCCAAGTGCTCTGGCACCGCTTTTAAGTCCGGCCGTTTCTTCCGCAGCAGATCCTGTCTGGCCAGATCAATGCAATGGCAGTATTCTTCTGGATAGTCCTGTTTTGGAACGATCCGGAACAGATCTGCTCCCGTGATTTTTTGCAGGATCAGGGCTGCCATTTCCGTATTGCCGATCTTTAAGTTTTTCAAGGTCCCGTTGACCAGATTCTCTCCGCTCCGGGAGTAATACACAATGATTGCTTTCATACGCTGCCCCTGTTACTTCTGCTACTTTACATTTTCCTGAATCCAGTTCTCTACATGATCTGCAATGACATCATTGTTGAGATCCTGGAACATAAAATGGTCATTTCCGGTGATTCCTTCCTTTGGAAGATCTACTACCGTGCAGTTTCCTCCCTGGGCATTGTATGCGTCCTCAAAATCATAACAGGTCTGGCGCATTCCCTGCCAGCTGGCTGTTGCCTGAATTTCCGGATCTCCATTGTCAATGTAATCACCGAAATAAATGCTGATTGGGAAATTCTGTTCTGCGATTGCCTTGTATTCTTCTGTATCTGCACCTGGTGCTCCGCCCGGCTCGATCGCGATAATCGAAGCAATATGCGTTGTATACTGCGGAACCAGCCAGCCTGCACGGCCGCCCTGGGAATGGGTAACCAGGATGGAATTTTTTCCGGTCATCTCATAAACTTTATCGATGGTTGCGGCAACGGCCTGTGCTACCATATCGCCGTCAAAGTCAGCGCCCATATCGGAGGTCATGCCGGTATCCGGAGTCATCTGGCGGAAGAACTGGTCTACGGATTCGTCATCATTTGGGAACTGAGAACCTTCGTTGGCAACGGATTTTCCATCTTCCCAGCGTCCGATACGGAACTGGGTGTACCAGCGCTGATCCAGGGTTTTGGTGCTGATGTCTCCGCTTACAGAGGTAGAACCTGCCTCGCCGCGGCGCGGCTCATCGATTAAGAATATACTGTGGCCCTTTCTCAGAAACATATCGGACCATCCCTCACGACCGTCCGGTGTCGTCATCCAGCCCATGCGGGACTGACCGTAACCATGAAGAAATACCATCGGAAGTCCGGTCTCATCCTCCGGGATCTGATAAAGCACATTGGCGTGGTCCACATGGGCTGTCTGCCCTACTCCGGTTTCTTCCCACTGGTTTTCCGGATCGAAGGTTCCATCGGAATTAACGGTTGTACCGCCTGCTGTAAAGATACCCTGCGCTTTAATGACCAAAGCGCCAACTGCTTCCTCTTTTGCGGTCTCCTCTGCTTCTGCATTCTCCTGGGTAGCTGTCTCTTCTGCACTGCTTTCCGTCTGTGCTGCATGGGTAGTTGACTGGGCTGCGCTTCCCGCACTGCTTCCGCATCCGGTAGCAAACATTGCACCGGCAAGGGCAATTGCCGCCAAGTTCATCCATTTTTTCTTTCTCATAAAATCCTCCTTAAGTTCGCTTATGTTTTTTGTTTCTGATTTCATTTTACCGTTCCGGTGCTTGAATTGGAACGCAAAAAAAGCTATAATAGTGCCAACCAAAAGGTGTGAACGTGCTGTGGCTGTTTTGCAAGGCTGCCGCAGTACAGATCAAAGAGAGAGGAATATCATTATGTACAATCATCACTTAGATACCTTTATCCAGGTTGCCGACAGCGGAAGCTTTTTGAAGGCAGCCGATAAACTCTATATATCCGCCAATGCCGTGACCAAGCAGATCAATCTTCTGGAAAGCCATCTGGATGTAAAGCTCTTCCACCGCAGCACCCAGGGACTTACTCTCACCGAAGCAGGAGAACTTATCTACACGGAAGCCAAAAAGATGATCCGCCATTCCAATACCGTTCTGCAGAAAGCCCATGAAATGGAAAACCGCCAGGATCATGTGATACGCATTGGCGTTTCTCTCATGAACCCGGCGGATATTCTGCTGAAGCAGTGGCAGCACGCCGCGAAGCTTCATCCGAACTTCCATCTGGAAATTATTCCTTTTGAAGATACAGTTCCGGCCTTTCTGGAGGTACTGGACAATCTCGGAACAAAGATTGATATGCTGTCCTGTCCTTATGAGACCAGTTACTGGGGAGACCGCTATAACTCGTTCTATCTTTGTGATCTGCCGCTGTGCGTCACCTGTTCCAAGATGAATCCGCTGGCTGACAAAGAAATCCTGTCACTGGAAGACCTGCACGGAAAAACACTGCTGCTTGGCCGTCGGGAAGTCAGCAATTATACTACTCCCGTCTGGAATGAAATTGAGGCACACCATCCCCAGATTCACTTAAAAGGAATCGATTATTCTGATATCAACCAGTTCAATCAGCTTGTATCCTCCGATGAATTTCTGTTGTCTGCGGAATGCTGGAAGGGAGTGCATCCGCTGCTAACCACGCTGCCGGTGGACTGGGACTACACAATGCCCTATGGACTGATCTATTCCAAGAATCCGTCCAAAGAACTGCTGCAGTTTCTGATGACAGTTGGACAGATGGATGAGTAATGTCATTCCTGTTTCTCAAAAGCTTCCATTGTCATGGCCAGGTCTCCCTCTTCATTTACTGAGATTTCCAGACGTCCAACAGAACGTCTGGATACAGACCACCAGATTGCGGCAATCAGTCCCAGAATACATACAATCACACCGGCTGCAAGAATGATAGAACCTTTTTCCGGCTTCTTCTTTGTTTTCACATTTGCTTTTCCGGCAAATTTTTTACCCATTTGTTACCTCTCCATGCATCATTTTTATCTCACAAAATTCGTAAAAATGGCTGGTTCCCGCTCTGGCAGCGCTACACCGGCCTTTTTTGCTGCTTCCTGGCATTTCAACAGGTATGCCATATTTCTGCCAAGAACTCGCATGGTATAGAGGCCTTCCAGATCTTCCTCTACCTGCTCCGGCACCGCACCGTGCACCATATTCCAGTAACGGGATGATGCAACCGGCATCTCCTGAATGGTAAAGTATTTATTCATCTGGTCAAAAGCTGCGGTAGTACCCGCACGTCTCGCAGAAATAACAGCTGCAGCAGGTTTTAAGTAAAATGCTTTGTTCTGGTTTCCACCCAGTTCGGAATAAAACAGACGGTCCATGAATGCCGTCATATTGCCGCTGGCTGCGCCGTAGTGAACCGGTGTGCCGAACACGAAACCATCTGCTTTGTAAGCTTTTTCGCGGCAGGTATTGACAACATCGTCAAATACACATTTTCCGGTCTGGACACATCGTTTGCATGCGATGCAGCCGCCAATTGGTTTGTTGCCGATCCAGAACATTTCTGTCTCGATTCCTTCTTTCTGGAGCGTTGCCGCAACCTCCTCCAAAGCTCTGTTGGTGCAGCCGCTCTTGTGCGGACTGCCGTTTACCAGTAATACTTTCATTTCGTCTCTACTCCTTTTCCTGACTTTTACCGCATATCACGCATAGACTCGCGTATCATATCCGTGACTTCTTCAGTCGATAACACGGTATCAATGGAAATTCCGGAAATGGCCTTTTCATCGACTTCTCCATCAAAGTACATATCAATACCAAGTTCAGAAAATAATGTTGTGATCTTTTCTGTAGATTCCGCAATATCTCCTTCATATCCAAAGGCATCCTGGATAAAGGTCTGAATATCTGCTTCATGATAAACAGACATGGCCTTTAAAAATCTTGGAAATATGGTAGTAAGACTTTTCCGGTAAGGAACGCCCCATAATACTTCCGGGATAAACTCTGCCTCATAAATATCATAACTGTAATTTTCTTCTTTTCCAATGCCAAGCCGTCCGGACGTAGAAATCGATGCTCCATATAAAACAACACCACGGGCATCCAGGTCTTCCGGATTTTCCTTCAGCTGTTTTGCTGCCTTCAGGACATTTCGGATAATCGAAATTCCACAGTCGTAGGACACCGGATTTTTATCTCCAAGAGTGGACGCAGACAGCTGAACCAGCGTAACCAGCGCTGTATAAGCGGTCATTTCCCGGCTAAGAGACAGGGAATATTTTGGAGCCAGAATCGCATAATCTGCCGCAATTCCATATGCAGTGCCAAAATCATTTGTTCCAGCATCAGCTGCAACTGCTCCAAGGCCATACTCAGAACCACTGGACGGATACGTTGGCATCAGTACAAGGGGAAGTTTCTTTAATCCATATGGATTTTTTCTGCCTTTTACATATTCCTAGAAATCTTCATGACAGCTTCCCAAAGCAATCAGTTTTGCGCAGTCCATAATGCTTGCCCCGCCAGCGCCAATGACCAGATCAATTTGGTGTTTTTGGACCATCTGGATGCCTCTTTGAATATCAACACGTTCTCTGGAAGAATTTCCTGCCTCATATAAGCTGACTCCGCTCTGTTTCACCGCATTGCAGATATCCTCATAGCAGCCATTCTTTTTTACAGAACCGCCTCCATATACAAACAGAACCTTCTTTCCTTTCACAAGCCTGGTTAGATCCGACACTGGATCATTGCGGAACAAAAGCTTTGTATCATTTCTTAACTGAAAATCTTTCATGGATCTATATTCCCCCATATTTCTTTATTTTGCTAATCCAAGTCCTGCAACCCAGGCTGCGATTTCCGTGTCAGACGCACCGGAAGCAAAACGCTGTCCTTCCTGCCAGTCTCCGCTTCCTGCAAGGTCAGCCAGCAGTTTTCCGCTCTGTCCAATTCCGGAACTTGCAGCAGTACAGAACGGGATAACGGTCTTTCTGGTAAAATCATTGGCTTTTACAAAACCATCCGTCGGCCATGCCGCAATGCCCCACCAGATCGGGTATCCGATCAGAACGGTATCGTAGGAATCCCAGTTTTCTACTTCCGTGGAAACCAGTTCCACATCCCGCAGGCTCTCATCATCGTGTTCCCTGGATACACGGCTGTCATTGTTTCTCCAGTTTAAATCATCGCTGGTATACGGTTCCACCGGCACAATTTCAAACAGATCAGCTCCTGCTGCCTCAGCTGCCGCCTTTGCGACACGCTCTGTATTTCCGCTGGCAGAGTAATAAACAACCAGTGTCTTTCCAGTTTCGGAGTTTGTTTTATCTGCTGTGTTTTCAGCACTTTCTTCCGTGTTACTCTCTGCCTGTTCCGAAGATTCTGCTGCCGTGGTATCTGCAGTACTGCTCTGAGTCTCCGTCTGGGCCGCAGAAGAAGCAGCGCTGCTCTCTGCTGTTTTGGAAGCGCCGCATCCGACCAGAAGGCTGACGGAAAAAACACCTGCCAGTATCATGGTAATTAAATTCTTTGCTTTCATAATTTCAGTTTTCCTTTTTCTTGGTTTTCTGTAAGATTCCGCCTGTATGATAGGCAAGATATAGAAACAGTCCCATTATCGCCAGTTCATCCCTCAGCACACGGAGCAGTGTCGCGTCAAAATCATACATGACAAAATGAGTCTGCAAAAACAAATACGACGGAATCCGGTTATGTATAAAACGATATGCTCCGTAAAGCGCGATTCCCGCTGCCAGAACACGCAGGCACCGCCCAGGTATCGCCGGACATGGTTTCTTCATCCTGCTTTTCATGATCATGCGCCAGTGCAGTCCAATGTGCATGCTCGTAAGCATAAATCCCCAGTATGCACAAAACAAATGGGCCAGGGAAGCACTCTCATAAAGGTCCTGGCTGGTCCATCCAAAAAAAGATACTGGGAAATTAAAATTCCGCTGACCATAGAGCCAAACATACAGAAAAAAATCAAAATGACAATCACAGTCTGAAAAACCCGGTAAGGGGAGTATTTTCCCCTGCCGAGTCCTTTCAGCCATGAAAAGTTGAGAATATGATGAAAAACGAATAAGAGGAGCATGACCATTCCCAGCCATTCATGGGCTTTTTCTCCTATAAAGGAGTATGTCATAAGTCCGAGCAGAACTGCTGTCATAAGAATATCTACCGTCAATTTTACCTTCGTTCTGCCCGGAACCTACGACCTAGTAAACATAATCCGGTGCCAGGATTTTTAACAGCTTCTGGTCATGGTTATGAACCAGTTTCGACTGTGTATCCAGAATCATCGTAGCGCCGCCTTCTCTGGTGTAGGGCTCCCACTCCGGCATTCCGTCAGCCTCCGGTACGCCGTTCCTTGCGAAGTTGATCCACGCCCGGCTGATCTGAGCAGCAAGAGCTTTCTGCTCTTCATTGTCCTCCGGATGGTCAAATACATATGGGATTTCCGCACCGTGGAAGGAATTTCCGTAAGTAAACACATATCCATAAACCGGTGCACCGCCCTGGTCTGCTTTGTGTGCCATAATCTTTAAGATTGGCAGACGGATCAGAGTTGTGTCTACATGTTCCGCAGTCAGATCGGTTTTATCCGGGTACGCTTCTTTTAATGCTTCTGTCAGTTCGTCGGTTGGTGTGACCGGATCAGACTCAAAATAGCCAGTCCACTCATTTAAATTGCTGCCAATCAGTAGCGGAATGTCTTTCCCCGCCTCAGCAAAGGAATCATCTGTTACCGGATCGGTTGGAAGAAAATCTCCATCTACAACCGGTTCCCAGTCTACCGCATAGGAATCTCCGGTCCAGGTCGGAATCTGTAACTGCTCGCCGGTCTGAACAAGCGCATCGGATGCAGCTGCCTCCAGATCCTCCACGGAAACATTCTGGATCTCTTCCAGATTTTCCGAAGTGATATTTAAGTTTTTCAGGATATTTTCCGCGAGAACGGTGCTGGACTCCTGGGTATTAAACTTAACACCCATGGTTTCCGTTGCACCACTCTGGACAATGCCTTTTTCAAACAGTCCCTTCGCGTACGGAGATGTCATCATAGCCAGGACTTTCGCTCCGCCACCGGACTGACCAAACAGAGTCACATTCTCCGGATCTCCGCCAAAAGCTTCAATGTTATCCTGAATCCATTTCAGGGAATCGACAATATCCATCAGACCGACATTTGCGGAATATTTGTATTTTTCATCGTATGCAGAGAGATCCAGATAGCCGAATACATTCAGTCTGTGGTTTACAGAGACAACAACCACATCTCCGCTGCTGCTGATCGCTTCTCCATCATAACCGTCTTCGTTGGCGGAACCGGTGGAAAATCCGCCGCCATGCAGCCATACCATAACCGGGCGTTTCTTTCCGTCATTCACACCCGGAGTCCAGATGTTTAAGTTCTGGCTGTTATTGTCTGTGCCATCCTGGGAAGATTCGCCATCCACGCCGGAGATCTGCGCCTGCGGGGACATCGGGCCATAGGTATCTGCCATGCGGATGCCCTCCCAGGGAGTTACCTCCTCTGCCGGTACAAAACGTTCTTTTGCTTCTGCATAGGGAACACCGAGATAACGGTAAATTCCGTTCTCCTTTGTTCCCTGTACCAGACCGGCTGTTGTCTTTACAACGCCATCGGCCTGTTCTTCTGCGGCCCCTGTCTGTGCTTCCGTCTCCGTAGCTGCAGTCGTTTCTGCCTGTGTCACTTTTGTTCCTGCTGCATTCCCGCAGCCTGCAAGCATTACAGCACTTAAAGCCAGTGCCGCATACCGCTTTCCTGATTCCAGTTTCATTCTCATTGTCTTATCCGTCCTTTCATGATTCTGTACTGTCTAAAGGATTCTGCTTTGGATGTCCTGACGAAACGGTTCTGCCCCATAGTATTCATCCGAATCTCCGATTACAAAATAGACCGGAACCTCTGCATTTGTTATGGTATCATATCCGCCATCCGACTTTGAACTACACATAAGCGCTGCCATCAGCAGCCGCCTCATCTGCACTCCGTCAGAATCTCAAAAATCTCGTTTACAGTCAGCTTTTTGCAGCATCCCGGTGTGGTGACGGTGCTTTCTGCAACCGCGTGCAGCATGTTTTCCTCTGCATCAATTCCCAGTTCTTTGAAATTGGTCGGAAGGTCGATCTCCCGGATAAAATCTGCCAGTGCCTGAATGCCTGCCAGCGCTGTCTCCTCCTGGGTCTTTCCTTCTGCGGATACGCCCCAGACTGCTTCTGCAAAATGAGCAAAACGGCCGACGGCATCTTTATAAATATGGCGGTATAATACCGGATGAATGACTGCCAGACCGCATCCATGATTACAGTCTGTGTAAGCGCCAAGCTGATGCTCAATCATATGGGCCTGGAAATCTGTCACTTTTCCAAGCTTCAGGATTCCATTTTCTGCCATAGCAGAATCCCACATCAGCTCACGTCTTGCGTTCTCGTCCAGAAAATCTTTCGCTACCACGCGAAGATTGCGGATCGTATTGCGCATAATTGCTTCGTTAATTTCGTCGGAAACATTGGCTGTGCGCGGACTTCCAAAATAGGTTTCCATGCAGTGGCTTAAGGTATCAAAGGCACCGGAAACCACCTGCTTTGCCGGAAGGGATTTCATATAGTCATAATCCAGTGCTGCAAAACTTGCAAACGCGCCCCAGACACCTGTCTTTATTTTCTTTTCTTCATGAGTGATTACGGCACCATTGTTCATTTCAGCACCGGTTCCGGTTGCGGTCACAATCGCGCCCATAGGAACAAATTCCGTTGGGAATACATGATCCGTAAACTCCATCTCCCAGATATCTTTCTCTGTCTTCGCCTGTGCGGAAATGATCTTGCAACAGTCAATGACAGAACCTCCGCCTACGGCCAGAATGAAATCCACTTGTTTTTCTTTTGCCAGTGCCGCGCCTTCCTGCACTTTCGCGTAGGTTGGATTCGGCATGATGCCCGAAAAATCCACAATTTCTTTTCCTGCCTCTTTCAGCATGGAAACGACTGCATCATAAACACCGCTCTTTTTTACGGATCCGCCGCCATAGGCAACCATCACGGTCTTTCCATATTTGCCAAGTTCCTGAGAGACGGCTTTCTTTGCCGCATCCGTGCCAAAATAAACCTTTACCGGATAAGAATAAGTAAAATCGTTCATAGTGAAATCTCCTTTCATTCTGCTGGTTTTTCCGTAGGCAAAGCTGCGTATTCTTCGTCTGAAATCCGGTCAAACCATTCCAGCCCCGTTAATTCCGGGTTTGTATTTACTGCAATGTGGGCGAATTTTGTGTTTGCGCTTCCTCCGTGCCAGTGCTTCACGCCCGGCGGGCAGAAGGCTACATCTCCTGGATACAGAACCTGAACCGGTTCGCCTTCAATCTGATGGTACCCGATTCCGTCTGTGGCAATCAGGATCTGACCGCCTTCATGGGTATGCCAGTTGTTGATGACACTCGGATCAAATACAACATAATGAAGATCCGGCGCTCCGGCTGCATTATCTGCGCCGATCAGGGAAGATACGTAAGCAGGGCCGCTGAAGGTATCTGCCGTCATGGCCTCCGGCGCGCGTTCAAACATAAATTCATTATCCGGAGTCGTGGCGCGTCCGGTATATTCTTCGGTTTCCAGATTCTTGTATTCTTCCTCGGTAACCGATGTTTCTTCCGGTGCGTCTGACTCCGGGGTATAATTGGAATCAAAAATGACAATCTGGGAAAACCAGCTGTCCGGTGCCGCTCCATGCCAGTGCCGCACACCAGGTTCAATGTTTACCACATCCCCTTTTCTTAAAATCTGTGCAGGCTTTCCTTCTTCCTGGTAGTAACCGATACCGCCTGTTACCAGAAGTACCATGCCGCCATGGCTGTGCCAGCTGCTGCGGGCTCCCGGCTCAAAGGTAATATGATTGGTGGCTGGAAAATGATAGGTGTCATCATTCTGGATCATAGATTCAATGTAGGCAGTTCCGGTGAAGGATGGAGAATCAATCTTCTGACCAAGCTTGAACGGAAGCGCATCACTGGAAAGAATGGCGCCACCCTGAACGGATGTTGTTTCTTCCGAAGATGTTTCCTCTGTACCTGGTTCTTTTGCATCTGCGGTTTCTTCACTGGTTTCTGCTGCTTCTGCCTGTGTGGCTGCC
>ULRK01019032.1_pt1 | contig 11214 bp, 10 predicted proteins | sample 1955341 | NCBI WGS metagenome assembly ULRK01 (sample SAMEA4835680, study PRJEB28245) | human gut metagenome | biome: gut microbiome; material: fecal sample | place: Denmark | collected 2008
AAAAAATTAACCAAATCTCAAGAAAGCCCATAAATAAAGGAAAATCAAGGGTTTACACAGGTAAAGACGGTGATTTTACTACCAATTTACTACTTTTCAAGAGCCTTGCTATTATGAACATGTAAAGAGATATTCGATACTATGCGTATCGGGTATCTCTTATTTTTTTCATATGCAAGTGGCAAATTATAGCCCAATTTTAGCCCATTTTTCGCCCACTTACAACCCACAACGCGTATTTATATGTAATTATCATTTGTGGCAAAATGTGGGCGGTTTTTGGGCTGTTATTTGTACCAAAAATGGGCAAAAAATGCCCAGCCGATTAGACACGAAAAAGAGATAGCTTTTTACGGCTATCTCTTTACGAAAGGAATATATGTCATGTTTTTTAATTTACGATTTACGAATTATCAGAGTTAAAACATCAAGTCCATATCACCATTATTATTGTCGATAATGAATGGCGAATTATCATAAGCTGATGTATTTGTCGGGAACTGACCCTGTTCTCTCTGGATTCTCTGTTTCTGGTGTTCACGCATAAGCTCTAAAGCCCAAGGGCTCATTGAATCTTTACGCTGTTTCATAAACATCTTATATAAACGTTCTACGAAACCACGGAAGTCTTTATTTCTCTTTGCTCCCTCTTTATCGAGAAACTCTAAGAACTTTGCATTCAGATGTTTTTCATCATCTAAAATCTGTCCGCACACTGCGGCTGTAGCAGATGCCTGTTCCATCATGTTCTCAGCATCTTTTTTCATCTTATTTACGTTCTCTTTTTCTTCGAGTAAAGCATTTAACTGTTCCTGCACGTTCTGCCTGTCAGTAGCAAGAATGGACTGCTGTAATTCCAGCTTTTCACGTTCTGCATCCAGTTTTTCCTGCGTTTCCTTTGCTTTGCTCTGTACATCACGCATTGTAGCTTCTAACTTATCCAGTTCTGATTTCCTAATATTCATTTGTATCTCTCCTATCTTTAATTCTAATTGCCTATTTTCAAGTTCCTTTAACTGGTCGGGCGTTAATCCCTGCTGATGCCAGTTACCGTCTTTATCCGTGTACCCTGCAAGATGTTCCTCAATCGGCTTGTTTTCCATGTCAATGTCATATCCTTTTGATACTAATGCTTTACGCAAGCGGCGGTGCATTCCTGCAAGCGATTTCGGATTTCTGAAATAATGGGTTTGTGAGATTGCACATTTTACAGTTCCATTATCTGTCTGCTTTTCCACACAGGGAATAAACGCAATGTGAAGATGTTCGTTTGTCTCATCCCTGTGTAAAGAGAATCCGACAATATTATCTTTTCCGAACATTGCTTCGGTTTCTGAAATAACATCCCACATCCATGTTTTTGGATGTTTGCTGATATTTTCCTCGTCAAGCTGGACAACCAATGGGCGAACAATAACCGTGTCATTCTGACCTTTACAGGCGATTCTTGCACCGTGTTCACGCGCATAATCAATTCTGCGGTTAATTGCATCGAGCATATCTTGCGGCTTATCCGTACCGCGCCAGTTACCGCCAGTATCTTTAAAGTAAGATTCATTGAGCAACGTTAATTCGCTTCTTATGTTTGGATTGCTATGACTTACCTCACAATTATTAAGGCGGTCAGTTTCGCGGTCGATATGCCGCAAATATCCAGCGACACCACCATGTCCAGATTTCTTAGTTTTTGTACTTGTAAATCATCCAGAACGATGAATTTTGATGCTTGCATCAAAGCTAAGTCTTGCCATACCTTTTTCCTCTCTTTCATAGATTTAAAAATACAAAAAAGAGCAACAAACGTATGAAATAATACACATAGTCTATGTGCAATTCCATACATCTGTTGCTCGTCTACTCTTTATGGTTTAGCGTTTGCGGCTTCTGGTGGTAGGACACCGCTTGTCCCCATTCCCCTTAATCAATACTCACTCAAGCGAGGGTACTCAGCGCACTTGAGGTCATAGCTGAATGTATTTACAGATGTTCGTCTGTTATCAAGTTTTCATATCTTTATGATATTATTATACCAGATTGTTAAATTTTTGTCAATGTCACCAGCGCAAATATTTCCTGTATTTTCCTGTAAATATGTTAATTTTCTGGCTTTCCCGATAGTTCTATTTCTCCTTTTAGGTTGTGAAAATGGCATCACCGCGAACGTGCCGAAACTTTCCACTTCGCTGTAGCAAAATACAGCGAACACTAAAGTTTTTCGCCATATTTTGCCAAAGGGTGGTTAACACCCCTCTGGACTTCCTGTTTTTGCCACCGCCAGTGTTAAGGCTATCTATTTTATCTTTACGGCTCAATTTACAGAAGAGACAGCTGACGCTGTTCGGGAGCATTCGCAAAAAAGGAGATTTACGGCTATGATGAAAAATTGTGTTTTCAGAGCGTATGTGACAAATTTAGGACTTTACAATGATGGCTATCTGGTTGGCGAATGGGTCAGCTTTCCGCTTGAGCGCGAGGGTATGACATTTGATGAATCAATCAATGACATGCTGAAAAGAATTAAGGTTGACGGCAAGGTTTACGAGGAATACTTCATCACGGATTATGAAAGCAACGTTGCTGGATTAACAGAATCGTTCGGTGAATATGAGAATCTGAGGATGCTGAACCGTCTCGCTGAGATGATTGTCGAATCAGATATCAGCTTTCAACAGTTGGAATCCATGATAGAATATGGGGAATCAACAGGAAGTGTTGAGGAATTGATGAACCTTGTTTACAGTGCAGACTGCTTCTATTTCATGCCAGATGTTGCAAACGATTATGATTTAGGCTATGAGTATGCGGAAGAAAGCGGAATGTTTACAGAAGCATTTGAAACGCTTGGAGTGTTGCGTAATTATATCGACTATGAGAGCTATGGTCGAGACATCCGTCTGGAAGAGGGCGGCATCCACACTGATAATGGATATATCTCATTAACAGACAGCCTCAAGGAGTACATTGAAGAGATTCCAGCGTGATAGGCAGATATGGTTTACAGGCAAGGTGAAACGGATATGTTGCATCGTTCGTTTTGCCCTGTCCGTTTGTCTGGTTTTTTTGGCAGAAAGATAATTATATTTTTACAGATATATGTTCTTGTCTGTTTGTCTGTTTTTTTTACGCATTTGTTTTTTTATTTTTTTACATATATGTAATAATCTATCTAGTTCATATAATATTTACGTGCGATAGATAGGGAAAGTATATATATGATAAAAAAGTAATATAGATTCTTTAAAAAAAACCAGACAACCAGACAGTGTTATATGATATAATCAATCAAGACAACATATCCGATGTAAATAAAAAAGAGTTTACCCAAAAAAGTCAGACAATCAGACAGAGGATAACCACATCCATGCAATTATCCCCTGTAAACGATTTCCTTTATTTGACGTTCTTCTCTTTGCGAAAGTGTTCCGCGAGGTCTGTGAGAATCCGCACTTGTTCCGTGTCAAGCCCTGTTATGTCAAGGCTCACGTTCTTATCAAGTCCGAGTAAATAATCTATGGATACGTGGAATATCTGGGATAGCTCAACAAGATATGTTGTTGATGGAGTAGAGATACCCATTTCCCATGCGTTAATGCTGCTTCTGGTTATTCCCAGTTTCTTTGATAACTCACTCTGGGATAACTGTTTGTTCTCTCTTAACATTTTAATGCGTTCTGCTATCATACTGACTACGTCCTTTCATTTTGATTGTATGATAACCAGAACGAAGCTGCATTATCCTGTTGGCTATACGATTATCATTATGATAATTGCAAATTGACACGTTAAGAATATGCGAGTAAAATAAAGAATAATTGCTTAATTGTAATACAAAATGGAAAGGAATGAGTACATATGAAAAAGAAAATATTGGTACTGATGCTTGCTTCTATGCTGGCGGCAAGCTGTGTTGCATGTGGAAGTAAATCTTCGGACAAGAAAGACGAATTATCATCCGCTGCTACTGAAATGCTTAGTGAAACTGAAACCGAGACAGAACAGATTGAGGAACAGGACATTACAGCAGATGCATTAACACCACTTGCTGACGCAGGTATCATCACTGGTGTGCAAGACATCACTGTAGAAGAAGGCAAGGACGTAAATCTTAACGAACTTGTCTATGCAGACAAAAACATCGTAAAGAGTGTCGATATCGATGACAGTGCAGTCGATTACAGCAAAGCTGGCACTTACGAAGTTATCTACACTATCACCTTCGACGGTGAAAAGCTTCGTGACTATGTCAAAGAGAACAACCTTAAAGTAAACTTTGACACAAACGACAAGACTATCGTTATAAAGACTAAAGTAACTATCACTGTAGCCACAGAAGAAGATACTGAAAAAGCTATCGCAAGTGGCAATACCAACGTCGTTACACCAGAGACTGAAAAGTCTGTTGCTGAGAGCAACAAAGCTAAAGCCAATGACAACGCTGTGGCAAGCAAGCCTACTAAAAAGCCTGCTGGCAATACTGGCAACAGCAATGCTGGTAAGCATGAAAACAGTGGCAACAGCAGTAACAACAATGCTAATACTGGTAACAATGGCAATAGCAATAGTGGTAACAATAGTAACCATAACGAAAATAGTAATGGTAACAATAGTAACCACAATGACAACAACGGTGGCAATAACGGCAACCATAACGACAATACTGAAAAGCCACACGTACACAAGTATAACAGTGGTATCGTAACAAAAGAACCTACTTGTACAAATACTGGTGTCAAGACATATACTTGCGTAGATAGTGATGATTCATACACAGAAACAATTCCAGCACTTGGACATAACCCTGTTCAGCGTACTGAAACAGTTACTACCAAAGAAGCTTGGGATGAACCTGTGTTAGAACCACGTTACATCTGCAATGGTTGCGGTGAACAATTCACGAATACTACCGACGTTTGTCGTCACATCCTTGCTGTTCCAAATGACAAATGTGGTAGCTACTATTCAGATGCTGTGCAAGTCAACACAATTCACCACCCAGCAGAAACTGAGACACGTACTTATAATGTCTGCAGTCGTTGCGGTGAACGCTTACCATAAAGCGTAGCTTAGATAAGCTACATAATAAGCCCACCCCTTAATCGGGACGGGCTTTTCTTTTTACAGTCACTAAACTAGAAAAGAGTGGCTATACAAAGAAAAATTATAAAAACGTGAAAGAAAAAAAAGCGGCTCTACGAGCCGCCGGGTGGAAATGCGTATTACAATTACATTGAAGATTTCATTTTCTGCATCAAGAATTTGAAAGAGAATCCAAAGAAACAGTTACCGTCCTTATCCGGTAGCTGTTTTTTTTTTTTACATATCACTATAACATACGCAAATTATCTATTATCTTTCCTAATTGTGTCATTCTATGATACAATAAATATGTGTGAATTTTAAATTTTAAACGAATACGTGTGAAATACTCATACAAGTATACATTTTGAGCGAGTGGATGTGTGAATGAGTGTGAGACGTAACGTGTCACTTCGTTCAAACTTACGTTCCTACAGAAAGGGCAAGACGTCCAATAAGTATTGGGAGTATTATCACGTGTGAACACAAAATGAGAAAAGGAAGGATAATCACTATGAAGAAACCAGCGTGGCTTCTTGCAACAGCCCTAATCGTTGCAATGTCGTTTACAGCGTGTGGTCCTAAGAACACTGACACAGTGTCTAAAGACGATAACACACCAGTAATGTCAGAATCGACAGAAAAATCTTCTGACAAGAAATCAGATGATAATGTTCAACAATCATACACTTTCTGTTTTTCATCTTTAATCTTATCTGCAATACCTTGATACTTTCCGAGAAATTCATAAAAATCTAAATTTTCAAGTTTCTTCGATATTTCGTCAAGAGCATCATTTTTTTCGTTTTCCTCATCCCTATCTTCTTCACTGAGTTCACGTGCTGAAGCGTATTTATCTTGCATATCATCATATTCACGTTTTTTTTCACAACTCAGATTCTCAGATGGATTGTCTTTATCAATTTCAAACATTCTATCTATTTCCTTTGCACATTCTTCTTTGCTCATAAAAAGAAGTTTGTCATATACTGGTATGAATGAAGTTAATATCTCAGTATCGTAAATAAGAGCGCGAATGCCATTTTTAATTTCATCTATATTAATTTTGACAACTCCAAGTTCTTCCAAAATTTTTACAAGACACTGCAAGACAATATGGTCTGTTTCTTCGTTCACTCTTTTATCCAATTCAGCCTGCGGCATTGTTGTATCAACATATCCATCTAAATCAGATTGTTCATTGCACTTATTATCCAAAACAGATTGCAGCGCATAATCATTTAAACATCGTAGCTCCTGCTGATTCTGTCTGTCCCACTCTTCAAAAGTTGGTGGATTTAAATGAGAAAGAACCTGCTTGAATGCTTTTTCAAATTCTTTATAATCTTCTTTTTTTACTTTCATCTGTTCTTCTGAATTTTCAATCGTTTCATAAAATCCTTTACGATAATAATATTTATTGGATATGTTGTTTCGCTGTTCCTGCACATCAATCATTTGAAGAATATGTCTACTCTCCTTATCTATTTTTTTCTTAATCCTTTTTGCTTTTGCATTATTGCGAACGTTTATAGCGTCTACTACCTTAAACAAATAATCTTTCATTGTTACATAAATAAAACGTTGTTGCTGCATATCCGTTAATTCAATCCATAACGCATCCTCGCCATATATCCTGTGGAATTTTCGCCTTATCTGCTTTTTTGCAGCGGTTTTAATTCCATCGCTAGATTTTACGTGTTTATTGTCAAGCTCATAAGGCTCAAATATTTTTTCATAATCAACATTTTTTTTATTTGTCATATAATACCTCTTTTTCAAAAATGTCCAACATTAATTTCTGTTTGTCCAACACAGATTATATACTAAAAGCACTATGAAGTCAATAAATATAGGGGTTTTAAGACTATAAACAGCTTTAAACACCGTTTAATAACAAAAAATTGAATGTCCAACTTTGATGTTTTATACTTGAGTCAACAAGAAAACAGAAACAGGACAGAGCCGATATGATTCCTATCCTGTTTACTGAGGAAAGGAAGTCTCATTATGAACAGCATAAGAGCACCGACAAAAAAAAGCCATTCCAAAAATAGCAAGTAGGATTGCCAATATTTTGGAATGACTGATTTAAAAACAACAACTAAATATTAGCACACTATCTTACCCAAAACAAGATAGGTGAGAAAGGAGAAATACCAAATGGAAAAAAGCAAAATAAGATATGATGATTTAGAACTTCTCCAAGCATCTGTATATTGTGGATTAGAGCCAGCTGGCATCTTTTACGAAGAAGGAGACGGTTCATATCATTATGACAGTTCAGCTATGATTCCACCAGATACAGTAATATATGTGGAGATGTGTGAACGAGCTGAGGAAGAAGGTCTTTTTCATAATGGAACAGACCTTTATTATAACCTGTTATCTTTACGGAACATTTTCGATAATTTTCTCGGAGAGTCAAAAGTTAGAAAACTTACCGTTGAGGAAAGTAATGCTTTGTATTTACTTACAGATTTCAGAGCAGTTAACGAATATGTAGCAGCAGATATAAAGCGACGTATTATTAAAGGCGAGAAAGTATCACATACTGATATTCGGGCTTTAAACAACTACATTTCTATCAAAAAAACAAAAGGAGGTTTTGGTTATGAGTAAATCAGATACTCCTATTGATACTGGTGGTACACATCGCGGTTTTCGAACACTCGCCTATATAGAGAAAGAGCTTGCTGAGGATATTATTTCACAAACACCAGAAGATGAACTGATTGACGTACCAGAATCTCTTCCAATGGACTACTTATCAATACTCTATACGGAAATTGAAATAGCAAATAATAACAGACCAGCAGGAGCAAAGTTGAAATACCCTAAAGAAATGTCTCCACCTTCTATAGCGTCATTTATTTGTGCCAGAGGGGATGTATGCATTATCGCACCAGCAAAAATGCAGAATTCAATCTTTGATGATGACGATGATGCAGAAGCTTATAAATCCTCTGATTTTCCAATCGGTGTCTATATCCGCGATGGAACAAACAGAGGAGTTTATGAGATTTGTGTTGACATTAACGGTGCATTGGGAAAACTGATTGCAAAATATAATCCTGCCGCAACGCGTTCAGAGAAATTAGAAGTTATAGCAATTTTAAAAACGATGCTTCCTGTAAAAAATGAATGCAGCGATATTCATTTAATTCCAGTAGGCAATGGCATCTTTGACTATTCAACACAGAAGCTCCTTGAATTTTCACCAGAATTTATTTTCACAAGCAAGGCTCGTACTTTTTATAATCCATTTGCCACTAATCCCACTTTCATTTTGCCAGACGGCACAACTTGGGATATTGAAAGCGGCATTGATACATTTGCTGGAGGTAATCCAGAATTACGCGAGCTGCTTTGGGAAATTTTACAAGCCAGCGTGACTGCGAGAATACCGAGAAATAAAATGGTTTGTCTCTATTCTGAGCTTGGTAACAATGGTAAAGGAACTTTATGTGCGCTGATTCGCACTTTGATTGGTGAAAACAGAACGATTTCCATACCGATTTCAGACTTCTCAGAAAAGTTTGCCCTTGGAAAACTGCCACAGGCTGTCGCTATTGTGTGTGATGAAAATGATACTAACCATTTTAGTGATTCTAACCAGACATTAAAAAGTCTCATCACAGGAGACCCTATCCGAATTGCTGAAAAGTTCCAGCCAGAATACTTATTCAGATGGTCTGGATTGATTGTAGAATGTATCAACGCCATACTAAAGATTGCTGATAAATCCGGCAGCTTTCTCAGACGTACGCTTATCGTTCCTATGCCGAGCTGCTTTACAGGCAGGGAATACAAGCAGATAAAAACAGAATTTATTCATGACAGAGCATTGCGTGAATATGTACTGTATAAAGTCCTTAGTATGATGCCAATAAAAGACAGCTTTTCAGAACCAGATTGTGTTAAAGAAGCTCTCATTGAATTTAAAATGCAGAATAATAATGTACACGCATTTTGTGAGGAAATGTTGCCTAAGTGCGTTTGGGATTTATTGCCGTCAGATGCATTCTTATATCCTCTGTATAAAGAGTGGCTCAAGCGATACTATCCAAGTACCAAACCTCTCGGCAAAAATACCTTTATAAAAGAAGTCAAAATGTTTGTAAATGACCCTAAAAACAATTCGGAATTTGAGTGGACAAACTCAACACGAAGCAGAGATAGAATGATGGGTTATGAACCTCTTCTTAAAGAATATAATATTAGGTCTTTTGCTGACGACACTCTCATATTTGAGAATTACTCATACGGATGGCTTAGCTACGTAAAAGAAAAATATAGTGGATTAAAACGTATTGTTCCAAAAAATACTGTATTTAACTACATTGGCGAAAATCCAGATGAAGCATAATTAATGTGCATTGAGAATCTAATAACACACCGTATTAACTATGATTAATCATAATAACAGGCAGTGCGGATTTTTACCGTACAAGCCTGTTATTAAGAAAGGAAAAACTATGAAATATGATAAAAAATGAAAGTAATAATGTCAGTTTGAAAGATAAATTTCTGCTCACTTTTACAGAAGCAAGCAAATATTTTGGCATTGGCGAGGGCAAGCTCCGCAACATGGCAAATATCGAAGATAATCCCTCATGGATTCTCTATAACGGACAGAGAGCTTTAGTAAAGCGGGTGCAGTTAGAGAAGATTCTTCTTGAATCAGAAACAATTTAATATAACCAAGTTGTGAAAGAGTCTTGTCTGTGATATTCTTTATAACAGCAAGGCTCTTTTCATAATCAGAAAGGAGTTTTACACATGGCAGCAAAACGAACAGACAGTAAAGGCAGAATTTTATTAACAGGAGAAAGTCAAAGGCAGGACGGACGATACGCATACAAATACACGAATGTGCATGGAGAATCCAAGTTCATATATTCATGGAAACTTAATCCGACTGACCCGATTCCAAAGGGAAAACGTCAGTGTAAATCATTACGTGAGATGAAGAAAGAACTTTTACGTGATGAAATGGACGGCATAGATTCATCGAAAAAGAAAATGACGGTATGTGAGCTTTACGAAAAGCAGAACAGTTTAAAACCCAACGTCAGAAAAGGTACTCTGAACGGACGTAATCAGCTTATGAACCTATTGAAAGCGGATAAGTTTGGAAGTATGTGTATCGAAAATATAAAGCCATCAGATGCCAAAGAATGGGCTTTACGCATGAGTAAAAAAGATTACGCATTTCAGACTATCAATAATTATAAACGTTCTCTAAAGGCTTCGTTTTACACTGCTGTTAATGATGATTTGATTCGCAAGAATCCCTTCAACTGGAAGCTGACGGACATACTTACAGATGATACGAAACATAAAGAAGTATTGACAAAAGAGCAGACAGACAAGCTACTTGAGTTTGTAAAGAATGATGCTGTTTACAACAGATATTATAATGAGGTTGTTGTACTGCTCAATACAGGACTTCGTATCTCAGAATTGTGTGGACTTACTGTAAATGATTTAGACTTCGAGAATGGATTTATCAACGTAAACCACCAGCTTTTAAGAGATAAGGACGGTTATCATGTTGATGTGCCTAAAACAGAAAGTGGTTTACGCAAGATACCAATGCTGGCAGTTACGCGTAAAGCTTTACAGGAACAGCTACAGAAAAGCAAGGGGAAATGTGCGATTGCAGTAGACGGATATTCAGATTTTATATTTTTGAATGCTAGAAACTATCCGATGTATGCAGTTCTTTATAATAATGCTTTAAACGGATTGGTTAAAAAGCATAATAAGATGTACAAAGATTATGAATTTCCACATATAAGCCCACATGTATTACGACATACATTCTGTACAAATATGGCAAATGCAAGAATGACACCAAACAATTTACAGTACATCATGGGGCATAAGAATATCACAATGACGCTTGGATATTACACACATGCTTCTTGTGAATCTGCAATGACAGAAATGTTGAGTATAGTCGCGTGAGTTTTACTACTCAATTTACTACTTTGAAAGGGTGTTTTTTAAGCCGATTTAAGCCGATTTATAAAGCCTTTTCCTTTTCGTAACACCTCGGAAGCCTTGAAACACAAGGGTTTGATACGATATAAGAAGATTTAAACCGAAAAAAGGAAAAGGCTATTATATTTT
>ULRK01009987.1_pt1 | contig 11197 bp, 11 predicted proteins | sample 1955341 | NCBI WGS metagenome assembly ULRK01 (sample SAMEA4835680, study PRJEB28245) | human gut metagenome | biome: gut microbiome; material: fecal sample | place: Denmark | collected 2008
GATTGTCCTGGTCATGTTATGCCGCTAAGAAAACTATCTGGATTCCCGATAGGCGCAGAGGTTTCCTTTTACGGGAGTTTAATCACCTCTCTGATTCTGTTTTTGCTGGCAGTATTGTCAGCAGGCGGGGAGTCTGGTATAATAACGCATATCTTTCATATTCATGTTTCTCCTTTTTCATTGGTTTCTTATGTGCCTCCGGCTGTTTCGGAACAGAGAGGATCATTTCGTTGCTGTATTTGTCCTTGTACTTTTCAATCTGCTGCTCCGTCAGCGAGGCAAAATCATCTTCTTTAAGACCGGCAACAAAAAATGTGCCGCAGACAATGTCATACGGCACACCGTGATCATCGGTCAGGGCGCGGTTCCACGGCAGGCCCAGCAGCTTGCCCTCGTCATTGCAGACCTTATGTGGTTCACCGCATAAAGTCTGTAATGCGTAGTTTTTTGTAATGTGTAGCAAATTTGATATCTCCTTATAAGCGCTTGATTTACAATGTTTTTCTGTTTACGGATAAAAAATAACTCTCCATAATATTGATACAGCGCAAGCTGAATCATAAAATGGAGGTCATATTTGAGGAAACCGTACCCAATTATATTCCAGAGGCTGTTATGCCTTGGGAGGAGGATGAAGACCTATTAGAATGGCTAACACATTTTGGGAAAAAGACTTTCTGATTATGTGTAGTTATATGAGCCAGAGTGCTGATTGTTTCATGCACTCTGGCTTTTTGCTACACATAATAAGTAACTACGCATTACAGACGAGCGCCACCGGGTCATCGAAGGGGTAAACTGCCTGAATGGTGCCGCCTACGAGTTCCTGCATGGCAGAAAGGGTGTGGTCGATCTCCTGCACCGCAGGCAGTTCCATGGGGCGCACCACAAGGACTTTCATTTTTTCTGTGCTGATATGGGTTCCTCCTTCCCAAAAGAAAAGCGGCAGCAGCAGTTTGCACTGCCGTTGCCGCAAATGGTGATTCTTATTCTTTTTTGGATGCCAGTGTCCGGGTCTTCAGCAGGGCATTTTCCAACGCCCGATGATCTTCATGCTCCTGCCACCATTGGGGGCGCAGGAATCCCAGTGCCGCAGCCGCCCATTCATAATCGGCCCGTTCCAGTGCGCCGCCCAGCAGCCCCTGCCGGAATTTCCGGTGCCGTTCCCGCACGGCCGGGTCCACGCTGTCCCGTTCCAGATACAGTTCCAGAAAGCCGCCGAGGACAGCAGCTTCCTCCGTTGTATAAAACATATCCGCCCCCCTTTCACAAACAGGGGTTATTGTAACACAGACCGCGGAAAATGAACACCTCTTTTTCACTCCGACTGTCTGTTGCGCGGATACCGCGCCTGTGATACACTGTGCTTACGAACAAAAATATGAGGAGGCGGCTGTGATGATATGGTTTTGGGAGCTTTCATGGCTGTGGAAGATGCTTGGCGTCGCTTTACTGGTTTCCGCGGTATGCGTCGCCGTGGCCGCGCTGATCGGCAAGGCGGCAAAAATCCGCCCCGGCAAAAAGGTTTTCCTGCTCGTTGGGATCTTGGCCTTTGTGATCTCTATTCTGGTGATCTTCTTCCTTGCACAGACGCCGGCGCTGCTCTGAGTTACCGCTCCGGCCCTCTGTTTCGCTCAGACGCTCGCTTTGGCTTGTCGATCCTGCCGCTCCACACCTCGTCAATGGTCCTGCTCCACGCATCCCGAAGGGAGTCCACCGGCAGGCCGTTGGCTTCAAAGCCTCGCTGGATCACGCGGTAATAATATGGGGACGGCAGTGCAGGCTGGCGGCAATACGGCTCTGCCATGATATAGACCATGACGGGGAGCTCAGCGCCAGCCGCGTCTTTAACAGTCACGGTTTCTTTCGTGTAGTGGCGGGGATACCCCTCATAGCGGTCCAGAGATTGTTCGCAGTTTGGCGTGATCTTCCACACCAGTCCGTGGACAGTACTGCCTTTTTTCGGTGCAACGGTAGCAAAGCCGCTGCCGCGGAAGCGCAGTTCGTAGTTTTCCAGCCTGACCGGCCCCACGATCTCGGCGTCCGGACAGCGCTGCGCCATCTGCTCCAGATCAAGGTTGCTGCCGTAGGCAAAATACAGGTTTTCCTCCACGTCACACCTCCAGCATCGTCAGAGCGCCAAAGCGTTCCAGATGACGGAGCAGGGCTGCCGCCTGTGTCTCCGCATCGCCATCCGGAAGGGGACAGTCCATTCCCGCGGTGCGGATGACATTATTCTGTACAAACCAGATGTAGGTCTCCACATCCGGGAACTCTGTGGGATCAAAGCTGAGATCCCGAAGCTGTTCCATGATCCCGGCTGCGGTTCCTTCGTACACGGTATCTTCAATTTGAATCTTCAAAGGCTTCACCTCTCCATTTCTCTGGATTTTTTCTTCTTTTGATTGACTGTATAGCTGTCCTTATCGAAACGCCATGCACGGTCACCGTCCAGATTTGCCAACAGGTGGTCACGGGTATGCTTGAATTCCTCGCCATTGAGCCCCAGCCGCACCAACCAGACCCGAAAGGTAAACAACTCATTGTCGCTGTGGGTCTTGCGCATGACCGTGCTGCGCTGGGCGATAGCCTGGGCGGAGATGGCAAGGCACAGATTCACATAGGCAGCGACTTTTCCCGCGTGGAGCGTGGAATTGAAGCATCGCCATTCCACCGTCCCCCGGTAAAAGACCGAGTGCAGATTCAGCGCATAATAGCGGGTCCAGTTATAATGGTCTGCGCTGCCGTTATCTCCCTCATACCAGATATTCTCCAGCTGCGTCAGATCCCTTGTCTCATCCGACGAGAGCCTGCGTGCCTGCTTCAGCATGGGTTCCCGCACCTTCTGACACCAGCGGGACGCCCGGCTTTCATTGACCTGCAGCGCTTTGAACAGGATATCCTCCTTGGAGTACATAATGCCGATGAGGTTTTTCAAACTCTGCCGGTTATGATTGGCTGCGTCCACATGGACATGGATGCCGCAGGAGCTGTTGGCCTTGGCTCCTGCGTGGCGTACCTGCCGGACACACTCCTGCAGCTTGGGCAGTTCCGCATAGGTGAGCTTTGGCGTTACCATCTCCACGCGATATCTGTAGTCACCCGTTGCACGATAGCCGCTGCCGATCTTCTGCTCCCCGTGGATGCTGGAGTCGCTCATGACCGTCCACTCTTTGCCGTCCCGATCCGTCACACACCATTTATCGTAAGCGCCGCCCACATAGCGGGCGTCCGTTGCAAAATACGCGGCCAGCGCTGTTGCCGCCTGCTCACGGGTGATGCCGGTCATTTCAACTTCCACGCCGAAGCACTGGTCCTTCAGCCCGATCATGCGGCAGCACCGGCTTTCAGTTCCGCATCCACCTCCCGGATACGGCGTCCGATGGCTTCAATGACATTGGCGGTGACACTGTTGCCTGCCTGCTTATACGCCTGTGCATCAGACTGGATGGCGAGGATGCGGTCGATCTGCCACTCATCGAAGCCCTGCAGCCGCAGACACTCCCGCGGCATCAGACGCCGGATGCGTCCGCCACGTTCCACGATGCCCTGGATGCAGCTCGTCTCCAATGTATGGGCGATATCCTGTCCCACACGACCACGGCGGGTATTGCTCCCGGAGAAGCCGAGATCGACGCTGTCACCGGGATTCGCCTCTTTATAGCCTTTTTTCGTGGCTTCCTTGATGAGCAGAACGCCGGAACGTTCTGCTCTATGATTAGACAGCGTTGTCTGACCATAACGGGCAGTGAGGCAGCGGGCGGCCTCCGTTTGTCTCGCCTCCCCGGCACATAGATCCACAAAGGGTCTGTCCTGCGGAATGATATACAATCCTGTTTTGCCGCCCACACCTCCAGCACCGGCTGTCTGCGTGCAGGCTATTCCGTCTGCGTCGTAGACACGGGAGCCTTGCGAGCCTCCGAGGACTTGTATAAGAGCTTTTCCACCTGTGCCGAAGACAGGAAATATTTTTCCGGCGCATCGGGGATCAAGATAGCAGATAAGGAACAGCCGCCTTCTGGATTGCGGGACTCCAAAATGTTTGCTGTTAAGCACCATCCATTCCACGCGGTACCCCAGGTCATTAAGCGTGGCGAGGATGACAGAAAACGTCCGGCCTTTGTCATGCGACAGCAGTCCCGGAACGTTTTCGAGCAGAAGATACGAAGGTCGTTTGGATTGAGCCAATCGGGCAATTTCAAAGAAGAGAGTGCCGCGGGTGTCGTCAAAGCCCTTTCTTCTGCCAGCGATTGAAAATGTCTGACAAGGGAATCCTCCGCACAGGAGGTCGAAGTCCGGCAGGTCTGCGGGGTCGATTTTTGTGGCATCTGGATAATATCGTTCCTCCTTTCCCGGCTCATAAATGGCCTCATAGCTGGCATTGGCGTATTTGTCGATCTCGCAGTGTCCTACGCACTGGAAACCGCCCGCGCGGGTCAATCCCGTGCGGAAGCCGCCAATGCCGGCGAACATATCAAAATATCGGATCAGGTCATCTCATCTCCTTCCTGCAGGGCAAGCAAAAAGCCGAGGACGCTTTCATCTACATCCCCGGCTCTGCCGCTATCCTGCGCTTCTTCTTTGGTGAGCTGCACTCCCCGCAGTTCCTGCCGGATGGTCTGGCGAACGGCGTCCAGCAGTTCCTGCTGCCCTTTATACTCACAGACCATGCGGCAGACCGCAGCGGTGCGCTGTCCTGCGGGGATCTCCGTCAGCTTCTTCCACGCCCTGCGCTGTATGGGTGAGGACATGGAAAAGGACAGATTGATCCGCTTTTTGTTACTGCTCATCGTTCTTTGTGAGCCGCTCTGCCAGCCGCTCATAGCCTTTGGCGTTGAGGGACACATCGTCAAGGATGACTGGACGGCAAAGGCCGTCCGCAGCGGATACATTCCGCTTCAGCAGCGCCGCACCACCGCCCAGAAAAACAGCAGGCATGGCACGGGTATCCAGTCCGCTCTCCGTAATGGCGGAGAGCAGGCGATGGACATAGGCGTCTGCCTGCCGGTCAATAATTTTTCTGGCATCCTCATTGATATGGACAGCATCGCCGCGCAGCACGCTTTCCATCTGTGTCGCCGTCATAGACAGGCCCAGTGCGCGGCGGATCTGCTCGCCGATCTCATCCAGACAGCGGATCATACCGAGTTCCAGACTGCGGCAGGTCGATGCATTGGGGATACGGTTGTCCAAACGCATCAGATCCACCGTCCAGCCACCGATATCCGCCACGATCACAGAAGGCTCATCCAGCAGGATGCTCTGGGTCAAGACTGCGGCATAACCTTGCGGGAACAGCGACACCTTGCGGATGGTGATAGAGTATTCCTGTCCCTCATAGCGGAAACTCACCGTTCTCCCGTCCCGGAGCAGATAGTCCCGGAATGCATTTTTCTCCCGTCCGAAGCTGGTGAGAGGCAGTCCGGCCGCCAGATGGATCTCTGCTGCAGGCTCCGCATGACGGAAGGAGAGCTCCTTTGCGATGGCTGCCAGCGTAAGGAGGTAGTAGCCCTCTGTCTGCGTTTTATTCTTCTGAAGCGCCTGACGCCCGCTGCCCACCACATAGAATTTTCCGCCGTATTCCAGCACGTCCTTCAGCGTATATGGCTCATGCTCATACGCCACCAGACCGGAGGGGAACGAGAAATGGGCCGTTTTCATAGCGGCATAGCCGTGGTCAACACCAATAATCATGGACTCGCTCATCTTGCCTCACCTCCACGGCTGCGTTTCTTCTTATTTGATGTCTGGTGCCGGTCATAGTCCTTTCCGGCATGGATCAGATCCAGGATCTCCTTCAGCTGCAGATTCCAGCGTGTTTGACCGTCCCACTCCGGATGCTTCGCACAGAGCCGGGGCAGATATTTCTTCAGGTCCGCGCCCTCTCTGGGAAACTCGATGCCGTCCTTATAGACGATATCCTGTTCCAGCTTCATCAAAAGCGCTTCATATGCGCTCCAATCTGTCTGATCATAGGCGCTTTTCCCGGTGAGCTGCTCGTAGGCATAGTCCCCGACATAGCTCAACTGCTCAAAGCAGCAATCGCCGTAGGGAACGACATCCGCAAGGCTGTCCGGGTCTGCCAACGCGGCAAAATAGACTTCGCGCCCCTGTGCGATGAGCCAGGCGCGAAAATCGATAAAACCGTCATCGCTGCAGCCGTATTCTTTCATGATCCCTGCCGCGTCCCACAAGCCGAACTTGTCCGCGAGATCTTCATAGGCGTGGATGATGTCGTGGAAATTCTGTGCCTGCGTGGGGCCCATAGAAACCAGCCGGTCTTTCAGATAGGCCAGCATGACGTCCATATCCTGCCCGCAGGCGATTTTTGCATCATGGATCAGGTCCCAGAAGGATTCTTTGTTGATCTCTGAGATCGGTCCCTTCACATTCTTCATCTCCTTCCCAATACGTTTTTTGATGTGCGCTGCTGCACCCGCGCAGATCTTCTGATAAAACGCGCGATACTCCGGTGTGGTTTTGTCCACTTCACCGAGAATAGCACGCTCATAGGGTGTGCCGGGGACGATCTCCCAGGTAACGGTCCCAAAGTATGCCGCTTCCAGATACCGCAGCAGCGTGTGTCCGTCTGCCAGCTCAAACATTCCCCGGTTATCCTCATAGGGAAATTCTTCATAGACCTTGAGCCCGGTGACTTCTTCCGCGGCGGCATACAGCGAGAAGCCGTCTGTGTCCAGCGTCGGCGCAAGCTGCGCGTACTGTTCCTCCGGGGACAGCATTTCCTCATGCCGCTCCATCTGACCGCTCCTTTCTTACCCAGCCCGCAAAACGCTCTAAAAAGTGAACGCGACCATGCACCTTCCCGGCAGACACATCCAGCCCATTCATCTGCGCCTGAATGCGGCGCTGGATGGCTTTCAGCTTCTGTGGGTCATTGCAGCAGTCTACGATGACATACTCACCGCCGCTGGTGGAGAGGATTTCCCGCTTGCCGTTCTCATCCCGGATGCCGGACAGGAGCCGCTGTCCCAGCCGTTTCCGGTAGGCGTCCTGGAGCGCGTCCATATCTCCGCAGACATCATGCTTTTTCAAGATCTCCGCGATCTCACAGGAAGTGATCTTCGTCTCGGCAGACAGCTTTTGCAAAATCTCCGCCTGCGCGTCAGGCGGGATTCCCGTCCGGCTGGGCATCGTTTTCTTCGCTTTCTGCATCGGCACACCTCCAATCCGCGGGCAGGATCTTCTGCTCGATGATATCCGCAATCGTCCGGAACACCTCCGCCAGCTCGCGGGATTCCTTCACGGTATCCCGCATTTCCTCCGGGGTCATCCGCGTCCCGTCCGTCCAGCAGCGGACATTTTCCTCGGACGGTGTCAGCAGGACGGCTTTTTCATACGCTTTGCAGAAAAGTGCCGCGATCTTTCCTTTTCGGTCGATCTCGGCATCCTGCTTTTTCAGTTCTTTTTTCGCTTTTTCGTATTCCAGCGCTTCGGCGGCCGCCTGCTCCCGCTGCTCTTCCGGAAGGTCCTGAAGCTGCCGGGTCAGGTCATAACCCTTGTTGATGGACAGTTCCTTCTTATCCAGAGCCTCCTTGATAACCTCTGGGGCGTTCTCGTCGATCTGCATAACCTTGCCCATGGTGCGCTCACCCAGGCCGACTGCTTCTGCCAGCTCCTTGCGGGTGTCCACAGTATCGGAACTTTCCGGCAATGTTGCCGAAAGGTCTGTGCGTGTCCCTTGGTTTGCCCTGGCTTTTGCCTCGATCTCCGGCTTCAGCTTCAGCGCGATCTTGCCCAGCTCCCACTTTTCCAGATTTCTGCGATTTTTCTGCGTGTCCAGCGCCCACTGCTTGGCTTCCAGCAGATCCTCAAAGGAAAATACCGCCATCGTATAGGGCAGGCCATGCTTTTCGCACAGCGACTGACGGTTATGCCCGTCCACGATCACCATGTCCTCATTGACGATGATGGGGGCGTAACAGCCGTTTCGCAGCAGATCCTCTTCCAGAGCGGCAGACTGCTCCGCGCTCAAAGGCGGGAGCAGTTCGGCCATCTCCGGCAGGATCACAGGACTGCGCTCTGCGCTGGTGTATGTGATCCCGGTGTTTTTCATCAGGCGGCGTCCTCACTGGCGGACATATCCTCCACCGCCTGTGCCGCGTCCTCCGCCTTGCGGGGAGACAGGAATTCCACATCGCTGGCTTTGATGAGGAAACCGGGCTGGCGCTGGGGATCGTCCGCAAAGGTGATGGTCTCGAAATCGCCGGTGGCTGCCAGCTTGCAGCCCTTCCACGCAAACGCCGCGCAGCGCTCCGCCAGAGGACCGCGCACCTTGATGGAGATAAAATCAGTGAGCTTGTTGCCGTCCTTATCCTTATAGCGGCGGTCCGAAGCGATACGCAGGATGGCATAAGGCTTGCCGGTATTCTCGTTCATCTTCAGTTCCACATCGTGGGTCAGATTGCCAATGGCAGTGATTTTCAGCATATTCAGTGCTCCTTTTTTTAATGGTTAGGTTTAGTTAAAAAGTGCGGGTGGTCTGCTCTCAGACCACCCGCAGGGGATACGATTTACTTGCTCCAGCTTTCGCTCTCGCCCAGCACGGCGGTGTGGGCGTTGGCAGCTTCCATGACGGCGTAATATGCCCAATGGCGCTTCGTGACATCCGGGAAGGTGTTCAGCTTGCGGAGGTTGTCCGCAATGTAGTCCTCATCCGCTTCGCGGCCCAGCAGTCGGTTGACGATGGTGACGACCTCAGCGCGGTTGATCTCGCGGTCTGCGTGGAACGAGCCGTCCCCATAGCCGTTGATCCAGCCGTGGAGCGCGGCGTACTTGATGTATTCTGCCGCCCAATAGCCGGAAGAAACATCGTTGAAGCCGCTGAACTGCTCCATGATCTCAGCGTCGCCGTCGCCGTACACATCAAAGAAACGGACAGCCATCGTGGTAAACTCAGCACGGGTAATGGCATCGTTGGGGGCAAAGATGGTCTTGCTCTTACCATAGGTAATGCCGTTGTTGCTCAGATACTTCACATAGCCGCTATACCAGGCGTGGGCAGGAATGTCCGCAAATTTGGTATTTGCCGCCGTGGAAATGGTATCGCCGTTCTTCTCCGCCAGCAGGCGGGCGAAGATCGCGGCGGCTTCACTGCGGGTCATGCTGCGGCTGGGGCCAAAGGTGCCGTCTGTGTAGCCGACGATGTAAACGCCGTGGCGCTCGGTCTGCTCCACTTCGGGGACGGTCAGCTCACCGTTTTTGTCGGTCTTGCCTGCGGCAGACTGACCCAGATCACCCTTGACCGCAACATTTTTGCCCTGCTGGGGAGCCTTCTTGTGGTCGGTCACGATGACCGTCATCTGATGCTTGGCGTCCAGATCTGTGCCGTCCGGCAGCTTCACCGTGATATTGCCGGTCTTGCCGATGGACACTGCACTGCCGGAGATGGGGCGCTTCGTGTCCGTGCGGATGACCTTGACGGTCAGCGTCCAGCGGTCGCCGTCCGCGTCCTCATAGCCAGTAGTGACCTTGCCGTCCTCGTTGGTCTTACCGCTGCCGGTGGGAACGGTGATCTGACCTGCCTTGTCGGTCTTGCCGGAGGCGTAGTTGTCATTCTTATCCGTGAGAGCAATGCTCATGTCCGGCACAGCGGACTTGTCCTTGACAAGCTGCACGGTCACGGTGGTCTGGTCGGCATAGTCCAGCAGGCGGCTGTTCGGCAGGCGGATGGAGATGCTGTTATCCTTGTGGAGCGCGACAGCGGCGTTTGCCACGGGATTCTTGGTGTCGGTATCCGTGACGGTCACAAGGTAGCCGCCCACAACGGCCTCACCCTTACTGTCCGTGGTGGCGCTGTTGTAGATCTTTTCAATGGGCTGCGTCTCCAACTTTTCACCGCACACAGTACACTCCTTGTGCTTGCTGCCCTCGGAATCGGTGGTCGGCTGCTTGTCAACGATCCAGTCGCTGGGCTTATGACCGACAGGCTCGGTGTAATCGGTCTTGTTTGTATCGCCGCAACGGGTGCAGGTGTTGGTGGTGTAACCCATCTCCGTGCAGGTGGGTGCGGTCACTTCGGACTTGTAATCGTGTCCCAGCGCGTTTTTCAGCACCGCGCCACACTTGGTACAGAGCTGCGGCTGGGTGCAGGTGGCATCATTGCCAGGAACATGACCTGCCGCCTCGTTGCCCTCGATGCGGTGATAGCCGCAGCGGGTGCAGCGGTATTCCATCACGCCCTCGCCGGTGCAGGTGGCGTTGGTGACGAGGGTTCCCTTATCCCAGCTATGGCCCAGGGAGTCCGTATAGTCTGTGACAAAGGAACTGCCGCAGCCATCGCAGCGGTGGATGGTCTTGCCGCCGCCCTCACAGGTCGCGGCGATTACATGGGATTCGTAATTGTGAGGCAGCGCCGCCGTGATGTCCTCAATGTGACGATCCCCACAGACGGAGCACTCGCGGACAGTATAACCGGGGCTGGTACAGGTGGCAGCCACGGTATAGACCTCATAGCTGTGTTCGCCCTTGGGCGTGGCGGTCTGCTTCATCTGTCCGCAGCGGGAGCAGAGCTCCAGCAACTTGCCATCCGTTTCGCAGGTAGCGTCGCGGATGACGATGCTCTGCCATGCGTGACCGAGTGAGTCCACATAGTCGCGCTTTTCGATCTTGCCGCACTCCGTGCAGAGGTAGCGGTCATAGCCGAGGGTGGTGCAGCCAGCCTTGGTGCTGTCCAGCAGAATATACTTGTGATTTTCACCACAGCCCTTGTCGGTGCAGCAATTTCCATTGCAATTCTTGTTCTGGCAGCCGCAGTTGGGATCGCCGCAGCCGCAGGCACAAGAGCCGTCATCCTTGGTGGATTCGTCACGGAGCCATACCTTCGCCACGCCGTTCTCGGTCATTTCCTTGCCCTTGTAGGTGTAGGTGATCTCATAGTAAACCATGTACTGACCTTCCTCTGTGTAGTTGGGCGCGGAGGTCATGGTACAGCTATCCGCGCTGTTGCCGTAGCGGATAGCGGTGCGGACGCCTGCTTCCGAGAGGTCGCTGACCGTGATGGTGTGGGGCTTGCCGTCTGCAACGCCGTAATAGTCCGCGATGACGGCTTTTGCTGCCGTATAGTCATAGTGGGTATAGTCGCACAGGCTACACTTCTCCACCACTGCAAAGCGTCCGTTTGCCGGCTGGGGCAGGACTTCCGTCACCATGCTGTGGCGCTCCAGCTTGCGGCTGACCG
>ULRK01064895.1_pt1 | contig 10927 bp, 7 predicted proteins | sample 1955341 | NCBI WGS metagenome assembly ULRK01 (sample SAMEA4835680, study PRJEB28245) | human gut metagenome | biome: gut microbiome; material: fecal sample | place: Denmark | collected 2008
AACGTACAGGAAATCGTAAACAACAGATACGGTAAGGGCATTGCACAGTGCTCCAACGAAGAGATTTATTACGCGCTGCTTGAGATGACAAAGAGCATGGCGAAGGAAAAGGAGAGCAACGAGGGAAAGCGCAAGCTTTATTATATCTCCGCCGAGTTTTTGATCGGTAAGCTGTTATCCAACAACCTGATCAACCTCGGTATTTATGAGGAAGTAAAGCAGGTTCTGGCGGAGAACGGCAAGAACCTGGCAGAGATCGAGGAGGTTGAGCCGGAGCCGTCTCTCGGAAACGGCGGTCTGGGTCGTCTGGCAGCATGCTTCCTGGATTCCATTGCAACGCTTGGATTAAACGGCGACGGCGTGGGTCTCAATTATCACTACGGTCTGTTCAAACAGGTATTTGAGCACAATTTACAGCACGAGGAGCCGAACCCGTGGATCGAGAAGGAGAGCTGGCTGACAAAAACGAACGTGACCTACCCGGTACAGTTCGGCGGTTTTACCTTACAGTCCAGACTGTATGATATCGATGTGATTGGTTACGAGAACCGTACCACAAAGCTTCATCTGTTTGATGTGGAGACCGTGGACGAGAGCCTTGTAGGGGACGGCATCAATTTTGACAAAGAGGATATTGCAAAGAACCTGACGCTGTTCTTATACCCGGACGATTCGGATGACAAGGGACGCATCCTGCGTGTATACCAGCAGTATTTTATGGTCAGCAATGCGGCACAGCTCATCATCGACGAGACGCTGGCAAGAGGCGGTGATCTGCACAAGTTGAATGAGTACGCGGCAATCCAGATCAACGATACACACCCGAGCATGGTGATTCCGGAGCTGATCCGTCTTCTGATGCAGCGTGGAATTCTGATGGATGAGGCGATTGAGATCGTATCGAAGACCTGCGCATACACCAACCACACGATTCTTGCGGAGGCACTGGAAAAATGGCCGATTCATTTTTTAGAAAAGGCAGTTCCGCAGCTTCTTCCGATTATCTACGAACTGAACAGCCGCGTGGTACGCAAATACGATGACAAGTCGGTTGCGATCATTGATGACGAGAAACGCGTGCATATGGCACATATGGATATTCATTATGGCTACAGTGTCAACGGCGTTGCCTACCTGCACACGGAAATTTTGAAAAATACGGAGCTCAACAACTTCTACAAGATCTATCCGGAGAAGTTCAACAATAAGACAAACGGCATTACCTTCCGCCGCTGGCTGCTGCACTGCAACCACGAGCTGGCAGATCTGATCGAATCCCTGATCGGACCGGGCTTTAAGAAGGATGCGATGGAGCTGGAGAAGCTCGGCGCGCTTGTCGATGACGCTTCCGTTCTGCAGCGTCTGCTTGATGTCAAGAACAGCAGAAAGACCGAGCTGAAAGATTACCTTGCAAAAACACAGGGAATCGTGCTGGATGACAATTCCATTTACGATATCCAGATCAAGCGTCTGCACGAGTACAAGAGACAGCAGATGAATGCGCTGTACGTCATTCACAAATATTTCGAGATCAAGGCAGGCAAAAAGCCGACCCGTCCGATCACCGTGATTTTCGGTGCCAAGGCAGCCCCGGCTTACGTGATTGCAAAAGATATCATTCACCTGATCCTCTGCCTGTCCGAGCTGATTGCAAATGATCCGGAGGTATCTCCGTACTTAAAGGTTGTGATGGTGGAAAACTACAATGTCACGCTGGCTGAAAAGCTGATCCCGGCGGCAGATATCCACGAGCAGATTTCCCTTGCTTCCAAGGAGGCGTCCGGAACATCCAACATGAAGTTCATGTTAAACGGTGCGGTAGCGATCGGAACCATGGACGGCGCAAATGTGGAGATGCATCAGTTTGTCGGTGACGACAACATTTACATCTTCGGTGAGTCCTCCGAGGAAGTCATCAAGCACTACGAGAAGGCGGATTATGTGTCCAGAAGCTACTATGAGAATGATGCGAACATTAAGCGTGCGGTAGACTTTATCGTCAGCGACGAGATGATGGCAGTCGGATGCAGAGAGAACTTAGAGCGTCTTTACAACGAACTTCTGAACAAAGACTGGTTCATGACGCTTCCGGATTTCAAGGACTATGTGGCAACCAAGGAGCGCATCTATGCGGATTATGAAGACCGCATGGCGTGGGCGAAGAAAATGCTCATCAACATCAGCAAAGCCGGATTCTTCTCCTCTGACCGTACGATCGCACAGTACAATGAGGACATCTGGCATCTGTAAAACCGGGGAAAACCGTCCGGAAGAAAAAGCTTGCTTCAAAATTTATATATTTCTTTCACAGAGAGGAGTGCCGCAAGGCGCTCCTTTTTGCATGAAAACAGTGGAAACAGAGAAAATGCTGTACAAAATCCGGCGGCCGGCATATTGTATAAAGTCCGCGGGTTCTTTATAATAAGAAAAAGACAGGGCAGCAGTCCGGAAAACTAAGAAGGAACTCTGCCCGGAAATGGAGAAAATGATGCGTTATATTGACATGCATTGTGATACATTGGGAAGCGCGTTAGCGCAGAAAACAGAGACGTTTCTGGAACTTGACCGCACGATGGTGGATGGACTGCGCCTGCAGCAGGCAGAGGCAGGAGCGCAGTTTTTTGCGATGTTTCTGCCGCAGAGAAATGATCCGGACTGGTTCGGCTTAGAAGAGATGCCGTCGGCGGAAGTACTCATGAGGAAAATGTATGCCATTTTCTGCCATACCATGGAGCAGTACGGTGACCGCTTTGCTGCAGCGCACAATGCAGAGGAATTAAAGCAGAATCAGAATGAAGGGAAAATATCGGCGTTTCTCACGATCGAGAACGGTGCTCTGATTGATGGGAAAATGGACAAAATCCGGGAAATTTACGATCTCGGCGTAAGACTTGTGACACTGACATGGAATGACGACAACTGTCTGGGACACTGTCATTCCAAAAAGCCGGAGGAGATGAGCCGCGGGCTGACCGGATTTGGAAAAGAGGCAGTGCGTTATATGCAGGAACTGGGAATCTTAGTCGACGTCTCCCATTTATCCGACGGAGGTTTCCGGGATGTCGCAGAAGCGTCTAGGCGAAGTGGCGTGCCTTTCGTGGCATCACATTCCAACTGCCGGGCACTGGCACCGGCAACGCGCAATCTTACCGACGCGATGATCCGCGAATTGGCAGAGTGCGGCGGAGTGGCGGGACTGAATCTGGAACCGACTTTTCTGAATGAGGACGAGATGGATAAGGTGAGCCGTATCGAACGCATCTGCGACCACGCAATGCATCTGATTGACAGGGGCGGTATCGAATGTGTGGGACTCGGTACGGATTTTGACGGAATCTCAGGCGAATTTGAGATCAGTGACTGCACGAAGCTGCCGCTGCTTTTTGATGCGTTGCGAAAGAGAGGACTCTCCGAAGACGCCGTGGAGCAGATTGCCTATCAAAACACGGCGCGCGTGATTCGGGACGGCATGAGATAGAAAAGTCATGTACCTGGAAGATATCGCTTGTTGCAGCGGGAAATCACCTTGCGGGGAAGGAAAATATCGTTTATACTTTTTGGTGGCTTCATTATAGTAAAAAGAGGAATTAAGATGAGAAGACGAATGGAAATCAATCACCATAGAACATACAGGGGAAAAGCGGCGGTGTTTTTGCTTGTGACAGCCGCGCTTCTTGCCGGATGTGCGAATGAGCGCACGGAGGATGAGCTTTCCTACCGCAAGATTGGCATAGAGAGCATGCAGAGCGGGGATTATGAGGGGGCACTGGCGGCATTTGACGGAGCGCTTGCGTGCTGCACCGGAAAAATTACCGATCTGGAGATCGACATCTGCTATTACAAGGCGGCAGCCCAGTATGCCGCACAGGACACTGAGGGAGCACTTGAGACGTACAACGCCATGATTGATTATGACGGGAAGAACGCCAACGCTTACTATCTGCGCGGATGTTTAAAGCTTGGCACCGGGGATACGGACGGGGCGAAGCAGGATTTTGCGGACGCGGTCAAGTATAACCATTCGGATTATGAACTTTATATCAATATTTACAAGAATCTTGCCGCCTATGATCTGGCGGAGGACGGCACGGCGTACTTAAACGATGCGTTTTCCATCAAGGGAAATGATGCGGAAAGTCTTGCATACAGAGGGGAGATTTACTACCTGCTGGGGCAGTATGACAACGCAATCAAAGAATTGACGTCCGCGATCGATGCAGGCAGTGCAGCGGCGAACCTGACGCTTGCGCAGGTATATGAGGCACAGCAGGACACGGCGAACGCGCAGACGTATTATCAGGCTTATGTGGATGCGGGTGTCGCGGATTCGGAAGCGATGAATGCATTGGCACAGATTGAGATGGGCAAGCTGAATTATAGCGGTGCGCTTTCCTACATCGAGCAGGGGCTTTCGATGGAGAGTGTTCCGAACAGGCGCGCGCTGCTGCAGAATCAGATTATCTGCATGGAGTATACCGGAGATTTTGCGGGAGCTTATGAGGTGATGACCGCTTATACAGCCGCGTACCCTGATGATGCGGAGGCACTGCGCGAATACACATTCTTAAAAAGCCGGGTGGATACGCCGGCGGGCACAGAAGTGCAGGGCGAGGTAGTCGTGACGGAGGATATCGGAACAGCAGAAGCAGACAGCGGAACGGACGGAACAGACGGTGCAGATGGAACCGACAGCGGAGCCGATGCCGGAACAGACGGAAGCGGAGACAGCGGACAGTAGAAAAGGAGCAGCATGGCAGAAATTATTGAATTGGAAGATCAGATCGAAAAGGTGATTCTGGTCGGCGTGAGCGAGCAGGATGGGGATGATGCCGAGGACTCTGTGGCAGAGCTGGCGGAGCTTGTCAGGACAGCGGGAGCTGTCGTGGTCGGCACACTGATCCAGAAGAGGGAACTGATGCACCCGGGCACCTATGTGGGCACCGGAAAAGTGGCGGAGATCGCGGCGATGATCGCAGAGCGGGGCGCGACCGGCATCGTCTGTGACGATGAACTTTCACCGGCACAGCTTAAGAACTTAGAGCAGATGTTAGACACCAAGGTGATGGACCGCACGCTGATTATCCTGGATATCTTTGCGGCACGCGCCACGACGAGCGAGGGAAAAATACAGGTGGAACTGGCGCAGTTAAAATACCGCCTCAGCCGTCTGACCGGCCTCGGGCGTTCCATGTCCAGACTCGGCGGCGGAATCGGAACGAGAGGGCCGGGTGAGAAAAAGCTGGAGATGGACAGACGTCTCATCAAAGACCGCATCGCACAGCTGAACCGGGAATTAAAGGAGGTGCGCCAGCACCGCGAGATCACACGCGCGAAGCGCACGAGAAACGGGATGCCTGTGGCGGCGATCGTCGGCTACACGAATGCCGGAAAGTCCACACTGTTGAACCGGCTTACCGACGCCGGGGTGTTAGAGGAGGACAAGCTGTTTGCCACACTTGACCCGACAACGCGCGTCTTAGAACTTTCGGGCAGACAGGAGATTCTTCTGACCGATACGGTCGGTTTTATAAGGAAGCTGCCGCACCATCTGATCGAGGCGTTTAAGAGTACGCTCGAGGAGGCAAAATATGCGGACTACATTCTGCATGTGGTGGATGCTTCCAACCCGCAGCACGAGAAGCAGATGCACATTGTCTATGACACGCTCTATCAGCTGGATATCCGGGAAAAGACGGTCATCACGCTTTTTAACAAGCAGGACGCGGTGACGGAGCGGGAGCCGCTGCATGATCTGAGGGCAGATCATACCCTGGCAGTCTCGGCAAGAGAGGGAACGGGGCTCGACGAGTTAAAAGAACTGCTTGCGGAACTTCTGCGCGAGAACAAAGTTCTGATTGAGCGAACCATCGCCTATGCGGATGCCGGAATCCTGCAGCAGATCAGAAAGCAGGGAGAGCTTTTAGAGGAGGATTACCGCCCGGAGGGGATCTATGTGAAGGCGTATGTGCCGCTGGAATTGTATGGAAAACTGTAGGCGGATATGATAAGATGAACTCATACAATGGAGGAAAAAAAGATGACCATATTGATCAAAAATGGACGCGTAATCAATCCTGCCACCGGAACGGATGAGACACTGGATGTGCTGGTGGAGAACGGGGTTGTGGCCAGAACCGAGAAGAGTATCAAGGAAAAATGCGACCGCGTGATCGATGCGAAGGGCTGCTTTGTCATGCCGGGGTTTATCGACATGCATGTGCATTTAAGAGATCCGGGATTTGAACAGAAGGAGACGATCGAGACAGGCGCAAGGGCAGCAGTGCACGGCGGATTTACGACGATTCTTGCCATGCCGAACACCAAGCCGGTCGTGGATAATCCGGATGTTGTGAACTATGTGCACAACAAAGCAAAGACCGTCGGCGCTGCCAACGTGCTGCAGGTCGGTGCGGTGACGAAGGGACAGCAGGGAAAGGAGCTTTCCGACATCGAGGGCATGGTGAAAGCTGGAATTCCTGCCATCAGTGAGGATGGCAAATCCGTCATGAATGCACAGCTTTACAGAGAGGCGATGGAACTTGCTGCGAAGTACAACATTGCGGTGCTTGCTCACTGCGAGGACATCAATCTTGTCAACGGCGGTGTCATGAATGAGGATGTCAATGCCAGAGAGCTTGGACTTGGCGGCATCACGAATTCCGTGGAGGACATCATCATTGCCAGGGACATCATGTTAAGCCGGGATACCGGGGCGAGACTGCACTTGTGCCACTGCTCCACGAAGGATTCTGTCAGCATGGTCAAGCATGCTAAGATGGAGGGAATCCATGTGACGGCAGAGGTGTGCCCGCATCATTTTACACTGACTTCCGATGACATCAGGAAGATCGAGCCGACCGTGGATACGGAGAAAAAAGTGGCGATCGAGGCGGATGCGGACACGAATTACAAGATGAATCCGCCGCTGCGCACGAAGGAGGATGTACAGGCGTTAAAAGAGGGACTGCGGGATGACGTGATGGATGTGATCGCAACCGACCATGCGCCGCACACGTTTGAGGACAAGAATACCTCCATGAAATCCGCACCGTTCGGTATTGTGGGTCTTGAGACCGCCGCATGCTTAACGTACACGGAGCTTGTACTCGGCGGGTATCTGACGCCGATGCAGATGGCGGAGAAGATGAGTTACAATCCGGCGAAGATCATCGGAATCGACAAGGGAGATATTGAGCCTGGAAAGGTCGCAGACATCGTTATTTTTGACCCGGACGAGACGTACGTGATTGACAAGAACACGTTTTTCAGCAAGGGCAGGAATACCCCCTTTGACGGCAGAAAAGTCACCGGTAAAGTGCGAATGACACTTGTGAACGGACAAGTGGTATATGAAGATAAGGAAAAATAAAAGATCATGCATACAACACAACAGAAATTTGAAGAGACGGCAATCATAATCAAACAGGAAGAGATTGCGGACGATATTTACAGCATGTGGCTGCACACCGAGCAGATCGCAGCGCATGCAAAGGCAGGGCAGTTTGTATCGGTCTACTGTAAGGAAGGCAGCAGGCTGCTCCCGAGACCGATCAGTATCTGTGAGATCGACAGAAAGGACGGCGCGCTCCGTCTGGTATACCGCGTGGCGGGAAAGGGAACCGAAGAGTTTTCTTCCATGCACACCGGTATGCAGCTTAAGGTGATAGGACCACTCGGCAACGGCTTTCCGAAGCAGGAGAAAAAGGCGTTTTTAATCGGCGGCGGCATTGGGATTCCGCCGATGTTAGAGCTCGCAAAAGAGTTAAACTGCGGGAAACAGATTGTGCTTGGATACCGGGATGAGCTGTTTCTGCTGGATGAGTTCCGCAAACAGGGAGAGGTCTATATCGCAACGGAGGACGGCAGTGTGGGAACGGAGGGCAATGTGCTCGACGCCATCCGCGAGAACGGGCTGACCGCGGATGTGATCTACGCCTGCGGACCGCTTCCGATGCTCCGCGCCTTAAAGGAGTATGCCGCAAAGGAAGACATCGAATGTTGGATCTCCATGGAGGAGCGCATGGCGTGCGGCATCGGCGCCTGCCTTGCCTGCGTCTGCAAGTCCACAGAGAAGGATGCGCATTCCAATGTGAAGAACAAGAGAGTCTGTAAGGAAGGACCGGTATTTCGGGCAGAGGAGGTGGATTTCTGATGAATCTTGGCATTGATCTGTGCGGTGTCGCACTGAAGAATCCGGTTATGACGGCATCCGGCACGTTCGGTTCCGGGGAGGAGTATTCGGAGTTTGTCGATTTGAATAAGTTGGGAGCGGTTGTGACTAAGGGCGTCGCAAATGTGCCGTGGGAAGGAAATCCGACGCCGCGTGTGGCGGAGGTCTATGGCGGCATGCTCAATGCGATCGGTTTACAGAATCCGGGCATTGACCTGTTCATTGACAGGGACATCCCGTTCCTCAAAAAATATGACACGAAGATCATCGTCAATGTCTGCGGACATACGACGGAAGAATACATTGATGTGGTGGAGCGGCTTTCCGACCAGCCGGTAGATCTGCTCGAGATCAATATTTCCTGCCCGAATGTAAAGGAAGGCGGTATTGCGTTCGGACAGAATCCGAAGATGGTCGAAGAAGTCACAAAAGAGATGAAACGCCATGCAAAGCAGCCGGTCATCATGAAGCTTTCCCCGAATGTCACCGACATCACGGAGATGGCGCGCGCGGCGGAAGCGGGCGGTGCGGATGCGCTTTCCATGATCAATACGATCACAGGAATGAAGATTGATATTCACAGAAGATGCTTTGCACTGGCAAACCGCACGGGCGGTATGTCCGGTCCGGCAGTGCATCCGGTTGCAGTGCGCATGGTCTACCAGAGTGCGCAGGCGGTAAAGATTCCGATTATCGGAATGGGTGGAATCCAGACGGCGGAGGATGCCATCGAGATGATTCTTGCCGGTGCGACCGCAGTCTCGGTCGGTACGGCGAACTTCTATCATCCGCATGCGACGGAGGAGATCGTTGACGGAATCCGCGCCTACATGGAGCGCTATCAGGTGGAGGATATCCGGGAACTGATCGGAGCCGTCCACGACCGGTAGGATCCGTCAGGCATCGAAAGTATCAGAGTTACGCTGGGAGATGGATTCTTAAGGTGAGAGAAAAAATATTTAACATTATCCAGATTGGAGATAAGAGTAACCGGGTCAGCCGCGCGTTCGATATTTTTATCACGATTACGATTGCCTCCAATATTCTGGTTACATTTTTACAGACGTTTGAGGAACTGGACTTTCTGTCCGGTTTCTTTTTCGCGGTGGAGGTCATCACGCTGCTCATTTTTTGCGTGGAGTATGTGCTCCGTATCTGGACGGCGGATCTTTTATATCCGGGAATGCGCAAATGCCGCGCCAGACTGCGCTTTATGGTGTCTTTTGACGGTGTGGTGGACATTCTGACCATTGTTCCGGTGTTCTTTTTGTCCGGATTTGTGATCTTTCGGATGCTAAGGGTGGCAAGAATCTTTCATCTCTTCCGGCTGAATGCAAGATATGATTCATTTAATGTCATCACGACGGTACTGTATGAGAAGCGGAATCAGATCATCTCCTCGGTGTTTATCGTGGTGATCCTGATGCTTGCGAGCAGTCTATGCATGTACAGTGTGGAGCATGACGCGCAGCCGGAAGTGTTCCGCAATGCATTCAGCGGCGTCTGGTGGAGCATGTCAACGCTTCTTACGGTCGGATACGGTGATATTTATCCGATCACAACGCTGGGGCGTCTGATGGCGATCTGCATTGCGTATCTCGGCGTCGGCGTGGTAGCGATCCCGACCGGTATCATCAGCGCCGGATTCGTGGAGCAGTATCAGAGAAAGAGCAGCATCTCAAATATCCGGGATGCGGACATCAAGGAGATTGCGGAAATTTTTGTGGACAGGAAATATGCGGGAAAGACCGTGGGAGAAGTGCAGGATGAGCAGCAGCTGACGGTGTTTTTGATCCTGCGCGACGATTTATCCATCCTGCCGCAGAAGGACACGATCTTAAAGTTAAATGACGTTATCGTGATACGCGAGAGAAAAGATGTATCGTAGAGGAGGCATTCGTATGTGGATTTTCTATGCGTTTGGTTCTGCGCTGTTTGCGGGACTTACGTCGATTCTGGCAAAATGCGGCATCCGCCATACAGACTCGGATGTGGCGACGGCGATCCGCACGATCGTGGTTCTCATTTTTTCGTGGATTATGGTGTTCGTCGTGGGGGCACAGGACGGCATTGCGGCTGTGTCCGGTAAGACATGGCTGTTTCTGATTCTCTCCGGGCTTGCGACGGGAGCATCCTGGCTGTGCTATTTTCATGCCTTGCAGGCAGGTGACGTGAATAAGGTGGTTCCGATTGATAAGTCCAGTACAATTCTGACCATTGTGCTGGCGTTTCTTTTTTTGGGAGAGGAAGTCAGCGCGCTTAAGATCGTGTGCGTCATCTTAATCGGCGCCGGTACCTTTCTTATGATCCAGAAGAAGGAGACGGAAAAGAGCGCGGAGCAGGAGAAAAAGAGCTGGCTTTTGTACGCCTGCCTATCAGCCGTTTTTGCAAGTCTCACTTCGATTCTCGGCAAGATCGGCATCGAGGGACTCAATTCCAATCTCGGAACGGCAATCCGGACGGCGGTGGTGCTCTTGATGGCATGGATCATGGTATTTGCGAAGGGCAAGCAGAAGGAGATTGGCAGGATTGACAGGAGGGAACTTGGATTTATCTGTCTGTCGGGACTTGCAACAGGCGGTTCCTGGCTCTGCTATTACAAAGCGCTGCAGGACGGACTTGCGAGCGTGGTAGTGCCGATTGATAAATTGAGCATTCTTGTCACAATCGCTTTTTCCTATCTGGTATTCCATGAGAAGCTGACGAAAAAGGCGGCGTTTGGTCTTGTGCTGATTGTGGCGGGAACACTTCTCATGA
>ULRK01067753.1_pt1 | contig 10886 bp, 6 predicted proteins | sample 1955341 | NCBI WGS metagenome assembly ULRK01 (sample SAMEA4835680, study PRJEB28245) | human gut metagenome | biome: gut microbiome; material: fecal sample | place: Denmark | collected 2008
CAGCAGCGCTACGATGGCCAGGTTGATGATCACGTAGGTCAGCGGGCTCATCAGGGAGGAGAGATGGCCAACGTGGAGCTGCATTTTGGTCAGCAGGTCGTTGGCGGACTCGAAGCGGTCGATCTCGCTCTTCTCCTTGTCAAAGGCGCGGATGACGCGAACGCCGGTCAGGTTCTCGCGGGTCAGGCCCAGCACCCGGTCCAGACGGGCCTGGGCGGTCTTATACAGCGGGTTGGTCAGGACCATGACGCCGAAGACCACGATGGACAGCAACGGGATGGCCACCACGAAGATCCATGCGGCCCGCGCATTGACCGTGAAGGCCATGACCATGGCACCGACCACCACGAACGGGCTGCGCAGGAACAGGCGGAGGAAGAGGTTCAGGCCGCTCTGCACCTGATTGATGTCGCTGGTCATGCGGGTGATGAGGGTGCTGGTGCCCAGCGTATCCATCTCGGTGAAGCCGAGCTTCTGGATGTGCTCAAACAGCGCATGGCGCAGCGAGGTGGAGTAGCCCACAGCGGCCTTGGCGGAGAAATACTGGGCCGTCAGGCTGCAGGTCAGGCCGATGACGGCGAGCAGCAGCAGGATGCCGCACCGCGCAAGGATATACTGCAGGTCGTGCGCCGCAATGCCGACGTTGACGATGTCTGCCATGACCAGAGGGACAAACAGGTCGAACGTGGCTTCCAGCATCTTGAACAGCGGCGCGAGGACGGCCTCGCGCTTGTAGCCGTTCAGGTGGGTAAGCATTTTGTTCAAGGCGAAAGACTCCTTTTCTGAAATGTAAATCGGGGGAAATTTTCCCATCGCATATTATAATACAACCGGAGTCGGAATGCTATTGTTTTGCGGAAAAATGCGGTGTGTCTTCCCCATTGTGAAACTTGGAAAATCCTGCTATAATAAATTATTATAACGGATGGAAAAAGAAGGGTGATGCAAATGGCATACGAGAAAAGCGCACGGCGGTTCCGCCCGGTGGGCAGCCGGAAGAAAAAGGCCGCCCCCCAATACAGCCCGGCGGGCACGGGCTGCCCGGTGGTGGAGCAGGCCGTGGAGCGGCTCTACCGGGAGCAGAACGAGACGCATTTCTGGAACCTGATGAACGCCCTGAACTATGCACTGGAGCTGAAAACGCGGGTGCTGGTGCCGCTGGATGCCGCAGCCGACCCGCAGAGCGGCCCGGCTCCGTGGGCTTCCATGCCCATCCCGGCGGAAAAGGCAGAAGGGCTGGACCCCTGGCTGCTCCACACCCGGAAGGAGCGCAGCTACCTGCCCCTGTTCACTTCGGTGAAGACGGCGGAAGCCGAGCGCGCCACGGCCACCCGGCCCATGGCCGAGCGCGGGATGCGGGAGGCCATGGAATATGCCCTGAACACCGACGGCATCGACGGTGTGGTCATCGACCCGTGGACCAATTCCGCTACGCTGGATGGCTCCATCCTGAACGGGCTGCTCAAGTCGGAGCGGGGCAGCGAAGGCCCCGGTCTGGAAGAACTGGATGCGGGCTACGATGCCGCGCGGCAGGGCAACTGGGCCGAGGCGGTGCAGCACTATGAAAAAGCCGCCGAGGCGGGCAGCGCCGAAGCGCTGGCGCTGTTGGGCGACTGCCTGTATCAGGGCCGGGGTGCCCGGCGCAGCAAGGTACAGGCCCGGCGGATGTGGAAAAAAGCCGCCGAGGCCGGGGAAGTGCAGGCCATGATCGCCCTTGGCGATGACGCAGCGGCCTCCGGGCAGGAAGCCGCCGCCGCGCTGCAATACTACCGCCGCGCCCAGAGTGCCGCCCGCGGGATGCCGGATGTCTCCTATACGCCGCAGATCCGGCTCCGCATCGCCCAGTGCGAAACGCGGTATGTCTCCCGCAAAAAGGCGCTGATGGAGCTGGCGGAGGCCGAGCAGGGCTTCTGCATCCAGCTGGAAGAGGGGGCGCCGGACGCGGAGATCTGGCTGGACGAGACCCGGAAGACCGTGGCGGAGCTGATGAACGAAGGGCTGGAGAACCGATGAAATCGGCAGGAACACAAATTCTTTACATTTGTTCTATGAAATCGTCATAGGAAATCAGTAAGATGATTCTGGAAAAAAATCTGTGCCGCAAGAAAAGAGGACAAGCACTATGAGCAACGTGATCGGAATCGACCTTGGAACGACCAACTCCTGTGTGGCAGTGGTCGAGGGCGGCAAGCCCGTGGTCATCGCCAATGCCGAGGGCGAACGCACCACCCCCAGCGTGGTCGCCTTTACCAGAGACGGTGAGCGTCTGGTGGGCGGCGCGGCCAAGCGCCAGATCGCGACCAACTCCGGCCGCACCATCTCCAGCATCAAGCGCTACATGGGTTCCGACCACCGGGTCCACATCGACGGCAAAGACCTGACCCCGCAGGAGATCAGCGCCATGATCCTGACGAAGATCCGCCGCGACGCTGAGAGCTACCTCGGCGAGCCGGTGACCGAGGCCGTCATCACGGTGCCCGCCTACTTTGACGACAGCCAGCGCAAGGCCACGCAGGATGCAGGCCGCATCGCGGGGCTGAACGTTCTGCGCATCATCAACGAGCCTACGGCCGCAGCGGTGGCCTATGGCCTGGACAACGAAGCGCCGCAGAAGATTTTGGTCTATGACCTGGGCGGCGGCACCTTCGATGTCTCCATCATCGAGATCGAGGATGGCACCTTCACGGTGTTGGCCACCGGCGGCGACACCCATCTGGGCGGCGATGATTTCGACGAGCGGATCGTGGAGTATGCGGTGGCGGAGTTCAAGAAATCCGACCGCATCGACCTGAGCCGCGACCCCGCCGCCATGGGCCGCCTGAAAGAGGAGGCCGAAAAGGCCAAGAAGGAGCTGTCCAGCGCGCTGAGCGCACAGCTGAACCTGCCCTTCATTGCGGTGGGCAAAGACGGCCCCCACCATCTGGACCTGACGCTCACCCGCCCGCAGTTCGAGATGATGACCGGCGACCTGCTGGCCCGCACCGTGCAGCCGGTGCAGAATGCCCTGCGGGATGCGGGCATCGCCGCCAGCCAGCTGGGCAAGGTGCTTCTGGTGGGCGGCAGCACCCGGATGCCGGCCGTAGAACGTCAGGTCAAAGAACTGCTGGGCTGCGAGCCCAGCCACAGCCTGAACCCGGACGAATGCGTCGCCATGGGCGCAGCGGTCCAGGGCGCTCTGCTGCAGGGCGGCGGCAAGCTGGCCGGTGCTTCCGGTGCCGCTGCGCAGGGCCTTGTGCTGATGGATGTCACCCCGCTGACCTTGTCCATTGAGACGCTGGGCGGCGTGGCGACCCCGCTCATCACCCGCAACAGCATGATCCCCACCCGGAAGAGCCAGATCTTCACGACGGCGCGCCCGATGCAGACCAGCGTGGAGATCAACGTCCTGCAGGGAGAACGCCATTTTGCGCGGGACAACAAGAGCCTGGGCAAGTTCAAGCTGAACGGCATCCGTGCCAGCTTCTCGTCCAAGCCGCAGATCGAAGTGACCTTTGACATCGACGTCAATGGCGTCGTGAAGGTCTCCGCCAAAGACCTCGGCACCGGGCGGGAGCAGAACATCACCATCACCGGCAGCACGAACCTGTCGGAACACGAGATCCAGCGCGCCATGGCGGATGCCGCCGCGTATGAGGCCGAGGACAGCCGCCGGAAAGAGCGGCTGGAACTTCACAATCAGGCCGAAGTGCTGGCCTACAAGGTGGATGAGGCCCTGTCCAAGTGCAAAAAGGAGCTGGACAAGGACGAGAAGAACCGCATCAAGGCCGATGTGGCCAACCTCCGCCGCTGCCTGCGGAAGGACAAACCCGAAAAGATGAACGAGACCGAGGAAGCGAACCTCCGGCAGGCCAAAGAGCAGCTGGAAGCTTCGGCCAACCACCTGATGATGCTCTACACGAGCGAAGAACAGGAAGAACCATAAGAAGGCAAAAAAATCTCCGCGCAGCTGCGCGGAGATTTTTTTTGTCGGCAGGGCCGGAACAGCGGGCTGAAAAACGGACATGTTTACACGATCAGCTCCACCGTGCTCCCCCCGCTGCGGGCCTTTTTGACGAGGACCTGATGGTCGATGCGGTCTTTGAGGGCGGCGACATGGGAGATGATGCCCACGAGCCGGTCGCCTTCGGTCAGGCCGGAGAGGACCCGGATGGCCTGTTCCAGACTTTCGTCGTCGAGGGAACCGAAGCCCTCGTCGAGGAAGAGGGTATCCAGCCGGATGCCGCCGGCCGTGCTCTGGACTTCGTCCGAAAGGCCCAGCGCCAGCGCCAGCGAGGCCTTGAAGCTCTCGCCGCCGGAAAGGGTCTTCACGCTGCGGCGGGTGCCGTTGTAGTGGTCGATGACGCCGAGGTCCAGGCCGGACTGGCTGCGCTGGTTCTCGGCCCCGACCCGCTCCAGCTCGTACTGCCCGGCGGTCATCTGCATCAGGCGGGTGTTGGCGTGGACGAGGATGCGGTCGAGATAGTGCATCTGGATGTAGGCTTCCAGTTTGATCTTCTGCTTGCTGCTCAGGGTGCCGCCCGCTGTGGAGGCCAGCGCGTTGACCCACTGCCAGCGGGTCTCCAACACCTGCCGGGCGGCGGCCAGTCGGCGGTAGTCGGCGGCGGCGCGGCGGTTGGGCACCAGCTGGGCCGTCAGGGCTTTTTCCTGCTCGGCGGCCTGCTGGCGGGCCGTTTGCAGCGCGGCGAGCCGGGGGCGCAAAGCGTCGAGGTCTGCGGCCCCGGTCTCCGGGGCCTGTTGGTCTTGCAGGGCCTGCACGGCAGCTTCGGCGGCAGCAACGGCGTTTTCCGCAGCGCGGCGGGCGGCTTCAGCCTGCTCCATGCCGGTGCGCAGGGCCGTGCGCTGGGCCGTCAGGTCGGCGACCGTCTGCTGGGCCTCGGCGCGGCTGGCCGGTGCGCTCTGCCGGGCTTCGGTGATCTGCTGTTCCAGCGCCGCAGCCGTGGCTTCGCGGGCAGCGGCAGTCTGTTCGGCAGAGGCCGCTGCTGCTTCCAGGGCAGTGCGCTGGGCCGTTTTGGTCTTGCGGGTGGTATCCAGCCGGGTGCGGCGGGCACAGTCGGCAGCGGCCTTTTGCAGGGCTGCGCGGTTCTCGGCCTGTGCGGTCTGGAGCGCGGCAGTCTCCTCGGCAAGGGCTGTTTTCAGCAGGGCCACGGTCAGAGCGACCGGCCCCTCCGGCGAGGTGAAGCGTTCGGGCAGAAGGCTTTCGGCGTCCCGGCGGAGGATGGCTTTGCCCTCCCGCTGGGCGGCGAGGGCTTCGCGGGCGGCGGCCGCGCGGTCCTGCGCGGCGCGGTCTGCTGCTTCGGCCGCCTGCTTGACGGCGGTCACCTGCGCCTGGGTGGGGGCAGTGTGAGGCAGCGCTGCCTTGGCCGGGTGGTGGACGCTGCCGCAGACGGGGCAGGGGGTGCCTTCGGCAAGGCCCTGCGCCAGAAGTCCGGCCTGTGCGTCCAGAAACGCCCGCTCGCAGGCGTCCCGCTCCGCGTGGGCGGCGTCCTGCGCGGCGGCTGCGGTGCGGTAGGCGTCCTGTGCCTGTCTGGCTGCGTGGGTGCGGCGCTGGTCTTCGGTCAGGCTCTGGGCCAGCGCGGTGAGGGCGGTCTCCCGGCGGGCAAGCTGCTCGGCCTGAGCGGTCAGGGCCACATTTCGGGTCTCCGGGTCGCCGAGGACGGAAGCTTCGGCGTCCAGTGCGGCAAGTTCCGCATCCAGCGCGGTCAGCTGGGCCCGCGCCTTGCGGGCTTTGGCCTGTTCCAGGTCGGCCTCGCTGCGGGCGGCGGTCTGTGCGCGGCAGAGCTTGTCCAGTGCGTCGCAGGCGTCAAGGCCCGCTCTGGCCCGCTCCAGCTGGGCGGTCAGAGCGTCCAGTGCGGCGGCATCGCCGGCATGGCGGGCCGCATCGGCGCGGGCTGCGTCCCGGCGGGGAAGCAGGGCGGCAAGCTCAGCCTGTTTTTCGACCCGCTGGCGGCGGAGGGCTTCGGCCTGCTCGGCCCGGCCCAGCGTCTGCTGCAAAGCGTCCAGCTGCGCCTGCGCGGCGGTGTGGGCGGCGGCGGCAGTGGAGAGCTCCGCTTCCTGCCGGGTGAGGAGCCCGTCCAGAAGGGCGGTGACTTCCTCGGCGGGGCGCTGCGCCGAAAGCCCGCCCAGCGCTTCGGCGTCGGGGTCGGTCTCCGGGTAGCGGATGCCGGAGAGCACCGCGTCCAGCTGGACGTTCTGGGCCGTGCGCTGGGCCGTGAGGCGGGCGTTCTCCTCTTGCAGCGCGTCCTGCAATTTCTGGTAGCGCTGGGTGCGGAACAGTTTGCGGAAGATCTTGCTCCGCTCCTCGGTCGTGGCGTTGAGCAGACGGGTGAACTGCCCCTGCGCGATCATGGCGATCTGGCAGAACTGGTCGTAGTCCAGCCCGATGAGGGCGGTGACGGTGGCGGTGACATCCTTCGACCGGGTCACGGGCGGGCGTCCGTCCGGGTAGGTGAGGACGGCGTCCGCCTTTTCGGTGGTCGTGCCCTCCCCCCGCGCTTTGGGGCGGAGGTAGTCCGGGTTGCGGCGGACGGTGTACCGCTGGCCGCGCACCTCAAATTCCAGCTCGACAAAGGTGGGGGTGCCGGGGTCAGCGTACTTGCTGCGCAGCATGGCACCGTCCCGCACACCGCCGCTGGAATGGTCGTACAAGGCATAGGTGATGGCGTCGAAAAGGGTGGTCTTGCCCGCGCCGGTGTCACCGGTGAGGAGATACAGGCCGCCTTTGCCCAGGCGCTCCAGTTCCAGCGTGACGGCGCTGGCGTATGGCCCGAAGGCCGAGAGGGTCAGCTTCAGGGGTCTCATGCGTCCTCCTCCTTCCAGAGCGTTTCAATGAGCTGCTGGCAGAATGCAGCCTGCTCGGCGCTCAGGGGCTGATTGTTTTGCAGCGCATAAAAGGCTGCAAAGTGTTCCAGCGGCGTTTTCTGCTCGGTCTGGGCCGGGGCGTCGAGGTCGGCCTGGGTGCGGGTGCGGAGGTTGTCGTAGTCCAGCCGCATCAGGTTCGGATAGATGACCCGCAGCCGGGCCAGCGCATCGGGCACATCCTGCTCGTCGGTCAGGGTGATGTGCAGATAGTCGTCGGTGGCCGTGCCTGCATAGCTGCGGCGGTCGGTCAGCTCCATGTAGCTGCCGCGCAGCTCCCGCAGGTCGTGCTTCGGGGTCAGCGGCGCGGTGGAAAGCGTGACCTCTCCCTTCGGCCCCAGCTCCACAAAGGTTGCGCTCTTGTGCTGATGCGCCTCCGAGAAGGAATACTTCAGCGGGGTGCCGCAGTAGCGCAGGGTGTCGCGGCCCACCTTCTGGGGGCTGTGCAGGTGGCCGAGGGCCACATAGTCGAAGCCGTCAAAGAGGGCGGCATCCACACAGTCCAGCCCGCCCACCGATGGCTCCTCGCTCTCGCAGGCGGCGGCACCGGCCACGAACTGGTGGGCCACCAGCACGCTGCGGCGGGCCGGGTCGGGGGCGCAGCGGCGCAGCACACAGCCCAGGGCGTCGCTGTAGCTCTCGATGGGCTCGTCCGGGTAGATGTGGCGCACCATGGCGGGTTTCAGAAAGGGCAGTAAGTAAATATCCACCGGGCCGTATGCGTCGGTGAGGGGGATGGGGGCCGGGGCCCCTTCAAACACCGGGCTGACGTAGACCTGGCTCCCCGCCAGCAGATGGGCACCGAACGCGACCCGCTCGGCGGAGTCGTGGTTGCCGCTGATGGCGAAGACCGGCAGCTTCCGGTCGGCCAGTTCGGTGAGGAACCAGTCCAGCAGACGGACGGCTTCGGCAGGGGGCACGGGTTTGTCGTAGAGGTCGCCCGCCAGCAGAACAGCATCCACGGGGCGGGTGTCGAGGAGCGACAAGATCTCCTCCAGAATATACCGCTGGTCGTCCAGCATGGAGAACTCGCAGACCCGCTTGCCGAGGTGCAGGTCGGAGAGGTGAAGAAAACGCATGGGAGCACCGCCTTTCAGTTGGGGATGTTCTTATTATAAACGGCCTTACCCTCTCAGTCAAACCCTGCGGGTTTGCCAGCTCTCCCGAAGGGCGAGCCATTGGCATGCCGGGCAGCCCCTGCTGGATGCTGAACGTATTTCGTATCGTAAACGGAAGCGCTCCGCTGTCAGGGCCAACAACATCTGTACTGCGCTCTGACAAAGAGCGTTTGGGTAGATGCAGTCGAACGAAACAACGGAGCACTCCATTTTATGGTTTCAAGAAACTTTGCTCATCCAGTACGCCCAAAACCGTCTCGCCAGTGGCTCCCCCTTCGAGGGAGCTGTCTGCGAAGCAGACGGAGAGGGTGGGCCGTCGTCAGAACATCTTCTCCCAGGTGGCTTTGCCGACTGCGCCGTCGGCAGTGAGGCCGTTGCGGCGCTGGTAGCGCTCCACGGCGGCTGCGGTGGAAGCACCGTATTTGCCGTCGGTGGAGAGCTTTTCACCCAGCGCGTTCAGCTTCTGCTGCACCAGCCGGACCGTGCCGCCGGAACTGCCCTGCCGCAGCACGATGCCGGGGTAGGGGACGTGCAGGCCGTGTTTGGCGGTGTACTTGGTGTAGAGCACGTTCCAGGTGTTCGCGCCCACCTTGCCGTCCACATTCATGTCGTTTTTGAGCTGGAACTCCTTCACCGCGTTCACGCTCTTGATGCCGAACCGCCCGTCTGTGGTCAGCTCGTGGTACCAGGTGCAGGTGTCGCGCAGGCCGTTGAGCCAGGTCTGCACCAGTGCTACATCGGGGCCGGTAGAGCCGCGCTGGATAAGGGAATAATAGGCAGGAATTGCCATGGTCAAACTCACACTCCTTCCACCAGGAGCTTATGCGGCGGAAGGTGGAAGTGTGCGTTGGAACCTTTGTCAGATCCAGCAGGCAATGCCCGACGGCCAGGGCCTCTCCTGCCGGGAGAGGCGGCATCGCGGATGCGGGGACGGAGAGGTCATCCCAGCAGGATGACGTCTTCCCGGCGGGCGGTGTGCTTCTGCCACCACTCCACGCATTTGAACCGCAGGAGATACCGCCCGCAGACGAGGTCGTTCTCGGCGGGGGCGGCATAGCCGCCGCAGGCGGTGCGGCAGAGGCCGGGGTAGAGCACACACCACCAGTTCCGGCCATAGGGGGCTGCGCCGATGTCGATGCGCAGGGCCTGATACCGCCCGGCGGGCAGGGCCGAGGCAGAGTAGCGGGTGGTGCCGAAGTACATTTCCACCAGATACACCCGCACCGGTGCAAAACTGCCGCGCCTGGCCAGCACGGTGCGGGCGACCCGCTGCAGCTCAGACAGATGGGCCGCAGCCCAGCGGAGGGCGGCGGGCTGGTCTGCCGCCGGGCAGGCCGTGTCCAGATACGCGAGCACGGCATCCCGCACGGCCAGCTTGTCGGTCTGGTCGGCGGTGGTATCGCTGGCAGCGCGGATGTGGAGCCGCAGAGTGTCGGCGGCAAGCGCGGCTCCGGTGTCGAGCTGGGTGCGGCCCCAGCCCAGCAGGCTCTGCAGACCGATGCAGAGCGCGAGCGCACCGCTGAGTGTGATGCACCAGACAGTCATCTGGCGGCGGGATAAAATGCGGCTGTACATAAAAACAGACCCTTTCTCTGGAAATACTATCCAGAGTCTGGGTCTGTGGGAGTGATTTTATTCTTAGTTTTTCAGCGACTGCATCGGGGCGGGGAGTCGGCCGCCGCGGTTGATGAAGACCGACGGGTCGCGCTGGTTGACCGGCATGATGGGGCCATAGCCCAGCAGACCGCCGAAGTCCAGGATCTCGCCTGCCTTGCGGCCGATGGCCGGGATGACGCGGACGGCGGTGGTCTTGCTGTTGACCATGCCGATGGCGGCTTCGTCGGCGATGAGGGCGCTGATGACGGCAGGGGTGGTGTCGCCGGGGATGATGACCATGTCGATGCCCACAGAGCAGACAGCCGTCATGGCCTCCAGCTTTTCAATGGTGAGACAGCCGCACTCGGCGGCGTGGATCATGCCGTCGTCCTCGCTGACGGGGATGAAAGCGCCCGACAGGCCGCCAACGTGGTTGGAGGCCATGACGCCGCCCTTCTTGACAGCGTCGTTGAGCAGGGCGAGACAGGCAGTGGTGCCGCAGCAGCCGCAGGTCTCAAGGCCCATTTCCTCGAGGATGTTGGCCACGCTGTCGCCCACAGCGGGGGTGGGGGCCAGCGACAGGTCGATGATGCCGGCGGGTACGCCCAGCTCTTTGGAGGCGAGGTTTGCCACCAGCTGACCTACGCGGGTGATCTTGAAGGCGGTGCGCTTCACCAGCTCGGCTACCTGGTCGATGGGGGCATCCTTGGGCAGCCGGGCCAGCGCGGCGCGGACCGCGCCGGGGCCGGAGACGCCGACGTGGATCTCGCAGTCGGGCTCACCGGGACCGTGGAAGGCACCCGCCATAAAGGGATTGTCCTCGGGCGCGTTGCAGAAGACCACCAGCTTTGCTGCGCCGATGCACTGACGGTCGGCGGTGAGCTCGCTGGCCTTCTTGACGGCCTCGCCCATCAGCTTGATGGCGTCCATGTTCAGGCCCGCCTTGGTGGCACCGATGTTCACCGAGCTGCAGACGATGTCCGTCTCGGCCAGTGCGCGGGGGATGGACTCGATGAGGCGCAGGTCGCCCGCCGAGAAGCCCTTGTGGACGAGGGCAGTGTAGCCGCCCACGAAGTTGACGCCCACCTTCTTGCCGGCGGCGTCGAGGGTCTTGGCAAAGTCCACCGGGTCGGCGTCCGGGCAGGCACCCAGCAGCATGGCGATGGGGGTGACGCTGATGCGCTTGTTGATGATGGGGATGCCGTACTCGGCGCTGATGTGCTCCACAGCCGGAACGAGCCGGGCGGCGCGGGTGGTGATCTTGTTATAGATTTTTTCGCAGGCTTTCCTGGGGTCCGGGTCGATGCAGTCCAGCAG
>ULRK01021609.1_pt1 | contig 10875 bp, 8 predicted proteins | sample 1955341 | NCBI WGS metagenome assembly ULRK01 (sample SAMEA4835680, study PRJEB28245) | human gut metagenome | biome: gut microbiome; material: fecal sample | place: Denmark | collected 2008
GCGCCGGAGCTTGCCACCCTCCTCGGCATGGACGCCGGGCAGATGCGCCAGCTCTACCTGCTCTATATCAGCCGCCACGGCGACACGAGCGGATGGACGCTCTCGGTGCAGCAGTTCGTGGACTTCCTGTGTCAGGAGGTGCTGCCGGACGCGCGCTTTGCTTCCCAGCTCAGCGGCGTGGACACCAGCCAGCTCCAGTCGGCGCGCACGGTCATCGACGCGGTCGCCTCCGGCCGGAGCTATACGGCTGCGGAACTGGCAAACCGGTTTCAGGGCCTGTCCAGCCAGCTGAACCGCGGCACGATGGAGCTGCTGTTCCTCTACTATGCCAGCGTGTACAGCAGCGATGCCTCGTGGACCATGTCCATGCAGGAGCTGTTTGACTATCTGCAAAATGACCTGCTCACGGACGTGCGCTTTGCCTCCTTCCTGACCGATGACATGCGCGCGCAGATCACGGACGCGCAGACCATGCTCACCGACGCCGTCACGCAGCTGCGCGGCAGCGACTACTCCCGCCTCGTGCTCACGACGACGCTGCCGGGCGAGTCGGACGAGACGAGCGCGTTCATCGCTCAGCTCACGCAGGATCTTGACGCCGTCACGACCGGGGACTACTACATCATCGGCAACAGCGCCATGGTCTACGAGATGGAAAACAGCTTTGACAGCGAGCTGCTGCTCATCACACTGCTGACGGCGGCGTCAATCTTCCTCGTCGTTGTGTTTACATTCCGCTCGCTCGTCATCCCGGCCCTGCTTGTGCTGATCGTGCAGTGCGGCGTGTTCATCACCGTCACGGTCGTCGGCCTGCAGGGGCTGGAGATCTATTATCTCGCGCTGCTGATCGTCGAGTGCATCCTCATGGGCGCGACGATCGACTATGGCATCCTCTACACGAGCTATTACCGCGAGATGCGTGAGACCATTTCCGTGCGCGACGCGCTCATCGCAGCCTACCGCGGCAGCATCCACACGGTGCTGACGTCCGGCTCGATCATGGTGCTCGTCACGGCGGTCGTCGGGAAATTTTTCGGCAACCCGACCATCGAGCAGATCTGCCGCACGATTTCCATCGGTGCGTTCTCGGCCATCATCCTCATCCTGCTGTTCCTGCCCGGCATGCTCGCCCTGCTTGACCGCTGGGTGCTGCCGCGTGACCTGCGCCGGCGGCTGTATCCGCCGAAGGCGCCCAAGGCGCCGAAAGCCCCCAAACCGCCCAAGGCGGCGCGGGCGCCCTGGCCGTAAACAAAACGATAGAAAAGCAGCGGAATGCAAACGCATTCCGCTGCTTTTTTCTTGTGCGGGTCAGTTCCAGTTGCTGGCCCAGCTGTCGCCCCAGTCGTCGGCGGGGTCGTAATAGGGCATGTCCCAGCCGGCGGCGAAGACATTGCCCGCGCCGTCGTAGGCGAGACCGTCGGCCGCGACCGAATACGTATCCGGCAGGAAGAAGATGTTCTCCCCGTCGTAATAGCGCAGGTGTCCGTCGGACGCGTAAAACTCCGCGTCGTCAAGCTCTGCATAGAGGTCCGCGTCGCCGTTGCGATAGAACACGCCCTCGTACGTGCCGTCCGGCGCGTTCGTGTCGCTGGCCTCGAAAAACAGCGTAAAGCTGTTGCCGTCGGGGCTCACGGCGAAGTAGCCGCGGCCGTTGAGGAAGAGGCACACGCCCAGCCCGTCACCGCCGTCGCGGATCGTGCCGCCGGTCATGCCGTCGGGCGAGTAGGCCAGATACTCCATGCGGTCAGTGTCGATGACGAGCGTCTCGCCCAGCGCGTCCTGCCAGACGCCGTCGAGCGTGCTCAGCTCGGGCGCGTACACGTCGCTTTCGCCGGGGCCGAAGTGCGCGCCGTCAAGCCCCGCGCGGTCAGACGCGCCGTTCTGCCGCAGGATGAAGCCGCCGCTGTCAGCCTCGAAGTCGTAGTAAAATCCGTCGTATTCGATCATGGGCCGGTCGTCCACGACCTCAAACGGGCCGAAGCCTACCCGGCCGTACCACGTCCGGTAGTCGTAGGTGCCCGTGTCGGGGTTGATGATGAGCTGGTTGCCGTCGTCATCCACCCAGCCGCCGGTCAGCTCCTCCACGGTCATGGGGATGAAGTCGGTCAGGTCGGTGTCGTCATCGTCGTCCGCGCCGCCGCAGGCGGCCAGACTCAGCGCCAGCAGCAGGGTCAGCAGCAGCGCTGTGAGTTTTTTGAGAGATGTTTTCATGCCGTCCTCCTTATCCGGTCAGCCGATACGGAAAAACAGGCAGTTGTGCGCATCGACTGTGGTGCAGTTGAGAATGTCCGCCTCGGGGCAGATGCTGTCGAGCTGGTCGCGCTTGCCCGAGTCGCGGTAATTGTCGGGCTGCGGCTCGGCGGCAAAGACCAGACCGTCATACCCCTCGGGCAGGTAGACGACGTAGCTCTTGGTGAGCACGTTGTTCCAGTCGCCGGTCTTTTCCCAGCTCGTGGAGTAGAAAAATTCGATCTCGTAGGTCTCGCCGTTCCACGAGACGGTGTGGATGTAGTGGTTGTCCCCGCGCTCGGTGTTGTTGTAGGCGGTCGAGGCTGTGAACCACATGCCGGTGTAGTAGTCGTACAGCTCGCTGCTGGTCACGGAGATGAACTCGGTCGTGAACGCCGGCACGGATTCGTCCGGGACGTAGCAGTAGGCGTCAAACTCAATCTCGCGCATACCGTCGTGCGTCTCGTCGCGGGTCTTGGTCACTTCCCAGTAGACATCGCCCACGGCATAGCCGTCGCCGGTGCCGTGATAGCTGCACACGCCGTTGGCCAGCACGTATGTGCCGCCGTCCACGCGCGCGTTGATGTCCAGATTGTTCGCCTCGAAATACGGCGTGCCGCTCGTAACGCTCGAGAGCACGGGCTCGAATTCAAAGCCCGTGTCGTCGTACCAGAGCCAGACCAGCTCGGTCGTGCTGCCGTCGCCGTGATCGAAGATCATGGTCACGTCGCTCTGGCCGTCGCCGTCCAGATCGTCGAACGACGTGCTGCTGTAGGCGGTCAGCGCGTCGGTGAGCGCCATGGGAAACTCCACGCCGTCAAACCAGACCTGCTCGTCCTCATCATAATAGAAGGCGGCGTTTTCCGTGCTCAGGCAGATGCACACGGGGATGCGCTCGCCGTCTCGGGTGATCGTGCCGTAGTCGGTCACGACGCCGGAGACACGCCGGTCGTCGCCGGTCGTGTCCTTGCCGCAGGCGGCAAGGCCCAGCACCAGCGCGGCGGCCAGCACCAGCGCCAGACATTTGCTCAGATGTTTCATGCTTTTCCTCTCTTTCTCGCGGGCGGTCGCCCGGGTGTGGTTTCGCCTCAGCTGTGTTCGGCCATGGTCAGAAGCTCGTCATGGCTCAGTTCCACATTGCCGAAGCGGACGAAGATGCCGTTGGTCACGGCGCTGCGCCAGGTCTCCGGATCGGAAAGCGGCTGGAACCGGAGCTTATCCAGATAGGGCTTCATGTCCAGAAGCAGACGGCTGCCGGACACGAAATCCACCTGCAGGACGTGGTCGCTCAGCGGTTGGACGGCCGCAATGTATTTCCGGTACATGTGCGCTTCCCCCTTTCCCGGAATGAAAAGATCCACTGTACAAGGCCATTGTACAGTGGATCTGTGAGAAAACCATTCACCGGTGGTTAGGGTTTTGCGTGCCATTGGGCGATCAGCTGCTGCCGCTTCGACTTCGCGTCGCCCGTGAGGCCGAGCTTGGCGTAGATCTGGTGGACGTACTGCTTTACGCTGCCGTCCGAGAGGAAGAGCCGGCGCGCGATCTCGCCGTTGGTCAGGCGCGCGGCGATGAGTGCCGCAATCTCCCGTTCGCGCCCGGTCAGCCCGACGAGCGCCGCCGGGCCGCCGGGCGCGCACAGCGCGGCGCAGCGCGCCTCGTAGGCCGCGATGCAGTCTGCTGCCCGCTGCGGGAAATCACCCAGGTCCGCCTCCCACGCGCCGCCCTCCAGCAGGGGGCGCAGGCCGCGGCCGTTTTCCGCAAACGGCAGCAGCAGACCGTCGGGAGCCGCGGCGCGCAGCGCCTGACCGAGGAGGCTGCGCGCCTCCGGCCGCTTGCCGAGCGCGGCGTAGGCAGCGCTCGTCTGGATGCGCACCTGCAGCGCGACGAGCGCATAGTGCTGCTGCGCGCACTGCGCGAGCAGTCCCTCGCTGCGCCCGATCACCCGGGCGCAGGCGCCCTCGGCGAGATAGACCTGATTTTCGATCATTTCCATCATGGGGCGGCACGGCGCGAGCAAATGCACCGTGTGCAGCGCGTGGTCGCGAAACAGCGCGGGGATCTGTTCGGTCTGCCCTGTCAGCGCGGCGCAGTAGGCGCAGGCGCTGTCAAAGATGCGCAGCCACATCGTGTCGTGCTGCGCAAGCAGGGCGGCGCGCTTGTGCGCCGGAGGCTCGGGCGCAGCGGTGTCTACGCACAGCGCGAGCCGGCGCTCCAGAAAGTCGCAGCAGAGGGCCATATTCTCCTGCCCGTTTCCGGCGATGGCGGCGCGGGCCCGCTCGAGGAAGATGGCCGCGTCGGCAAAGCGGCCGCGCAGGAAGGCTGCCTCGGCATCCATGATCCGCTCCGCACCCTGCCCGTGCCCGTTCGTGAGCCGGTAGTAGTGCGGCATGCAGGCGTTCATGGCGTCGAGCTCCGCGCCCAGCTGCCCCGGCGTGCGGTGAAACATCATCAGCACCGATGGCGAGCCGAACGTCCAGCTCCCCTCGTTGCGGATGCTGATGGCGGGACGGGTCATGCGCGCGGCCGCGCTGCGGTGCAGACGGCTCATGGCCGCGATGTCGTTGTATTGCAGAAAGCTCATGATGAGGTCGCACTCGCCGAGCAGATTGTCCCGCTCGGCGTCCGGCAGCTCGGGGTGCGCCTCGATACCGGCGAGCAGCAGCGCGCGCAGCTCCAGCATTTTCGGGATCTGCTGCCAGGTGAACATCCGCCGCATCAGCACGAGCAGCGTCAGCGGGTGCGCCTGAAGTGTATCGCGCGGGCACACGTCCAGAAACGCCAGCACCTCCTCCGGGCTGAGCGCCGCGAGCAGGATGCCCGCATCGTCCTGGATCACCTGCAGCACAGCGTCGTAGTCTTCCCCCTTCCGGTAGGCGGCGAGCGCGTGCAGATACTGCCCGTGCGCTGCGTACCACGCGCCGTAGCGGCCGTGATACGCACGGCGCGTTTGCTCCGGCAGCGCGGCGAACGCCTGCTCGGCACAGACCTTCATCATGTGGTGGAAGCGGTAGCTCACACCGTCCGGCAGGCGGGTGACGAAGGCGTTTTGCTCCGTGAGCATGGTCAGGAGTCGGTCAGTGTCCGGGGCGCCGGTGACAAAGCGCGCCATCGGCGCGGTGAACTCATCCGCCAGTCCCATGACGGCCAGAAACTCCTGCTGCCGGGGCGAGAGCGGCTCGATCATGGCGGCGGAAAACATGGTGTAAATGTCCGAGTGCCGGTCCGGCAGCGTGCCGCGCTCGGAAAGCGTGTGCAGGTTCAGATATACGGCCGAAAACCACCCCTCGCTCGCATGCAGCAGCGTTTCGACCTGCGCATCGGTCAGGTCCGTACCGCAGCGGTGCGCGTAGATGGACAGCTCCGTGTGGTTGAGCCGCAGATGCTCGGCCCCGATCGGGTAGACCCGGCTGCCCAGCCGCACGACGGCGTCGCCGGGGAGGAAGCGGTCGCGGCTCGCCACGATCAGGTGCACGTTCTCCGGCAGGCGGTTGACGAGCGTGCACAAAAACTCCGTGATGCGGCCGTCCGTCAGCAGATGGAAATCGTCGATGAAGATGTACACGCTCCCGCGCCCGGCCAGACCGTGGCAGAGATCGTCCGCCAGCAGGCTCGCACCGGCGTCGTCGTCCGGGCAGGTGTAGCCGCGCAGCAGCGGCAGCCCTGCGTGTTCGAATGCGTCCTGCACGCTCTTCCAGAAGATGACCGGATGGTCGGAATAGACGCTGATGCGCACCACAGTCGCGTCCTCGGCCTTCGCCCGCCCGGCGAGATACCAGTTCACGGCCGTCGTCTTGCCGTAGCCCATGGGGGCGACCACGGTCGTCAGCGCACAGCGGGAGATGGGGCGCAGCCGCTCCTGCAGGCGCTCGGAAATATAGATCGTGTTCAGGGTCCACTTCGGCCTTGGCATAGCAGAGCTCTCCCTTCCGGGGTGATAGATACTTTCATTGTACCATGCCCGGCGCGCGAATGACAAGTACGACGGTCTGTTTGCGCGCGTGGTGCTTCACGAGCGTGGCCGCGAGGGCGAGCAAAATCGCCGCGGCGGCCAGCACAATCACGGCACGCTGCGCACGCTGTGCCTGTGCGCGGCGGTGGCGCTGCTCGCGCTGGCGTTCGTGGCCGCCGGGCTCACGCTCCGGCAGTGCGCGGAGCGGGCGCAGTAAGGACGTAAGGGAAAGAAAGGATCGGGGGCGCAGGCAGCTGCCTGCACCCCCGCGTTTGCTTTTGCGCTGCGGTGTGTTATAATGGGCCATCCCGGTCGAAAGGAATTGCGATCCCAATGGTCAAAGTGCTCTTTATCTGCCACGGCAAAGGACTTCCCCGCACCGATCTGCGCCGTTTTACCACGATTATCCACGGGTTGAGCTGAAATTTACTACCGATTTACTACTGAATCTGAGCCGCAGTATGACAAAAAGGCCCTGATGTGAGTCATCCCCCATTTTAAGTACAATCATCCGAACGCGCCATTCAGAAGGGATGCTAGAATGTTGTGCTCGATCTGGTAAATGAAAATCTCAGGAAAAAAGTAATAGCAAAAACACCGCCAGTACCGGCATTTTGAGATGCCAGTACTGGCGGTGTTTTTGCTATTGATTGTTTATTTCGCAATCTCATCAAGGTCAATCTTTCCATGTTCCTTCTCATAATCTGATATGAATTTTAACATAAGTTGGATGATCTGACTCTTTGCGGAACGGCCAACATATCCACAGACATACCGAAATTTTGCCAAAATTTCACCGTTAACCCTAAAGCCGGAATTCTTCTCATTATTCTTGTTCATGATCCGCCCTTGAGATTTGTACGGGCTACTTGAAAAACAACGCTGTGAGTGAACAACAGGAAAGAATCGACCAAATTTGAGCAGAATTTTGGAAATGCGAAGGGTCAAAATAGCTGTATTTATGTGTGTTTTTTGGATAAAACTCCTTATGTGGTGGACCAACGTCAGAAAAGTAAGGAAATAATAGTAATTGCAGAAATAGTCGAAGTATGTTAAAATGGCCACGTTTATGATATAAATGTCGCGAAAATTTTGTTGTTGATATAGCGCAATGTAGATCATGTCGAGGTACTATTGTGAAAATTGAAATGACAAATAAACAGACGCGGACGCTCTCACAGCAGCAGCAGTCAATGAAAATCCTTCAAATGAGCGCCCACGAACTGGATATCTTCATAAATGAATTATCTTTAGAAAATCCCATGTTTGATATTTTACCGCCAGAAGAGCGACCTGAGCAGCCAATACACGATATGTATTATGATAATTATTATATAAAAAAAGACGATCAGGAGGTGAACCGTGAAGGCTTGTTCCCTATTAGGAAAAAATTAACCTTTAAACAAACCATAATTGCACAGATCATGGGAATTCGCGTGTCAAACGCAATGTATCAAGATTTGCGATATCTGGTCGAGGAAATGGACGATAGAGGATTCTTGCCCTCTGATTACGAAAACCTGCCCTTATTTTGCCATGATGAGAAACGATATACAGATGCTGTACAGATAATCCAATCGTTTGAACCTGCTGGAGTGGGTGCCAGATCTCTTGCCGAGTGCCTTTGTCTGCAGTTAAATAGAAAAGGAGTAACGGATACCCTTCCATATGTAATATGTGAGAAATATTTGAAGCAATTATGCAAAGGTCAACTAAAGTATATTGCAGATGAGTTAAGTGTTCCCCTTGACGCAGTGAGGAACACAAGGGAGCTCGTCAGTTCACTCAACCCAAATCCAGCCAACGGCTATAGTGCGAGTACTGATGCTCCGTATATTCTGCCCGATATCGAGGTCATCTCTGGAGAAAATGGACTGGAAGTATATATTGCCGAAAAATATAACCCCCGTTACGTTATTAATCCATACTATCTCAAGATGTCCCTTGATGCAGAGCTATCAGAAGAGGAGCAAGCGTATTTCAAAGACAAGCTCGCACAAGCAAAATGCGTCATTGAACATGTTTCTAGGAGAAAAAGCACCTTGCTGGCCTGTGCAGAAATTATAGTTGCACGGCAAAGAAATTTCTTTGTAGACAGAGTTTCTCCTATGCTACCGCTGACAATGTCGGAAATTGCCATTAAAATGAATGTCCATCCATCTACGGTATCAAGAACTATTAAGGACAAGTATCTGCTGTGCCAATGGGGTGTTTTCCCTTTGTCCCATTTTGTCGTGTCTGAGGTTGCGAGTTCTGGTAGCTCAAAGGAAGAAATCGTGTCTGTTTTGAAGCAGATTGTTGACCGCGAGGACTCGAAACACCCCCTCAGTGACAGGGAACTTTCCGAAGAACTTGCGAAGTTGGGCTACCGAGTCGCCAGACGGACAGTTGTAAAGTATAGGGAGAGTTTGCAGATACCGTCCGCATGTGCACGGAAAGTGAGATAAGCAATATGCTCGGAAACAGAATTTCTTGGTTTTTCATAGATTACTACACCCCCCTAAAAAAGGGTTCAAAAGCTACTACGACATAATACAAGGCTTATTATAGGAGTTTTTATGCTAAATCAAAAACAGTATGAATTTATTGAGCAGGATCCCTGCGTGGTGGATTTGATAAGAGAATCTTTGGCAAATTGTGCAAATGATAAAAATCTTTCAAATCTCGAAAAATTTCCCGAGCCATCACAAGAGGATATTAAGCGGTGCCAAAGCCGTGTAACAGGGCATATCAGATTGATGAGGGCAAATTGTAAGTACTATTTTACGCAGCAGGAAAAGGTGTTGGCAGCGAACAATGCTGTTTTAATGTATATTCATACCACCTTTGATGTTTTTGGTCGTTTTGGGAATGTAGAGTTAAAGCGGGAGCTGAAAGAAAAAAATGTATTTGTGGGTGCGAATCTCAGCGAGAGTATTGTGGGTACCAATGCAGCTGTGATTGCGGCAAAAAGCGGATCAAGCGCATGGGTAATTGGCGATGATAACTATGCAGATGCCCTCAAGCCATATGCCTGTTACGCATTTCGGATCAATGCCCGCTATTCGCGTACGGGAACGATTATGCTTATAACGCCAAAGGAAAATTTGAGCAAGAATATTTATGAATTGTTCAAGCTTCTCGAGAGCACCGAAAGCATTATTACGGTCGGCAACTCAACGGAAGACGTGCGAATAAAGGAACTGGCTACGAACAAAATCTATGATAAAATGAGCACGGATAATGCCATGTTAATTGTTGGCGCTACCGGCATGATTACCTATGTCAATGATGCTTTTTCCGAGGTGTTCAGCGTTCCAATACTGAATATACTCAGCACCGATCTATGTCAGTTTTTGCCAGAGCTTGCGCCTTTGTTTGAGAGGACACGTCGAGAGCGGACAACTATCTGCAAACTTATGCCATTAAACTGTAAAGAAAAAATCATTGATTGTGCATTGGAATGCGTACCTGTAAACGATGGTGATAATTTTGCTGGATGCATCATTACAATTAGCAGGAACGAAAAGAAGACTTCTGCACAAGGTAAAAAAGGAAATATTGCAAAATATTCACTCGATGATATTTTAGGGCATTCGCCAGAACTAACCGCTCTGAAAGAATACACTCTTCGCATCGCAAAAACGACGAGCTCTGTTCTTGTTCAAGGCGAGAGCGGTGTCGGAAAAGAACTTTTTGCACATTCGATACATTGTGCGAGTGAAAGAAGGAATGAGCCCTTTGTCGCGGTTAATTGTGCTGCAATACCTAAAGAACTGATAGGCAGCGAACTGTTTGGGTATACGGGCGGATCGTTCACCGGAGCAAACAAAATGGGTGCAAAAGGCAAATTTGAGCTTGCAGATAAGGGAACTCTCTTTTTAGATGAAATAGGCGAAATGCCTTTAGAGATGCAAAGCGTACTACTTCGAGTCATAGAGGAAGGCGCTATTGTGCGCGTCGGAGCTTCTATGCCGACGCCCGTGGATGTGCGTATTATCACCGCAACAAACAGAGATCTGCAGGCCTATGTAAGAGAGGGAAAATTCAGAGCTGACCTATATTATAGGCTTAATGTGATCAATCTTCAGATTATGCCGCTTCGCGAACGGAAAAGTGACATTCCCTTGCTTGCGTCCGAGTTTCTCAAACGCTATGTCCAAAAGAATCACCTGCAAATAAGCGGTATTACACCAGCGGCAATGAAAGCCATGATTGAATATAAATGGCCAGGTAATGTACGCGAACTAAAGAATGTGATTGAACGCAGCGCGACAATCAACAAAACAGGAACTATTGAAATTGACGATCTCCCAGAAGAAATTGCCGGAGCAAGCTTTTTCACAGAAAAGTTTCCTGAAAAAATCTCTGAGAAGGCAGAATATGATACCGATATGGAAGATGTCTCTTTGTCGGATATTGTAGCCACCCAAAAAAAGGAGATCGCCTGGAAATTGTTAAAGGAGTATGGCGGGAACAAAACGAAGGTTGCTAAGAAAATGGGTGTCTCAAGATCGACGCTCTACAGAATGCTAAAAGAATAGTGGTCGGGCAGTTGATCTAATTGTAATCAGTCAATTGACCAGGATAGGGCAGCCGTGTGCATTTGTACATGGCTGTCTTTTTTGAACTTATTATTACAGAGCCTGCAAACAATTTTGGCAGAAAGAGCGGATAAGGTAGAATAAGTTGCGCAAAAAGAAAAAGGGAAAAAA
>ULRK01068528.1_pt1 | contig 10822 bp, 7 predicted proteins | sample 1955341 | NCBI WGS metagenome assembly ULRK01 (sample SAMEA4835680, study PRJEB28245) | human gut metagenome | biome: gut microbiome; material: fecal sample | place: Denmark | collected 2008
CGCTGTCGCAGTCCCTGTGCTTTGATGCCGCAGCGCAGACCTCGGTGTGGACGCTGAATCTTCTGGACGAAGCCCTCGCCGCACAGGTGCGGCCGCTGCTTGCGGGTTGCACCACGCTGAAACTGCACGGCGCACCCCTGCAGATGGAGCTGCTGGGCAGCCGCTCGGTGGAAAACGGCCTGCAGCTTCTGCTGGCTGCGCGGGAGGACTCCGCCAGCCGGACAAGGCTGTGGTTCCGCACGCCCTGCGCCTTCAAGCAGGCGGGACGCTACGCCATCTACCCGCAGGAATTCCTGCTGCTGCAGAGCCTTGTGCTGCACTGGAACACCGCCTTTCCGGATTGCCAGCTGAGCGACCCGGATGCGCTGGACGCCATCCTGTGCGGGCTGCGCATCCGGGATTACAGCCTGCACACCGTCTCCTATCCCATCAAGAACACCTGCATCCCGGGCTTTGTGGGCAGCGCTGTCGTGGAGGCCCGGCTGGCCCTGCCGCTGCTGGAGCTCTGGAACGCCCTGCTCTCCTTTGCGCCCTACGGCGGCATCGGGATCAAAACCACCCTTGGCATGGGCGGCGTATCGGTGGAGCCGCTGGTTCTGCCGCAGAAGTTACGATAAATGTGTGTAGCCCTTTCTTCTGGCACAAAATTGTGCTGCACTTAGATCATACCCGCGAGGGGATAACAAAAAACAGCCATCACTTCAGTTGGAAAGTGATGGCTGTTTTTGTTATGACTTTTTGAGCCTTAAAATGCTTTGTTGCTGTCCAGCAGTTCTATGCCCACCGGGGCAGTGGCTTTACACTCTTTCAGTTTGAAGAGGTAGAACGCAACGTCCCCCAACGTCTGCTCAATGGCGCTTGTGCTGAGCGGCAGAAGCCCTGTGTCCTTTTGAAATTTAACCGCGCTGTCCGTGGCGTGGTTGATCTGGTTGCGGTACTGCTGTACGCTCTGGTAGTATACGATTCCCTGCGCCACAGTGTCTTTCCGGGTCAGATCCAACAGCAGTTCCCCCTGCTCCACTGCGGCTGTCAGATACTCCTGTGCTTCGGTCAGAGTCGCCACACGGAACAGAGCGTTTCCGTTCGCCTCAGTCTTGTCCTTGGTCAGGCAGAGGTTTACGGTAAAGGGCCGTGCCTCATGGAACAAAGCAGCGCGGCAGAAGTGGTAGTGGAACATTGGGAACACCCAGCTCTTGCCTTTGTTCTGGGGCTGTAGTGCCATGTAATCCAGTGCTTTGCCGGTTGGCTGCAGAAACAGGTGACCACACAAATAGGTGGGCATTTCCTCGCTCAGGAGGGTCAGTCCCTGCTGGTACATCCGGTGGTGGGCACACCACTGCACGAGTGCCGGCAGGCTGTCTGAACGGCTGCCCATGAGGTTTTGGAACTCTGCCTCAAAGCGGTCGTTCATCAGCTCATAGAGCAGGCTGCTCAGCGTTTCCCTCGAGGCAGGGCGCTGTTTGATCTGACGGGCAATGGCCTTGAGGTCGGCCTTGAGCATCTGCACGCGGCAGAGGGCCAGATCATCCGCGAAATGGTCGATCCGGTCAAGCAGGTTCAGGATGTCAGGGTCCGTCTCACCGGTCTGTTTCATATATGCTTTCAGTTTCTCGGTCGTACCGGTGGAGAAGAACGCATCCACTGCTGTAATCAGGTCCATCAGGTTGTACAGGCCCGTGCTGTCCCGCACAACGGAACTGTTGCCCTTGAGCTCCGAGTAAAGCACTTTTTTGGTCTGAACCATGCGGATGTCCTTGAGGTAGCGGGCTACAATGAGCAGCAGCGTCGCCGTATCGCGCATTCCACCGGACAGGTCGATGTAGAGGTTGTCATTCTCGGCCACCTGTTCCAGCACGGCAGAGATCGCACGGGTCTGGTCGGCTTCCTCCATGCTGTCGGGCACAGAGACCGCCACCAGCTGTTCCGGCTGCACGCCAAGCTGTTTCAGGAACTCATCCCTGAAATACTCCAGCGTGGGCACCTTATTGCCGGAGCCATCTGCCGCCGGGACGGTCGGCTTTGTCCGGACCGTGTCGCTGCACAGGGCCACGATCTTGTCCGGCCGGGATGCAGGGTCCTTCCACAGGGCGCTGACCGCAGCCTCGTTGGTCTGTGTACGCAGGAAGCGGTTTTTGCTGCCCTCCGGGGCAGGCTGTGCAAAATAGGCGCTCATATACAGGAGCGCAATGTTCTCCCCCATAGTGTTTACAACTCCTTCTCAGGCTTTGTGTCCTTGAAGCTCAGCATCTCCCGGAACATTTTGGCGAACTTCTGGTTATGGTAGGAAACCGTTCCCTTGTCCTTGCCCAGATACTCTGCCACGGTCTTGTCCTGCTCCGGGCGGCGAGTCGGCAGCAGCAGTGGGTTCACTGCGGCGCTTTCAAGCTCCTTCGGATTTTCCGGGCCTTCGCCACTATAAAGCGGTTCTTGCACGCAGAAGTGCACATAGTCCCGCAGAATCAGCTGGTCCCACAGAATGCCGTCCCTCTCCAGGGGGCGCAGGTCGTCGCTACGGCCAAGGCGTTCCGGCATGTCGGGGGCCTCATTTTTCCGCAGATAGCCCAGAATGCGCGGGGACCAGAACAGTACCATATTGGCACGGGTCTTTTCTTTTTCTTCCAGGCTCATGAGCAGCACAGCCTTGTGCAGGATAGGGAAGATGTCCTCTTTCAGTTCCAGCCCATCTTCAGGAGACAGTCCCGTGTCCACAATCTCGATCCCGGTGCCGTCGTCCCGCTCGGTGTTGATGGACACCAGCGTATCTTTGTTCAGCAGAGCCTCGTGCAGGCTCCGCTGGCCGATCCTGGCAGCCTGTGCGACCGTCTTTTCCAGATGCGGGTCGCCGGTCACCATGGCACTGGTGTAACCCATCCGGTCCATGTAGTCCAACGCCTGACGGACCTTACGGGCGGTCTCCTTGCTAACGTCCATAATGCCCAGGCTCTGCGCCTCTTTCCGGGCATCTTCGGCCTTCAGGTGCCGCATGGCCATCTGCATGTAAGCACAGAAGCTGTCCTTCTTTCGTGTCGGGTCCGGCTGGTATGCCGCCGCAGCCTGGAAAAACGCCATCGAGAGGATGGTGGCATCTTCCGTCGGGAACAGCTCAAAGCACTCGGCCCAGACCCTCTTGTAGGTTTCTTCCAGCTTCGGGTCTACCGCAGCGGCCTCAGCCGGGTCGTCCCTGGCAGGCTCTTCCCGGCCATTCAGCTTTTTCAGCATCGGCTGAAAGAGAGCCTTGCGGGTGGCCACATCCACATCCCAGAGCGGCGATGCATCGATCGTAGCCCGGAGGTTTGCACGTTCCTCGTACATCAAATTCCCCCTCCCTTACTGCTCGGCCTTGTTCTGGCTCATCCACACCAGCTGGTTGTAGACCATCTCGGCGGTATCCTTGTTGCCGTGGATGCCGCCCACGAGGCCCTGCAGGTGATAAAGCGGCGTAACATCGTGGAGAACAGACTGATTCACGCTCTGGCCGTTGACGCGCCGCATCTCGCCGTAGTAGACGCCACCTACCTCCAGTTCCTCATGGGTCGCTGCTGCGCAGGTGAGAGCCGCCAGCTGCACCAGAGGGATGGTCTTGGTACCGTAGGTGATGTCCATGTAGGCGATGCCTTTTTCCGGCAGCACGTCGCACAGATCGCGGCACAGGCGGATCAGGGTGCTGCAGTCCTGCTCGTCCGGCATGGGCAGCTCCCGGATGTGGTCCTCGGTGAAGCCCATCGCCTGCAGTTCCTCTTTGAGGTAGCCGAAGTTGCGTTGGGTATCGCCGTTCACACTGCGGATGGCGATGATGTGGAAATCGTCGCCTTCCTGCAGCGTGTTGTGCAGGACCTGCAGGATCGGGAAACGGGTCTCGATGTCGCCGGAATTGGCGCTGGAACGGTAGGTGTTCTTGGTGAGGTCGAGACGGCCCTGCAGAGGAATGGTGGTCACGTAGATACGCTTCATAGCGTTTCTCCTTTCGTTTGTGCACGATATACAGCTGACAACATAGTCGTGTTGCGCCCAGTATAGCGCACCGGTAAGCGTTCCTGCAATGTGCAGGTTGTACGAAAAAAGCGGATAAGTTTTTGGTTGGTTTTCAGCCGATTTTTCCGACCCAGAGCCTCATAAGGTCTTGGTTATAGACCAGAAACTCCGAGTTGTTCCGGAGCCCGGTGAGGTCGTCCTGCGAAAGCACGGGCTTGGTGACCACTTCGCGGTTCTGGCCAAAGCTGAAGCCGCTGCCGCCGTGGTGCCCCATCATGCCGCCTCGGTCGCAGTGGGTGTTGAAGCCGACGGAGTTGGTCACCCGCTCACTCTCGTAGCTGGGCAGGACCTGCAGCAGGGTCTGGGCGTCGCCGCCTGCGGACGAGACGACCAGATATCGCATGGAGCGCAGCAGGCCCTCCGTGGTTAGCCCACCTGTTCGGCCGGGTACCGCCCGGCTCAGGCTGCTGCAGAGCAGCACATAGTCGCCGCAGGCATTCAGGGCATCCAGCAGCTCGGTGCTGGCCGAAAGTCCCTGCCCCAGGCAGAGCAGAATGGTGTGGGTGCCACCCCAGTCTGCCATCTGCATCATGCCCATGCCGAACTCGCCGGGATTGATCGTAATCCTGCCGCTGCCCTCCGGAAGCCGGTCCGGGAGCACGGTATCCTGCCACTGGACCGGAAGCCGCAGCAGCGGACTGTCGGTCAGGTCCCGGGCAGTGCCGATGAGCACGAAGGGGCAGCTGCTCTGCCGCTGCAGGGCCTCCACCACCGGGAAGATGCGTCCCGACGAGCCGCAGACCAACGCCTCCTGCGGCAGGACACGGGCCTGTGCCAGCAGGCGGGATGCGGTAGTGGTACCGCCATCCTGGATGTTTTTGCGGCGGGTGTTCTCTGCATCGGCGTGGGTCGTGGGCAGTGCCAGAAGATGCATGCCCCGGTTGGAGCGGAACAAAGCCATGGGTTTCTCCTTTCTTTGGTCAACCCCGGAAGCCGTCGTAAATGAAGGGTTCCGGCGAGACTGCTGGCAGGCTCATGAGTGCCTGACCCGGCTTCATCAGCTGGGAAAAGTCGGCGTCTGTCACCACTTTCTGTTGGCAGTCGGTGGTCACGGGCCGGTTTCCCTCGCCCATGTATCGGTAGATCATGCGGGCGGTGCCGTAGCGGTCCGCAAAGGCCGCGCGGGACATGGGATCCATGACACGCAGGGTGATAAGGTTAGGGAAGAGGGACAGCAGCGTTTTTGCTTCGGTCTCCGTGTAGTGGCGAGTCAGCAGCTGTACGCTCTGTACTGCCGCAACCACACGCACACCGCCACGGCCATTGCCGGAAGGATCACGGCCAAAGCTCAGGACATCGGTCAGAGCTTCGAGCTTAGGCAGCAGGCTGAACTCGTCCAGCAGGAACCATACCTTATGGTTCAGGGCTGCGCTCATGCTCTGCTGCATCATCAGATCCAGCAGCAGCCTGAAAAGCGGCAGAGCCGTTCTTGCTTTGTCCGGCTCATAGAGGATAAACACCCGCTTGCCGCCCTGCCGGACTGCCTGCAGGGCCGAGAACCGGCCGTCGGCTGTGTTAAAACTGCCGATAAACAGACGGCTGAGCATGGTGCGTACCTCGCTGAGCACGCCCAAACCTTGGGCACCGCCGTCCCCGATAAAATCCCGGGCGGCAGAAAAGTAAGTGGGGTACCGCTCTACCAGTTCCTGCCAGCTGCCGTCGGTTCCGGTACCGGCCCCTTCCTGTGCAAAGACCGTTGTGCGGGTGAGGAACTCGCTCAGCTCTGCGTTGGAGACCGGGATGTTGTTGGTGCGGCCGAAATCCCGCATGAAGCGTACCGTCTGATAGAAGATCTCCTGTGCTGCCTCCGGGAAGAAGATCTGGGTGGTCTTTTCCTTTTGCTCGGCAAACAGGGCACTGGCGATCTCACGCAGGGTGAGGTCCGGCGTATCGGAGGCATCCAGCTCCCGAAAAAGGTTCCAGCGGCTGGCCGGGTCGGTGGCCGAGACCGAGATCACCGGGTCACCCGGGCGGCGGCAGCGCAGAACATCCGGCTTTGCCGCAAAAATCACCACGGTGTCACCCGCACGGTCTGCATGGGCCAGCACCGGCTGGCGGCTCTGCTCTATCAGGGTGGACTTGCCGCTGCCGACGCTGCCCACCAGCATGGTGGGGTACTGCCAGCAGCTGCGGTCGTCCAGCGTCAGGCCGCCGGGCAGGCGCACCACCGGTTCCACGCATGCTGTGGTGGGCGGGACCGTTCGCTGCAGCTGCTGTCCTTCCAAAAGGCGTTTCATAGGCTTTTCCTTTCGTCTCAGGTGTTTCTGTCTTACACTCAGAGAAAGGCTCTGCCGCCGTCCCGGTTGGAAAAACAGCACAATAAATTTCAAAAAAGCAAAAGAGCCTTTTCTGCCGCATTTGTGCAAAGCTGAAAAGGCTCTTCTGTTGTGTCCCCTTGCGGGGTGTAAGTTGATTCCGAATGTACTGCTTATGTGCGAATGTCGTATTCGTTATCGTCCCCTTGCGGGGTGTGAGTTGATTCATATAAGGTACGGTACTGATTGATGATATGGTTACTATCGTCCCCTTGCGGGGTGTGAGTTGATTCAGCAAAACTGCTCGCCCTGGAGCTATCTGACAGCACCGGAACTGTTCATTTTACCAATTCTATTGTAGAGTATAGCACGCTTTTGGCCAAAATAAAAGTACCTTTTCGCAAATTGTCTGTGCGGCCCAGTGCGAACGCCCTTTCCCCATGGGCCAAAGCGGCTGGCGCATCGCCCCCTTCGCATGCAAAAAGGCACCCCGGCACAGATTGCTCTGTGCCAGGGTGCCTTGCCTGTTCGCCGGTCAGCTCTCAGCCTGACCTACTACCAGAAACTCCGTGGCCTGTACGCTGTCGGACGAGACCACATAGACGCAGCGATTTTCGGCCTCGTTTGCACTACGCACGCTCGTCGGCTCGTTTCCCAGACCCAGGCAGGTAATCTGGTCGGCCGGAACGCCGGCCACCACCAGCACGTCACGTACTGCCCGAGCGCGAGCAAGAGACAGTGCCTGTGCGCCCTCCCGGCTGGCGTTGTCCACACATGCGGTGCTGCCAGCCACGATGTAGTGGGCAGAAGTGCCCTTGAGCTGCTCGGCCAGACCGTTCAGTGCTGTGCGAGCAGCTGCCTCATCGAGGAAAGTCGTGCTGTCGGGCTGAAACGCCACCTGCTCGGCGCTGACCTTGACGAAGGTCGGTGCGCCTGCAGCGGCCAGAGGTGTCACGGTGTGGCCGTTGTTGAGGGCGTCGCCGGACACGATGTCGGTATGGAAGGTGACGTTTGCACCCGTGCGGTCAAAGAAGGCCTGCCAAAAGCTCTGCAGCCACTGGACCTGCTGGGCACTGAGCGTGCCCTGGCTGCCCGCAACATCGCCCAGGCCGTAGAACTCCACGGCCACGCCGTTCAGCTGAGGCAGCATGGCAGCGGCGTCCAGCTGGTCCAGAAGCTGGGCAGGGTCGGTGTTCAGCAGATTCAGCTCCTGCATAGGCAGGCTGGTACCAGTGTTTACGCCAGAGTGCCGGATGACCATCACCTTGCTGTCGGCCGTACCGGCGGACAGCATGCGGCTGGCGAGAGAAATGGCGGAGATCAGGTCGGTCTCAGGGGTGGTGGCTGCAGCGCCCTGGACCGCCTCGACCAGCTGGTAGCGTGCTGTCTTGTCGGCTCGGGCCTGCTGGATGTCGTTGTTCTTGACCTGGTCAAAGCGCTGAGGACCGAGCGCAAACGGCTTGCCATCGGCCACCACCAGTCCGGCGCTGCCGCCCGGCGTGACGTTTACGCTGTTGAGGAACTCCTCGGCGTTGGTCAGGGCAGGCATGCCGTCGCCCTGGGTAAGGATGAGGGCGGTATCGGTGGCCACGGCACTGTCCGCCGCACCGTCCTTGGAGGGGATCACACTGCAGCCAGCCAGCAGGCCGACCACCAGAGAACCAGCTGCCACCATGGCAGCCATGCGGGTAAGCATCTTCAGCTTCATGGCGTTTCCTTTCGTTTGTGAGGTTTGCGTCTTACACCTCAGAAAAGGCGCTGCCTGCCTTCTCAGTTGGAAAATAGGCAGCTTTTTTCTGAAAAAAATCTGTTTTGGGGTCAAGATGCCATTGCGGCAGGCACTTCCTCTGCGGCAGGCTCTGCCTCAAGGCGAAGCACCGGCTGTTCCGGTGCAGCCTCAGCCGAGGCAGGGGGCAGCAGCATGGCCTGCCAGTGCTGCTCGTCCAGCAGGTCGTCCAGACCCGCGCTGTGCAGCAGAGCGTCTGCGGCCTCCAAGCTGCCCAGTTCCTCGGCCAGCTTCATGCGGGCAGTCAGGCGAGCCTGTCGGGCCGCAATGCTCAGGCTCTTGAGCTTGGCCTGTGCAAAGCGGTAGTCCTGCAGATCCGGGTCGAAGTTCGCTGCGGAGAACTCCGCATGGCTGATGGCGCTGTCAGTGTCGGCAGCCATGTCCTGCAGATCCAGGCGCTGGGCCTTGAGATCTTCCAGCTGGCTGCGGTGATCGCTGAAGAAGCCGATGGCGTAAGATCCTACACTGGTAGCGATGGGCAGCAGCATGCGGATGTACTGGCCCACCATGTAGAGGGTATGGTTCTCCGTTGCTCCCAGGGCCTCCACACCTATGAGCGTGGACACGATGCAGAAACCCGCGAAGATTGCAAAGGCTCCGACGGCTGTGCCCAGAAGTGCGCTGATGCGGCGCTCCGTCGCCCGCTGATCACGAGGCAGCATGTCATCCAGCTGGCCCTTGAGTTTGCCCGCCAGCATGGGGCAGGCATCGAGCAGCAGGGCGATGGAGGCAGCCACCAGCATGGCCATTTCGGGCCGCTCGTCGAACAGGCTTTCGGTGTAGAGGTGGACGGTCATAAGGTCCGTGGCCACAAAGAAGGCGGTCACGGGGATCGCGATGTGGTCCAGCAGGCTGCCCTTGGTGCGGCCCTGTTTCTGGATGTCGTGGAGCTTTTCGGTCACGTTGGTGTGCTCACCCATGTACATATGTTGTACCTCCTGGTCTTATCTCGTGTTGTGTTTCGTATCGCTGCGGATGTCAGGCTTCCAGTTTCTGGATGCGAGCGTTCACGTCTGCAAGCTGCTCTTCAATGAGCTTCTTGCTGGCGCGGAGGTTTTCCTCCTGCAGTCGGAGATCCGCCTGCAGGTTCAGAGCGGATGCATGGTGGTGATACCGGGTCTCCACAAGGCTGGAGATGACCAGCTGCTGGGCTTTCAGGCGGACAAGCTCGTCGAACACCGGGGTGTGCTCGTCAAGGTCCAGCTTTTTGACCGCATCGGCTGCCTGCTCCAACACGCCCGCGAACATCTCTGGGTCATCATAATCCGGGTAGCTCGAACAGCTGCTGAAGTCTCCCGGGTAACCGTATAACATATGGTGGACGATCGTGCGGTGTGCGTAGTCGATCTCGGTGCGCTCACGGCCCTGCTCGGGCATCTTGGTGCTGTCAGCTTTCTTGAACGGATTCTTCATCCCAGTACCTCCTCAACTCCCATAGCTTGCGCGGCCTTCCGGGCAGAAAAGCCCGGGTGAAAGCGCGGGATCTCCTCATCATTGATCACGCGGAACTTGCCTGCCTTGCCGTAGGTCACCAGGCTGGCGTTCGCACGGCAGTAAACCTCATTGATCTCGGCCTCGGCATCCAGCAGCTCTGCCCGGATGGACGCGGCCAGCTCCTTGCGTTCACTGGCGGCACGGGCACGGCGCTCACCGGCTTCGCGTGCGGCACGCCGTGCTCCGGTGGAGCGGGGACTGCTGCTGTTGCTGCTGCCGCCGGTCGGCTCAGGCATCGCCTTGAGTGCAGCGGCCTTGGGTCCCAGAGACTTGCTTAGCTGTGCAACCTTGGCCGCTTCCAGCGTCTCAAGTTCCCGGCGGACGCGCTCGTAGTAAGCTCCGGCTAACACGTCCTTGCCGTCCTCGGTCTTGAAGTCGGTCTTGTGGACCACTGAGTCCGCAAGACCGCGGAGACGGAGGAAGTTGTCCTCCTTCCAGACAGGGCTGTCCTTCTGGTCACCCTTCTTGTTCTTCGGGTAAATCAGCATATTGTTCGCTCCTTTTCACTTGCTGTGGGGTCCTTCACTCTCTGTAAGCCTTTTTGTGTTTGGAAAGTTGGAATTATGATCGGATTTTTGTTTTGTTTATTCTGTGTCGTCCTTACATCTCAGTAAAGCCCCTTGTTCCTGTCCAGTTGGATTTTTTTGTCGTTTTTATTTAAATATTCCACCACTTTTTATCGCTGAAGTGTCCATCGCTCACGCATTGTTTTCTCATCCACCATAATGTTTAACAACCAAAAGTCTTACTCCTATCGATTTACCGCAATAAATTTTGCAAAACTATCTTGGCGCACCATTGCTTCCATGATACCCTTTATTCCAAATCCTGCTGAAAAAGTGGTGGTGCTCACCGTGATAACCACCACTTTCAGCGGATGATTGCCCAGAAAGAACGTACCGCCCCGCAACACACCCGATTCATTTTGCCGCCGATTCACCCGACAAAATCCATCGCTGCGCTGCATGGGCGGTATTTTTCTTTTTCACAAATAGAACCTTATATAGTTGTACAAGTCTCCGAAAATTGTTTTCGGTTGTTGACAGAACAACCTTAAAGCGTTATTCTTGTGCTTGAAAGAAACAGAACGTAGTGTCCGCACTGCGCCCGGCTTTCTTCATACTGAACCTTGAATCATTCATAAGCCGTCTGAACGTGATACTGTGCCATGACCTTACAATTTCTGTGGGCGAGCCGGCCAACGCCGCTGCACAAACAGGGGCAGGAACTTCGTTCGGGTCAACCGGCGATTATG
>ULRK01003191.1_pt1 | contig 10769 bp, 9 predicted proteins | sample 1955341 | NCBI WGS metagenome assembly ULRK01 (sample SAMEA4835680, study PRJEB28245) | human gut metagenome | biome: gut microbiome; material: fecal sample | place: Denmark | collected 2008
GCTCAGCAGCGCCGCCGAAATCAAGCACGCCACCATACAGTTTTTGGCGCCGAACCACCGCACCACCGTTTCGCCGATCTTCGCCGCCGCCCCGCTGATCTGGTACAGGCTGCCCAGGATGTTCCCCAGCAGGAAGATCATAAAGTAGGAAACAAAGAAGGAGCCGACGCCCTGTACATAGGTGCCGGTCACCGAATCCAGCACCGGCAGCCCGCTCATCACTGTTACCAGCAGCGCCGCCAGCGGCCCCACTATAATGGGCGAGACCCGCCGGAAGATGAGTACGGTCATGCCGCACAGTGCCAGCAGGATGCCCAGTCCGCTTAATATCACTTCATTCATGGAGGTGTACTCCTCTCTTTTCGGTCATTTTTTCCGCTTCTCTATGTGCAGAAAAGGAGGACAATGGGGCTGGCATTGTCCTCCTCTCCGCGAAGGGGAACATGAAAATGAAGAGAAAACCAATCAGAACTTCGCGTGGAAGCGCTCCTCGTATACCTTGATGAGCCCCTCCCGGAAATCGGGATGCGCGATCTTGATGAGCTCTCTGGCTCGCTCACGCAGGGTCTTGCCCTTCAGCTGGGCAATGCCGTACTCGGTCACCACATAGTTCACATCGTAGCGGCTGGTGGTCACGGCCGCGCCCTCATCGATGAGGGGAACGATCTTGGAGATGGTGCCCTTGGCGGCGGTGCTGGGCATGGCCATAATGGTACGGCCGCCCCGGCTCATATTGGCGCCGCGGACAAAGTCCACCTGTCCGCCCACGCCGCTGATCTGCCGCAGACCCACGCAGGTGGAAACCACCTGGCCCATCAGGTCCACCTGCACGCAGGAATTGATGGAAACAAGGTTATCGTTCTGGCAGATGACACGGGGATCATTGACATAGTCCACCGGCATCATGGCCACCTCGGGGTTGTTATCCACATAGTCATACAGGCGGCGGGTGCCCATCAGGAAGGTCGCCACGCTCTTGCCTTTATGAATATTTTTCTTCGCGTTGGTGATGACGCCGGCCTCTACCAGCTCTACCACGCCGTCGCTGAACATCTCGGAATGGATACCCAGGTCCTTCTTGTCCTTCAGGAACAGGAGCACCGCGTCGGGAATGGCGCCGATGCCCAGCTGCAGGCAGTCGCCGTCCTTCACCAGGGAGGCGATATTCTCGCCGATGGCGCGCTCCACATCGCCGATATGGGGCGGGGCCAGCTCGATGAGGTCGGTCTCCTGCTCCACAATGTAATCCAGCTTGCTGACATGGATGAAGCTGTCACCCATGGTGCGGGGCATCTTGGGGTTGATCTGCGCGATCAGCAGGTCGGCGCACTCGGCGGCGGGCTTGGTGTAGTCGCAGGAAACGCCAAAGCTGCAATAGCCGTGCTCATCGGGGGTGCTCAGGTGCAGCAGCACTACATTGGGGTGCAGCGTGGTGCGGAACAGCTCCGGGATCTCGCTGAAGAACACGGGGGTAAAGTCACCCCGGCCCTCCTCTATGGCCTTACGGGTGCTGCCGCCCAAAAACAGGCTGTTGTGGCGGAAGTGCTTGGAATTTTCGGGCAGGCAGTATTCGGCCTTGCCCATGGCCACCATGTGCACCACTTCCACATTCTCGTACTGCTCGGCGTTCGCAACCATGGCGTCGGTCAGCAGGATGGGTTCGCCGGTGGCGTGGGTCACTACCACCCGGTCGCCGGATTTAATATGCTTTACCGCTTCCTCGGCGGTGGTCAGCTTCTGTTGATACAGAGTTCTCCAGTCATCCATTGTTACACCTCATTTTCTTTTATTATCGCTTCGCAGGCAGCCGCAAGCTGCTCCCTGCTGTTAATGACAAATTTGTGTTTGGCGGCCTTCAGGTGGGCATGGCCCGCGCACACGGCGGTACAGCCGCACACCACCAGGATGTACTCCTGCCCGCCCTCTCCGGCGGGCTCTATCTTCCATTCGGGGTGCCGCTGTTGCAGCTCCTTTACCGCGGCCACCCGGTCATAGCGTGGGTTGCAGCCCCCACAGTACTTTATGCCTATTCTCACGCTTCACCGGCGTGACGCCGCCGCAGCAGCTCCATGGCGTCCTGCCACAGCTCATCGCTTACGGTGGTATCCAGCACCACCTGCCGCAGCTCCGGTATCGCCTCCAGAATAGGCGGCGCCACCAGTTCTTCGGCCGTTACCACCGCGGAGGGACAGTTGCTGCATTGCCCCAGCATACGGAAGTACAAAACGCCGTCCTCCACCCGCACCACCTTTATGTCGCCATCGTGGGTGCGCAGGGCGGGGCGTACTTTTTCATCCAGAACCTGTTCGATCCGTTCCAGCATGGCTTGCATCTCTCCTTGGGTCTTTGGTTTTCCCCCGCAAAGGGGGCGGGGCAGAGCCGGGGCACAGCGCCCTGTGCCCTGCCCCGCGGGGAGATAAAGGGGTTATTCTATGAGGAGGTTATTCTTCAATATGGGCGATGGCCTTGGCCAGCTCCTTCTTGGCGTTCAGGTTGCCCTGGCGGCTTATCATGATGCGCTGAGCCTGGGGAGAACCGGCGCCGTGCATGGATTCGGTGCGGTAGCCAACGGCCGCGGTGCCCAGGGCCAGGTTTTCGATGAGACGCAGGATCTTCATGCGGTTTTCGGTGGTGACGGTAGCCACGCCGCGCAGGTACTTATCGATGTACGGACCGATCTTCTCATCGCGCAGGTCCTTCTCGGAGGGAGCGGTGACCATCAGACCGCCGGCGATATCCTCGGCCAGGCGGACGATCTCATAGGGGAAGCGGGTCACATTCTGCTTGCAGACATTGGCCAGCAGCAGGTCAATGATGTAGTTGCCGCTCTCGGTCTTGTGGCCCTCGGCGGAGCAGGCGATACCGCAGCAGTACAGGGTCTCATTCAGGTGGGTCATCTCGATGAGCTTATCCTTGATGTGGCTGGCCTTGGCAGCGCCGTTGTAGTCAGCGGCAACAGCAGCAGCACCAATCAGAACATCGCCTACGCCGACCTTGCAGCCGCCGTAGCTCTGGCGGTGGTAACCGGCAAAGCGCTCCACCAGCATCCCGGCAAATTCATGCTCGCCGCACAGGAAGATACGGTCATTGGGAACAAATACATCGTCAAAGATGGTCAAGGCTTCCACGCCGCCGAACTCGGAGTTGCCGACATCCAGGGTGGAGCCCTCCAGCTTACGGGTGTCGCAGCTCTGGCGGCCGATGATCATGAACAGACCGGGGGTATCCAGCGGTACGGCAAAGGAAACCGCATAGTCCTTATCATCGGGACCCATGGACTGGGTGGGCATTACGATGACCTCGTGGGAGTTGCAGATACCGGTCTGGTGGGCCTTGGCGCCGCGGACTACGATACCGTCGGGGCGGCGCTCCACAATACGCAGGAACATATCAGGATCGGCCTGGGCGTGAGGTGCCAGGGAACGGTCTCCCTTGGGGTCGGTCATGGCGCCGTCAACGGTCAGGTCGGCCTCGGCAGCATACTTCATGAATTTCACAAAGTTCTCGTGATAGTTGGTGCCGTGGGCCTTGTCGCACTCATAGGTGGTGGAGAACAGGGCGTTGAAAGCATCCATACCCACGCAGCGCTGGAAGCAGGCGGCGGTCTTCTGGCCGCACAGGCGCTGCATCTTTACCTTCTTGATGAGGTCCTCGGTGCTCTGGTGGATGTGGGTGAAGCGGTTGACGCGGGTGCCGGTGTAGGGGGAAACCACGGTCATCAGGTCCTCATACTCGGGCATCTGGGCCAGGTCGTAGGTCATACGGACGGAGTTGAGAGAAGGACGCAGAATGGGGCTCTCGGTGGGGTTATTGTATCTCTCACCGAACATATAGATCTCCATTTTGATCTTCTTAATGCTTTCGATATACTGTTCGCCTGTCATCAGTGCCATTTTCGTTACTTCCTTTCTTTCTTTGGATTCATCGTTAGTCGGCTCTGTTTATGTGCAATTAGTACAGCTCGGTATAGATCTTGATGAGGCGGTCGCGGTCCAGCTCCACAAAGTTATTGGCCATCAGGCGGCCCTGGTTCGCTATTACGCTGTCCGCAAATTCCTCGATCTGCTCACGGCTCATGCCGTACTCGTGCAGGGCCTTCTTCTGGATGAGGTTATTCAGCAGCTTCTCCAGCTCCTCATAAACATCCTCTACCTTGCAGCCCAGGATATCGGCGATGAACTGATTGAGCCTCTCGATCTCGCCATCCTGGCGGATCTCCATGTAATTCTTCATTACGCCGGTAAACATGGCATAGTTGCTTTCGCCGTGCGCCACATGGAAGGTCGCACCCAGGGGATAGCTCATGGCATGAACGGCGGCGCAGCCCGCATTGCCAAAGGCGATGCCCGCGTACAGAGAGGCCATCAGGAAGTCCTCCAGCAGCGGCATCCGGGCCTCGGGGCCGTCCGCAGCGATCTTCTTGTAGCCGTGCAGGATCATATCAATGGCCTTGTAGCCAAACATCCGGGTCATCTCGTTGCCCTTGGGGGAAAGGCTGGATTCCACGGCATGGATCAGGGCATCGATGGAGCTGGTAGCGAAGAAGCGGAAGGGCAGGCCGTTCAGCAGTTCGGGTACCAGCACGGCGCTGTCGGCATACATCTCATCCACCGCCAGGCCCTTTTTGGTGCCGCGGCTGTTCAGTGCCAGAATGGCGATGTTGGTGACTTCGCTGCCGGTGCCGCAGGTGGTGGGCACCAGTACCAGCTCCTTATCCTTCACGATCTCGGTCTTGCCATCGTAGAGATCCAGGATGGGGGAAACAGTTTTCAGTGCAAAAAGCTTGGAAATATCAATGACGGTACCGCCGCCGATGGCGATAACACGCTTATGGTCGCCTTTAATGTCCTTATACATGGCCTCTGCCATGTCATCGGAGGGCTCGCCAGCGCCGTATTTCTCCTGATACAGCACATCGCAGCCGAGGTTCAGCTTGCCAAAGAAGGGCTGGTAGATATATTCGTTGGTGATCACCAGGTCACCAACGCCGATTTTGAATTCCGCAGCGAATTCTTCAGCGGTCTTAAACTTATAGATGGTCGGTTTAATAGAAAGCATTTTCATGGCGGTTTACCTCCCTTTTCTTTTCTCTTTGGGGCGGCGCGCTTTCGCGGAAAAGATGGAACTGACCTTGGGATCATCAGTTCCATCTTTCCCTTGCCCGCCGGGAGATGAGTGCGCGCCGCAGTGGGCTATCTCATCTTCCGCGGGTGGGGCATTTTTCCTTGCGGGGTAATTTCTTTAATGATCAGCAGCAGCCTTTTTTGTCCTCAGGCTTAAAGACCAGCTCCTCCGGAGAGGGGCCGCCGGCGGTCTTCTTGCGGTTCTTCAGGTTGATCACAGCCTCGGAGCCGTCAACAACAGCCCAGACGATGATACCGACCAGCAGAGCCCAGCCGGGGGTGAAGTAGGTCAGAGCGCCGGCGATAACGCAGGCGACACCGCGGTCATTGGCGGTGGTGCACATGCGGATACCGATGTTGCCGCAGGCGAAGGCCTGAACGCCCATGGTGATGCCGAAGAAGATGGCAAACGCGGGCTTAATGAGGGTGACCAGCGGCAGAATGAGAACGGAGATTACGGTAGCTGCACGGAAGGTACATACGCCGTCCCAGTAGGTGTGCATGGTCTTGTAGCCTCTCTTATAGCGCTCGGTGATGGTCAAAAGACCGGAAGCCCACAGCGGGCCGCACATGGGAACCCAGGGAGCAAAGAGGGACATGATGGCGTTACGCAGGAAGCTTACCAGGTTGGAACGGCTGGCATCGAAGATAACCTTCTCATCAGGACGGTAAGCGGTAGCCTCGGCAACAACTTCCTTCGCCAGTACAAAGTCGGAGAAGGCGATGATGTAGGTCGCCAGCGCGGAGGGGATCGCCGCCAGGAAGAAGCTCCAGGCCGGGAAGCCCAGGCCGAAGATGGTGAAGTGCTCCAGAACATAGCCGAAGCTCAGGGGGGTAAAGCCCCACTGGATCTGAGGCAGCGGGATCTCGTGCAGCAGCACGGGAGCCAGAATGATGGCGAACAGCTGGGCAGGTACTACGCCCTGGTTACGCACTACATTCCAGAAGCGGCTCTTGGTCGCCTTGCGGGCAAAGGTGGGGTTAAACAGGAAGAAGTAGGACATCAGTACAGCGATGGCGACGGTCCAGGGGGCCTTGGGCATACGGGCGGAGAATACATTTACCGCGGCCGTTACGCCGGCGCCCAATACAATACCGGCCTTGATGCCCATGGGTACGGCATCTACCAGCTTACGGCCAATACCCGTAGCACCCATGATGAGGAAGCTGAGAGCAACCAGCATCTGCAGGGCTATCATCGCGTAAATACGGTCTACTTGTCCGGTGGCGTAGTTGGGCAGGTCCCACTGCTGCAGGAATTTCAGGGTCAAAGGCAGCGCGGGGGTGATCCAGCCGGGAACTACGGGGTCGCCCAGCAGAGAGGGCAGGTAGTAGCAGATCGCGTTCAGAACACCGAAGGTCAGGGCCATCAGGAATACGCCGTTCTCATCAAAGCCAAGGGCAGCGATATTCGCGGGGTCATCCAGACCAAAGGTGGTCATGGTGGTGGTAACACCAGCGCCCAGACAGGCAACGCCCAGGAACATGGCGGCGGCCATCTCGGTCCAGGACCACTCGTGGTGGATCAGGGGGAGACGGATCTTGAAGGGGCCTACTTTGATACCGGGCTGCTCTTCACCGTAAGCGCGCTTTTTCAGCGGGAACTTACCGGTCATAAAGCCTTCCGGTACCTCCACTTTTTTGGTTTCGGTCATTTCGGTCATGTGAAGATTCCTCCTCGTCACAGTTTTTTGTGGTAACTCCTCTGCCGGCGGGCTGCTCCCCTGTCCCAATCAGGCGGCTGCCATCCGGCTGTTTCACAGTAAAGCGGGCCTTTCTCCAGGGGCGCGGCACAGCGGCCACCCGCTTTCATTTTCGATTATATCCAGCCAATTTCGGCTTGTAAACCGCCCCGGAGCAAGTTTGGCAGGGGTGTATTTTTGAGGAGAATTCCTTTGTTCACTTTTATTTTTGGCATATTTGCGGTTTTGGGTGTTTTTGCTACATTTTTTGCATTTTTTGCGGAAAAATCGGGAGTTCGTGTTGTGCATCTGCAACAGTCACTCCCGATTTTCAAAAAATTTTGTTCCGTTTTTCCGCTTGATTCCTTGCTTTTCTGACTATTCGTTAAAAATTTTTGAACAAATCAAGGGGTGTTGCATTTTTGCGCATCATTGCGTTTTTGCAACTATTCCCTCCCCTGCTCTATCTTTTTGCGCTTGCGCACAAAGGTGGAAGCATCCATGCCCAGGCTGCGGGCGGCGTCCCTTACATTGCCGTAGCGGCTGTACGCCCGCCGGATGTAGCTGATCTCCAGCTGCTCCACCAGCCTGTGCAGGTTCACCTGCTCAAAGTACTCCTCGCTATCCTTCTGGCTGATGGTGATGTTATCGGTGATGGGCAGCTCCTCCGGCTGGATGACATTGTTCTTGGAAATAATCATCATGCGCTCCACCACATTGTGCAGCTCCCGTATATTGCCGGGCCAGTTGTAGCTCTGCATGCAGATGATGGTCTCCGGGGCGAAGCGCTTTTTCTGGTGATATTTCTTGTTCATTTCGGCGGCATAGGCCGTCACAATGTAGGGAATATCCTCCCGGCGCTCCCGCAGCGGCGGTACATTGATGGGCAGCACGCTCAGGGCATAGTACAGGTCCTCCCGGAACTTCTTTTCCCGCACCAGGGCCAGCAGGTCAGCGCTGGTGGAGGCAATGATGCGCAGGTCGCAGGGTTTATCGGCGCCGTAGCCCAGCGGCTTTACCTGCCGCCGCTTGATGACCGAAAGCAGCCGAGTCTGGCTTTCGTGGTTCAGCTGCTCCACCTCATCCAGAAAGACCACCCCGCGGTTGGCCTGCTCCAGCAGGCCCACCTTGCCCTGCGGGTATTCCGGTGAGACCCCCGGTCCCAGCCCGAACAGCTCGGCCACCATGGTGTCATCCGGCAGGGAGGCACAGGGTATGGTGATAAAGTGTTCCTTGCGTCGCTTGCTTTTGCTGTAGATGTACTCCGAAAGGGCGCCCTTGCCCACGCCCACCTCGCCCTGCAGCAGCACCGGCACCTCCATCTGGGCGGCGCGGTTCAGCAGGCTAATGACATTCTGCATGCTCTTATCGTGGAAAATAAGGCTGGATGGATTGCGGTCCTGGCGGCTGCGGGCAGCCTCCAGCTCGGCGGAATAGAGCCGGTTGCGCTCCTCGCTCTGCTCCAGCTGCTCCTTCAGGGAGTACAGCTCGGTCACATCCCGGACATTGGTAACCACCATGACGATGTTGCTTTCGGAATCGAAAACCGGGGTGCTGGTGATGATGGCCCGCTTGCCGGTTTTGAACTGCTGCTCCATCGTCACCGATTCCCGGCGTTCCAGCGCCAGCAATGTGCCGGAACCCGAAATGACCCGGCTGGCCACCAGCTCCGCCATGCTGCGGCCCACCATCTCCTCCTTGCGCAGGCCGCTGATGGTCTCGTAGCTTTTATTCAGGGTCAGGGTGATGGCGTTGCCATCGGTGATGTAAAAGCCATCGTAGGAAGATTCAAAAATAACCTCGAACCAATTGCCCTGCCGCCCAAAAAAGGGATCCCCTGCCCCGTTTTCCGGTACGCGCAGTACTGTTGGCTGCCGTTTGGCCATGCCGTTCCCTCCTATCTGTTTTTCCGTCATCTAGCGGAACCTCCTGTATTCGCTGTTTTTCTGGTATCTGCTGTATTTCCTTCGCCCGGTACCCGCACTCCCGCAGGCCGGGCAGGAAGGCGGGCGCGCCCTCCGCTTTTGTCGTGCTGACCCTGACGGGCAGCCCTCCCCGCTGCGGCGCGCCCGCCGCAAATCCCCCATTTCCGCCGGGCCATTGCTCCCCCGGAGCCGGCCCCGCACCCCAATGGGTCTTGCGGTTTCCCCTTTGGGGCCGCTTTACCGGGCGAGGAATTTTGCGGGCGTTATTTGTTGCGGTTGATCTCGCGCTGGGCGGCCTTTTCCTGTTTTCTGCGGGCGGCGGCCTCCCGTTCATTCTTGCGGCGGTTTTTCTTGGCCTCCAGCTCCATCTTCTCCACGGTGGCCAGGTCATAGTCCATGTTCAGCTCCAGGAACGACTCGGCGTTTTCACCGGCGATTCTCTTGAGCAGGGTGGCCCGGTGCTTGAGCTGGTCGGTGTAGAAGCTCTCGAAGGCATTGATCCGGTTCTGGTCGCTGATGGTCTTGGGGTCGGCGCAGCCCTCCAGGAACACACTCGTCAGGTAGCAGATCTGCCGGATGGGATCGGCGAAAAGCTCCCGGTTGCGGCGATGCTTGCGGCAGCGGTACACCAGCTCGGCGCTGGCCTCCTCCATCTGGCCGTACAGCTCCGCCAGGTGGCGGGCGGTTCCCCGCTTCATCAGCTTTTGCAGCTCCTCCGGCTGCTCGGCGGCCGGCAGGGCCTGCATCACCCCGTCCTTTTTGCGGGCGGCAAGTGTGGCCGCAGGCGCTTTGCCGCCCGGCAGCACATAGTTGGAAAGCTTGCAGAACGCCTGGGCGAAGCGGTCAACCATATGACGCATTTCCTTTTCGCCGCGCTTGCTGAAGATGAAGCACATGATGATGGCGAAAACCATCACCGCATAGCCGATTTTGATAGCCCAATCCATGGTGGGTCCTCCTTTTTTGGCGGGCGGGACAGGATGCCGCCGCCCAGTTTCTATTTGCTGCCGGAGGGCCCGCGCCCTGCCGGCGAATCGCCGGTTTTGATGAAAAAACTTGCCAAGGGAAAAAACATATGCTACACTGTGGCTGAAATCACAGTGGATGAAACCAAGGTCGAAAAACTCCCCCCACTAATACGGCAAAATCGACCCCTTTTTGCATCTGAGAGGTTAATATTTCACAATTTTTAACAAAAAATTTACAATTTCGGCCGTTTTTGGGCCGTTTATTCTGCGAAAGAGGTGACAACGATGGAAAAAAGTACTGCTCCCCGCGCCCGGTTTATTGCGGCCATCCTGCTGTTTGCGGCGGTGGTCATCGGAGATCTCATCCTGAGCCGGGGATACCTGGCCCAGGGGCCTGCCACCTGGCCCGTCTTCCTGCTGCTGGAGCTGGTGATGCTGGCGCTACTGGTCATCGGCGGCATCCTGTTCTGCAACCGCCGGGGGCTGGATACCAACAAAAAGCTCATCCTGGGGTTCGGGTTTTTCCTGGTGTGGTGCGTCCTTACCGTCATTTTCTTTGCCGACTATAAGGCGCTGTACCTTTCCACCCTGCACACCGAATATCCCAGCTACGGGGCGGCCATCACCTGCCTGAAGCTGGTGCTGGTGCTTTGCGGTTTGACGGCTTTGATTCCGGTCGCGCCCGCGCCCACGGGACGCGCGTACGCGGATGGTTTAGCGCGCGCGTACCAAAAGCAGAACATAGAGCAGGCCAAAACCGCGGCTGCCGAGGCCCAGAAGGACCTGGAGCGGCGGGTGGAGCAGCTGCGCAGCTCCATGAGCCCGGAGGAGCTGGAGGCGCTGACGCGAAAGCTGAAGCAGGAGAGCGCACCCGCGGCGGCCGAAGAATCCCACGAAAAGACGGAGGAAAAATGATATGTTCCTGATCCGCACGCTGCTTTCTCAAGGGACGATCCTGTGCATCGTTCTGCTGCTGGTGACGCTGGATGTGGGCTTTTCCACCGCCAAGGCCACGACCAAGCCGGGGAAGCTCCTGCTGGTGCTGGCGGGGGGCCTTGTCCTCTTTGGCGG
>ULRK01023737.1_pt1 | contig 10724 bp, 8 predicted proteins | sample 1955341 | NCBI WGS metagenome assembly ULRK01 (sample SAMEA4835680, study PRJEB28245) | human gut metagenome | biome: gut microbiome; material: fecal sample | place: Denmark | collected 2008
CTATGGTGTGTTATCCGCGGGTGCCCTCAACGCTGGAATCGGTGCTCCAGCCCTGCAGGTCAGTGGGGTTGATGGAGCCGTTCCAGCGGCCATCGTTCTGGGCGTCGTTCCATTCGTTCCAGGCTGCCTCACTGCGGATAGCTGTACCGCTGCGGAATGCTGCATCCCACGGGTTGGCGGAATCCGGGTCGGTGGGGTCCCAGCCGCGCTTGCTCTCGTCCGTCGGGTCGGTGTAAATGGTGCCGGGCTTTCCCATGGGGCCGGGGTCATCGGCGTTATCATAGATCACCACGCGGGTGCCGATGGGGCAGTTATCATAGATCCACTTTACATCACAGACCAACAGCCGGATACAGCCCAGGCTGGCCTGGGTGCCCAGCTGGTTGAACTGGTCGTACTCGATATCGTCCTTGTGCTGGCTGTAATACGGCACAGTGTGGAACAGATAGGAATCCCAGATGCGGGTAGCGTACTGGCCATAGCTCGGCCCGGCCAGCAGCCGCCAGTCATAATTGACCGGCGTTGCAAAGAATCCCAGCGGGGTATCCGCGCCGCCGGAGCACACCATGGCCATATACGGCTTGGTGTAGTTACCCTCATCGTCCAGCGCCAGTACCGTCACGGTAGAAGCCGCGCGGTTGACCGCGATCATATAGGGGCAGCCATCTTTGGCACTGTATTTCAGCCCCTCGCTCTGGTAAAATTCATCGGCAGCCAGCTGTTCCATCAAGGCTTTGCCGCGCTCATCCCAAAGCGCTGGGTCCACCACCTGCGGGGCATCCTTGGTGCAGTTTGCGGACGCCGTTGCGGTGGCATCGGCAATGCGCTGTTCTTCCTCGGTCATGGTGGGCTGTTCCTGCTGGCTGTCGCCATCCGTGGTACTGTCTGCACCGTCGGGCGCGGCGGAGCTGGAATCCCCCTGGCTCTGGTTGGGCTTGTTGGTAATGGTGCCATCGGTTTTTACCAGCAAAAAGCAGCCTGCGCACACCAAAATAAACACGGCAATGCAGAAAATCAAGGTAATCAGGGCATGCACGCGGCGGTTCTGTTTGCGTGAAACAGCGCGGCGGCGCTGCATATTGCTGCTCCTGGCAGCGGGTGCAGGGCGGCGCTTGGGTCCCTGCGCCGGACGTTTTTGTTGCGGCATTGTGCAGACCTCCCGTTTATGGTGTCAAAATCGTATGTTTCGGGCTTTGCTTCCCACTGCAGGCGGGCGCGGCCCGAACGGAATTCATTTCCCGTATTCTTCCGCCACAAATTTTTCCAGTGCGGCAAAGCTGCGGCGGACCTTCTCGGTATCAATGCAGTACGCCATGCGGAAGTAGCCGGGGCAGCCAAAGCTGTCGCCGGGAACCAACGCCAGGTCATACTTCATGGCCTTTTTGCAGAACGCATTGGCGTTCTCCTCCAGCGCTTTGGGGAAGATATAGAAGGTGCCGGAGGGTTTAACCACGGTAAAGCCCAGCTTTTTCAGCTCGGCGTAAATCAGCTCCATGTTGGTTTCGTACACGCCCAAGTCGCTGGTTTCGTCCAGACATTCGGCCACGGCCAGCTGGATCAGTGATGCCGGGCAGTTGTGGCCGGTTCCGCGGCTGATCTGGCCGCACATGGGCACAATATACTCGGCGTCCTCGCAGCGCGGGTTCGCAGCCACATAGCCGATGCGCTCGCCCGGCAGGCTCAGGCTCTTGCTGAACGAATAACAGGTCAACGTATCGTCATAGAACTTGGCGGCGTACTGGATGGGCTGCCCGCCGAACATGATTTCGCGGTACGGCTCATCCGAGATCAAAAAGATTCGGTGCCCATACTTGGCGCTGGCGGCGCGCAGGCGGTCGGCCAGGCCGGTCAGCGTCTCGGCGCTGTAGGCTGCGCCGGAGGGATTGTTGGGGGTGTTGATCAGCACGGCGGCGGTGTTCTCATCCAGCATCGCGTCAAATGCGTCAAAGTCAATCTGGAAATCCTTCGTGCGGGGCGGAACGACCTTCAGATTCAGGCCCGCGCCCTCCACATACGGCTTGTATTCCGGGAAGAACGGCGCAAAGGTGATAATATCCTGCCCCGGCACCGCCACGCAGCGCATGGCGTGGGCCAGCGCACCGGCAGCACCCGTTGCCATAAAGATATGCTCCATACCGTAGTCCATGCCAAAGCGGCGGTTCAGGCTTTCGGCCACCGCCTTGCGCACGGCGGGGATGGTCAGCGTGGGGCTGTAGCCATGCAGCGTCACCGGCTCCTTGGTCTGCAGCAGATCGATGCAGGTTTTGGTAAAGTGCTCCGGGCAGGGCACCGAAGGGTTGCCCAGCGAATAATCAAACACATTTTCATAGCCGATCTCGGTCCCGCGAGCCGTGCTCCACTCGGAGATTTGGCGAATAACGGACTTGCCGCTAAGCATATCTTTATAGCGCTGCGCAATCATTTCACAGTTCCTCCCACCGCCATTTTGCAGTTATTTCATGATAACGTCATACAGTTCATCGCTGTTTTCTGCCAGGTATTCCGCCCCGGCCGCATTCAGTTCCTCCCGCGTGCGGAATCCCCACACCGCCCCGCAGCAGGGCAGGTTCGCATTGTGGGCGGTTTCCACATCCACGTTGCTGTCCCCCACATACAGGGTGCTGGCCGGGTCGGCATGCAGGGCCTGCAGCAGGGCGTTCGTGCCCTCGGCGGCGGGCTTGGGGGCCACGCCGGTCATCTGGCCGCGCACGATCGTAAAATACTGCGTGCCGAAATAATCCTTGACGACCTCTTTTGCCAGCGCATCCGCCTTGTTGGAAAACACCGCCAGCTGCACGCCGTTCGCTTTCAGCTTTGCCAGCATTTCGGGGATACCGGGGTACGGTGCGGTGGTGTCCCGCAGGTGCTGGCCATAATCCCGCTTAAAATCCGCCAGGGCCGCTTCCAGCACCGCCGGGGTGCGCTGGTCTGCCGGGGCCAGGCGCTCCACCAGTTTCGGGATACCATTGCCCACGAAATAGCGGTACGCCTGGCGCTCATGGGTGGGCCAGCCATATTTCCGGCACAGCCGGTTGCCGGCATCCGCCAGGTCAGTCAGGGTGTTCAGCAGCGTACCATCCAGGTCAAACACTACAGTTTTATACATTTTGTAATATCCTCTATTCTCTATACACATTCTAACTTTTCCAACTGATACGGCAAAAGCCACACTTCTATTATAGGAGCATTTTGCCAAAACGGCAACCGCTTTTGCCTGTTGTTTTGGAGCAAAAGTGTAAATTATACAGCGGCAGGGTGCAATATCACGTAAAGTGTGCTACTATATATTTGTATTGCTGGTCGGGAGTGATCCCGCCAAGGGGAGGAAAAAAGATGGACCTGTTTCTTTCAATTCTGAAATCCGTCATTTACGGTGTGATTGAAGGCATCACCGAATGGCTGCCGATTTCCAGCACCGGGCATATGATCCTTGCCGAGCAGGTGCTGAAGTTTGGCTATACGGAAGATTTTATGGAAATGTTCCGCGTTGTCATCCAGCTGGGTGCTATCCTGGCTGTTGTGGTGCTGTATTTCCACAAGCTGTGGCCGTTCTGCAAGGATAATGGCCGCGATACCGGCTTTGCCGCCCACCTGCGCTGGCCCGTGGTCCGGCTGTGGTTCAAAATTATTGCAGCCTGCGTGCCCGCCGCCGTGCTGGGCATTCTGCTGGACGACTGGATGGACGCCCACCTGTATAACAGCGTGGTGGTTGCCCTGATGCTGATTGTGTACGGCGTTGCCTTTATCCTGATCGAGCGCCGCCCGCGGGTGCCCACCACCACCAAGCTTTCCCGCATTACTTACCCGCAGGCGTTCAAGGTTGGCTGCTGGCAGGTGCTCTCCCTGATTCCCGGCACCTCCCGCAGCGGCTCCACCATTCTGGGCGGCATGCTGTGCGGCATGTCCCGCCCGGCTGCCAGCCAGTTCACCTTCTTCCTTGCCATCCCGGTCATGGCCGGTGCCAGTTTGCTCAAGCTGGTTAAGTTCTTTGGCAAGGGCAACAGCTTCACGCTGGATCAGACCGTTGTGCTGATCGTTGGCTGTGCGGTTGCCTTTATCGTTTCCATCATCGCCATCCGCTTCCTGATGGATTACGTCAAGCGCCACACCTTCACCGCGTTCGGCGTTTACCGCATCGCGCTCGGCATTGTTGTTCTGGTGATCTGGGGCGTACAGACCTTTGTGCTGAAAGCGCCCGCCGCCGTGTAACGGCCCGGAGTGTATCTGAAATCGAAAATCTCCCCGCTGCATTTTGTGCATCAGCACATTGCAGCGGGGAGATTTTTTCTTGCCGTTTTTGTTTCTAAGGCAATATCGCATAATTCTAAGTGCCGATACGGCGAGCGAGGTGCGGCAGATGCTAAGCCAAAAGCGCAGATAATACTGGATGTCTTATCGAGCATTTTGGCAACGCAGATGCCGTGCCGCAGCCGCCGGAGCGGTGCTTAAGCCGCAAGGCGGGAATTGTGCGGTGTTGCCCTAAATCAGAGGAATCCTGGCTGACGTCTGCTTATCAGCTTCTTACTTTTCCACCTGGAACAAATTCTGCTGACTGGTTGCTTTGGCACCGATGTTGTTATACTCCAAATAGAAGTACCCATGCACCCAGGCATCCAGCTCTGCATTCTCGCCGTAGGTGTGGGTCACGCCGTCCGCGTCCATATAGTCATTGGCGGCTGTCACCACCGGGGCCACCTGCTTGAGTGCCAGCAGGTACTGGTAATACGGGGTCAGCGGCAGCCCGGCATTTTCCACCAGGGTGGGAGCCAGCATGCACATATCCATGCGGTTGTACTCGTCGGTGGCGCTGGTCTGGCCTGCGTTTTCCAGCGGGTAGTTTGCCCAGATCAGGTAGGGCGTGCTGCGCTCCAAAATCTGCAAATTGTTCTCATCGGTAAAGGTATGGTCGGCCACATGATCCACAAAGCTGGGGGCGTGGTCGCCTGCCATGGCAACAATCACCTTGCGGCCGGTCTTTTCGTACTGCTCGGTCAGGTATTCGGTCAGTTCGCCAAAGGCACGGTCGGTCATATAGATGTTGCTCAGGTATTCATCCATGATGGAATCATACTCGCCGTAATCGGTTGCGGCATGCACGATATCCTCCTCCGGGGGGTTCATATCGTAATCGCCGTGGCTCTGGATGGAAACCAGGAACACAAACCGCGGCTGGTCCTCCGGCATTGCTTCATACAAACCTTCCAGGTCGCGGTAGGTGGCGCTGTCGGTCTGGTAGGGGCGGCTGCCATAGGTTTCCTTGGTCGGAAAATCATCCTGGAAGTGGGTCTCGTCAAAGCCCAGCGTCAGCCAGGCAGAATCGCGGCGGTAGTTGGAGTTGGTATAGGGGTGGGCTGCCAGCGTGGCATACCCCAGATCTTTCAGGTTGCTGACCAGGCTGTTTGCCTTGTGCAGGTTCAACCAGTTGAACGGTGTGATGGAGGGCATCAGCATCAGCGAGTTGGAGGAAAGCATCTCGTACTCGCTGGAGTTGGTGCCGCCGCCCACATGCGGGCTGATGGTGTGGCCGTAAATGGAGTTGGGCAGGTTTTTGGTCACCTGCATGATCTCCTGGTCGGCCTGCAGGTCCGTTACCAGGTCAAAGTCATAAAAGCTTTCGGACAGGATCAGGAACACATCGGGGTAGTCCTGCTCGTTTGCCGTTTCGGGGCTGGCCTGATAGTCCTGCGCCATTGCAGCGGCCTCGGTGGCGGCGTCCTCGCTATAGCCGTCCGGCTGCAGGATGGGGTCCACCATCAGGCTGGCGGCTTCAAGGCTACCCGCCAGGTAGCCGTACTTATAATAGGTTTCCTGCCAAGCCCAGCCGTAAGTGGTGGCGGGCTTGATGGGGTTGGGGCTGAAATACCCCAGATACAGCACCGCAAAAATGCCGCAGGCGCAGGCCAGCGCATGGGCGCCGCGCTGTTTCCAGCTGCGCTTATGCTTGCCGGCCAGTTTGACCTGCACAACGGCAGCCACCAGCACCGGGATGTACAGCAGCGCAATGGTAATAACTGTCTGGGTAATGTGCAGGGTATAACTGCCCATCACCTCTGCCGCGGTGCCCAGGTTCAGGATGTCCTGCGGCATCAGGGCGGAACCATGCAGGTCCCGCGTGTAATAGTTGACCAGCGCCAGCACGGTAAAAATCAGGCCGGAAACGCCGGTTGCAATGCCCCAGCTGCCGCACAGGGCAAACACCACCAGCGTCAGGCAGAACGCCGTCAGCGCATTGAGCGGTGCGTATACCGGCCACTGCCCCGCCATGTAGTTGGCAGTTACGCCGTCAGAAATTTCTAACTGGTAGCGCGCCACAAAGGCCGCTGCCACAGCCAGCGCAAATGGCAGCACCGTGCCAAGCCAGAAGCGCTTGCTTTTTAATGTTTTTTTGATGTTTTGCATGGGTATCCAGTTCCTTCGCTTTGTTTGTTCATTAAGTTGCGGTCAACATTCCGCGTCAACACACCGAATGTCCGGTATGCCCGCAAAAGGGCATATTAGGTTAGTATATCATATTTTATGCCGGTTGTGAATCACCGTTTTTCGGCCAAATGCTGCCACTTGTTCCAAATCCGGCCCGCCCGCGCAGATTTTGCATTTACCAACCTACGCTTTCATGTTATAATATTAGTTAATCATCATTTTACCCCATAGACGGAGGCTATTCTATGAAAATTCCTGCAAAAGGTTTTACTCACGGCGGCAAGTTCCATGCAGACGATGTGTTTGCCACAGCGCTGCTGATGATTGTGCGGCCGGATATCAAAGTAACCCGCGGTTTTGTTGTGCCGGATGGTTTTGACGGCATTGTGTACGATGTGGGCTGCGGTATGTTTGACCACCACCAGGAACCGCGCGAAAGCCGCCCCAACGGCGTGCCCTATGCGGCCTTTGGCCTGCTGTGGCGCGTGTTGGGTGCCCAGCTGGTGGGTGCCCACCAGGCCCGCCTGCTGGATGAAAATTTTGTTCAGCCCCTGGACTTGAACGATAACACCGGCGAACAGAACTCCCTGGCCGATGCCATCGGCAGCTTTAACCCCGTGTGGGATTCCGGCGAAGATTCCGATGCCTGCTTCTGGCGCGCCGTGCCCTTTGCCAAGCAGGTGCTGGAAAACGAGATTGCCGCAGCCAACGCCGTGAACCGCGCGGACGAGACCGTCCAGAACGCCTACAAGAACTCCAGGGACGGCATTGTGGTCCTGCCGGACTACATGCCCTGGAAAAACGGCCTGTACAAAACCGATGCCCTGTTTGTTGTCTACCCCAGCCAGCGCGGCGGCTACAGCGCCCAGTGCGTGACCGATTACAAGACCCGCCGCAGCAAGGTGCCGTTCCCGCCCGCATGGGGCGGCCAGCCGGAGGAGATCCTGCGCGAAAAGAGCGGCCTGGCTCTCAAGTTCTGCCACCCCAGCCGTTTCCTTGTCACCGCGGAAACCAAAGAGGATGCCATTGAGGCATGCCGCCGTGCCCTGCGCGCCGCCGGAAGGCCGGTGAGCGCACAGTGAGCGCCGAAACTCTAGAGCAGTTTGGTCCCCGCCCCAGCACCGCGGCGGACTGCCAGCCAGACCCAGCTTCCGCCTGGGTCTACATGGTGCGCTGCGCGGATGGCAGCCTGTATTCCGGCTGGACCAATGACCTTGCCCGCCGCCTGCGCGCCCACAAGGGCGGCAAGGCCGGTGCCAAGTATACCCACGCCAAAGGTGCCGTTAAGCTGACCTATGCCGAGCGCTGCACCGATAAAAGTGCCGCCCTGAAGCGGGAAGCCGCCCTGAAAAAGCTGCCAAAACCCGAAAAGGAAGCCCTTGCCGCCCAGTGGACCGCTGAAAACACCATCACCCTGCGGGATGCCGCGCCGGAGGACGCCGCCGCCGTGGCGGAGCTGTACAACTGGTATGTCACCCACTCCACGGCCACTTTCCAGTATGACCTGTGTACCGAGGAATTCCAGCGCGAAAATATCGCCTATGTGCAGCAGCGCGCGCCGTTCCTGGTTGCCGTCAATGCAGCGGGCAAGCTGTGCGGCTTTGCCTGCGCCCACCCCTGGCACGGCCGCACAGCTTATGCGTGGGATGTGGAGCTAACCGTTTACTGCGCCCACGACTGTGTGGGCCAGGGGGTTGGCGGGCGGCTGTACAAAGCCCTGCTGGACGGCGTGCGCCAGCGCGGCTACTGCAACGCCGTTGCCCTTGTGACCGGCCAGAATAAAGAAAGCTGCTCGTTCCATAAGGCGCTCGGCTTCAAAAAAATCGGCGTGGAACCCCGCACTGGGTACAAGTTCGGCCAATGGCTGGACCTTGCCTATTGGTGGATGGACCTGCGCCCCGGTCAGGAGCCTCCGGAGCCGGTGCGCCTGGGGCGATAAAACTGCATAACACAAAATTAAGCGGGGCACTGCTGATTGGCAGCGCCCCGCTTTTGTTATAAAGATTTGTAGGGCGCGATGCCCTTATCACGCCGCGGAGAAACGTAAATCCATCCACCGCAAACCTGTAAACGATCTGTAGAGGACGATGCCTGCATCGTCCCGCATACTGAGCTGCAGCCATGGTATACTGTCATCAACATCCTGTCTCCCCGCCGCGCGTTTTTGTTTTCCACAAGAAGCTCCTCTGTTTGTGGAAAACCGTTCAGATTCTTTTCACTTTTCCCTGTCGTTACGCGGTCTGCATTCCTGTTTTTGCCCACAAACTGCCCTTGTTCACGCAAAGTTTACCGGAATTTCCAGCTATTTCATGCCTTGTTCATCCGCAGTTCATTTTTATTCTTCATGATAGAATCTATCGGGGGCCCCTATTACCGCCCCCAACTGGAGGAATTGTTATGCACGAAACCCAACAGCCGCGCGACCCCAAAAAGACGACCGGCATTGTGTATGCCGTGATCCTTGTGGTGTTGCTGCTGCTCAATTTCTGGGCCTTCCCCGCCATGATGAAAAGTCAGGTCAAACAGGTCGATTACGGCACCTTCCTGAACATGCTCGAAGGCGGCGAGCTGAGCACCGTTGAAATTCAGGATCAGCAGATCTATTTTGTGGACAAAAACGATACCACCTACTGCACCAACTCCATTGCGCAGGACCTGCAGCTGGTCAGCCGGTTGGAAAGCGCCGGCGTTTCCTTTGGCAAGGTGTACAACCAGACCACCTGGGTGGATACCCTGCTGGGCTGGGTCATCTCGCTGCTGCCCATGATCATCCTGATCGTCTGGTTCAACCGCATGATGCGCAAGCGGGTCGGTGAAATGACCGGCGGCGCCAACAGCATGATTTTTGGCGGCGGCAAATCCGGTGCCAAACAGTATGTCGTTGAGGATGGCAAGTCCATCAAATTTGCCGATGTTGCCGGTGAGGACGAAGCCAAAGAGAGCCTGCAGGAAATCGTTGACTTCCTGCATAACCCCAAGCGTTACGAGGATATCGGTGCCAAAATGCCCAAGGGCGTTCTGCTTGTCGGCCCCCCGGGCACCGGTAAAACCCTGCTGGCCCGCGCTGTTGCCGGTGAAGCCGGTGTTCCCTTCTTTTCCATTGCGGGTTCTGAATTTGTCGAGATGTTCGTCGGCATGGGCGCTTCCAAGGTGCGTGACCTCTTCAAACAGGCCAACGAAAAAGCCCCCTGCATTATCTTTATTGATGAGATCGATACCATCGGCAAAAAGCGTGACGGTGCTTCCGGTATGGGCGGCAACGATGAACGCGAGCAGACCCTGAACCAGCTGCTGACCGAAATGGACGGGTTTGACGCCGCCAAGGGTGTTATCATTCTGGCCGCCACCAACCGTCCTGAATCCCTTGACCCCGCTTTGACCCGCCCCGGCCGTTTTGACCGTCGTGTGCCCGTGGAGCTGCCCGACCTGAAAGGCCGCGAAAGCATCCTGCGCCTGCACGCTCAAAAGGTCAAAATCGGCCCCGACTGTGACTTTGCCGTGGTTGCCCGCATGACTCCCGGTGCTTCCGGTGCCGAGCTGGCCAATATCATCAACGAAGCCGCCCTGGGCGCTGTGCGCCACCACCGCATGGCCGTTACCCAGTACGACCTGCAGGAAGCCGTGGATACCATCCTGGCCGGTGCCCAGAAAAAGAATAAGATCCTGAGCGACAAAGAAAAGTGCATCGTGGCCTACCACGAAGTCGGCCATGCCATGGTTGCCGCCCTGCAGAGCCATTCCGCCCCCGTGCAGAAAATCACCATTGTACCGCGCACTTCCGGCGCGCTGGGTTTCACCATGCAGGTAGAGGACGGCGACCACACCCTGATGACCAAGGAAGAGATCCTGGCCAAAATTGCCACCATGACCGGTGGCCGTGCCGCCGAAGAAGTGGTGTTCAACTCCATCACCACCGGCGCATCCAACGATATCGAGCAGGCCACCAAGATGGCCCGCGCCATGATTACCCGCTACGGCATGACCGACGACTTTGATATGGTTGCCCTGGAAACCGTGAACAACGCCTACCTGGGCGGCGATGCCAGCCTGGCCTGCAGTGAGCGCACAGCCGCCACAGTGGACGATAAGGTCGTGGAAGTCGTCAAGCAGCAGCATGAAAAAGCCAAACAGATGCTGATTGAAAACCGCGGCAAGCTGGACGAGATCGCCAAGTACCTGTACGAGAAAGAAACCATCACCGGCGAAGAGTTCATGCGCATCCTGACCGCTGTTCCCCAGCTGCCCACCGGTGCCGCGGAACAGTAAAGGCAACACCGCACAATTCCCGCCTTACGGCTTAAGCA
>ULRK01012648.1_pt1 | contig 10698 bp, 6 predicted proteins | sample 1955341 | NCBI WGS metagenome assembly ULRK01 (sample SAMEA4835680, study PRJEB28245) | human gut metagenome | biome: gut microbiome; material: fecal sample | place: Denmark | collected 2008
GAAAAGCAGTTTGGCAAAGGCGCCGTGATGAAGCTTGGGACCAACGTTGCCATGCAGGTGGATGCCATTTCCACCGGCAGCCTGGGGCTGGACCTGGCGCTGGGCATCGGCGGCCTGCCACGCGGACGCATCATTGAGGTATATGGGCCGGAATCTTCCGGTAAAACCACCCTGGCCCTGCATGTTCTGGCTGAAGCCCAGAAGCTGGGCGGCGAGGTTGCCTTTATCGACGTTGAGCACGCCCTGGATCCCACCTATGCCCGCGCCCTTGGCGTTGACATTGACAGCCTGCTGGTCAGCCAGCCGGATACCGGCGAGCAGGCCATGGAAATCTGCGAAGCTCTGGTACGCTCCGGCGCGATTGACGCTATTGTTGTGGACTCTGTTGCTGCCATGGTGCCCAAAGCCGAAATTGAAGGCGAAATGGGCGATTCCCACGTTGGCCTGCAGGCCCGCCTGATGAGCCAGGCTCTGCGTAAGCTGACCGGCATCATCGGCAAAACAAACACCGTCTGCATCTTTATTAACCAGCTGCGCGAAAAAGTCGGTGTGATGTACGGCAACCCTGAAGTGACCACCGGCGGCCGCGCCCTGAAATATTATTCCTCTGTACGTATTGATGTGCGCCGCATTGAGGGCCTGAAGGACGCCAGCGGTTCCTTTATCGGCAACCGTACCCGCGCCAAGATCGTCAAGAACAAAGTGGCACCCCCGTTCCGTGAGGCCGAGTTTGACATCATGTTCGGCGAGGGAATCTCCAAACTGGGCGAAATGATCGATCTGGGTGCTAAGCTGGGCATTGTGCAAAAGAGCGGCGCATGGTTCAACTATGGCGATATCCGCCTGGGCCAGGGCCGCGATAACGCCAAGCTCTACCTGAAAGAACACCCTGATGTGGCTGCTGAGATTGAAAAGCAGGTGCGCGAAAATGCGGACCGTCTGCTGGCGGCCGGCAAAAAGGGAACCGTGAAGCCGCTGGAGAAGCCGGCTGTTACCCCCGTTGCTGCTGAAGATGCCCCTGCCGCTTCCATGGCGGATGCACCCAAGACCACCGGCAGCGAGATGGACCTCGACATCATGGTTGACGAATAAGCGATGCCGAAGCTGACACAGGTAAAAGAAACAAAAAGAGGCCGCTATGCGCTGTTCTTTGACGGCGAGTTTGCCTTTTCGCTGGACGAGGACACCTTTGCCATGGCGGGGCTGCATACCGGGGATGAGCTGGAAGAATGGCAGATCCATGACCTGCAGACCAAAAGTGACACCCGCAAGGCTGTGGATAAAGCCATGGACCTGCTGGCCCTGCGGGACCATGCAGCCGGGGAGCTTTATCAAAAGCTCTGCCGCAGCTTTGACCCCCACAGCGCTGCCGCCGCCGTGGCAAAAATGCAGGAGCTGAACCTGCTGGATGACGCCGGTTTTGCCCGCCGCCGTGCGGCGGAGCTGCTGCGCAAGCGCAAGAGCCGCCGTGCAATTCTGGATGATCTGCACGCCAAAGGCATTGACCGCGGCGCAGCCGCCGAAGCGGTGGAAGCTCTGTTTGCCCAAAGCGAGGAGGACGAGGAGGAAAACCCGGAGCTGGCCAATGCCCGCGCACTGGTGGAACGCCACTATGCCGCAAAGCTGGCACAGGGCAAATGGCAGCAGGTAGCTGCCGCTTTGGCACGGCGCGGGTTCTCCCACAGCGTGATCCGCCAGGCATTGGCAGATGCCGAGACAGAAGAAACCGAAGCGTAACACAAAAAAGCACACACCGCAGGGGCAAAAAATGCTCCTGCGGCATTGTGGTATCAATGCACCGAACGGATAGCTTTGCCTGAATTTTGCCCAAGCAAGCGGCAGAGCCCAACATAACATACTGAAAAGAGAGACAGGAACAACCATACATGAATATTGCAATTATTTCCCTTGGATGCCCCAAAAACCAGGTCGATGCTGATGTATTCTGCCACGCGCTGATCAAGGCGGGCCACCAGACGGTTGCTGACCCCGAACAGGCGGACATTATTATTGTCAACACCTGCGGCTTTATCCAGTCCGCTAAAGAGGAAGCCATTGAAAACATTTTGGTGGCCTGCCAGTATAAGCAGCAGAACCCCAACCTGAAGGTGATCGTGACCGGCTGCCTGGCTGAGCGCTATAAAACCCAGATTGTGAGCGAAATGCCAGAAGTGGACGCCGTTGTTGGCATTGGCTCCAACGCCGCTCTGCCCGCCATTGTGGAGCGCCTGACCGCCAACGGCGCGGGCCAGGTGGAAAGCTATGGCCCCAAATGCGATATGGAGCTGGGCGGTGCCCGTGTTATCAGCACGCCGCGCCACTATGCTTACCTGAAAATTGCCGAAGGCTGCAACAACCGCTGCCATTACTGCGCCATCCCGCTCATCCGCGGCCCGCTGCGCAGCCGCCCCATTGACGACTGTGTTGCCGAAGCTCGCTGGCTGGCCGGAGAGGGCGTGAAAGAGCTGATCCTGGTGGCGCAGGATCCCACCGCTTACGGCGAGGACTGGGGCAAACCCGGCGCAGTTTGCGAACTGTTGGATAAGCTGAACACCATTGAGGGCATCCGCTGGATCCGTGTGCTGTACGCCTACCCGGAGCGTATCTCCGATGAATTCATCGCAGCCCTTGTGCGCAACAATAAGGTTGTGCCGTATCTCGATCTGCCCATCCAGCACTGCGATGACGAGGTGCTGAAAAACATGAACCGCCGCGGCGGCCGCAAAGAAATTGAGGATGCCATCCGCCGCCTGCGCGCGGCCATCCCCAACATTACGCTGCGCACCACCCTGATTGCAGGTTTCCCTGGTGAGACCGAGGAACAGTACAGCGAGCTGTGCGACTTTGTCAAAACCGTCAAGTTTGACCGCCTGGGCTGCTTTGCCTATTCCGCCGAGGAAAACACCGTGGCCGCCAAGATGGACAACCAGATTGACGAGGAAGTCAAGCAGCGCCGCGCAGACCACATTATGGAGCTGCAGGCCGAGATCAGCGCGGAAAAGGAAGCAGAAAAGGTCGGCAAGACCTATGAGTGCATCTGCGATGGCGTGGACGATGAAACCGGCATGTACCTGCTGCGCTCCGCAGCAGACTGCCCGGAAATTGATGGCAGCATCATGACCCCGGCAGATACCCCGCTGGAAGCCGGCGCGTTCTATAACGTTACCATCACCGATGCCGATACTTATGATCTTTATGGTTATGCGGAAAGCAAAGTGGAGGAATAAACCATGAATCTGCCTAACAAATTAACGATGATGCGTGTCATCATGGTGCCGTTCTTTATGGTATTTGCTGCCATGAGCCATATGGGCACGCCCCAGTTCAACGCAACGTATGCCTTGATTGCGGGTATTCTGTTTGCTGTGGCCAGCTTTACGGATTTCCTGGATGGCTACCTGGCCCGCAAGAACCACTTGGTAACGGACTTTGGCAAGTTTATGGACCCGCTGGCTGATAAAATGCTCACCACCGCCGCCATTATTTATATGGTGGTGGACGGTGTCTGCTCCCCCGTGGTGCTGGCCATCATCATGTTCCGCGAGTTTGCTGTGGCCGGTGTGCGCATGATTGCGGCAGAGTCCGGTACCGTCATTGCCGCAAACATGTGGGGCAAGGTCAAAACCGTGCTGCAGATGGTCACCATCATCTTCTATTACTTTGCCATGGCGCTCGCCCCGGCGGACGGCGTTGGGGTTATCAGCTTTACCACCCAGGTGCTGTGCTGGGCCGTTGCTGCCGTTACCGCACTTTCCGGCTGCATCTACCTGTGGCAGAATCGTTCCTGCTTTATGCAGGCAAAATGATGCTGCCCCCTTGCAACCGCTTATCAGGGCGGCTATAATAAATCTGAACGGTTTGCAGGTTTAGCCGCACCGTACCAGCAAAGTTGGGAAAGGAAGTTCCTGTCCATGCAGATTTTTAATACCATGACCCGCAAAAAGGAAGATTTTATCCCGCAGGAGCCGGGCGTTTATCGCATTTACGTCTGCGGCCCTACGGTGTATAACTATATCCATATCGGCAATGCGCGCCCCATGATCGTGTTTGACACGCTGCGCCGCTATCTGGAGTACCTTGGCAACAAGGTGCTGTATGTCTCCAATATCACCGATATTGACGATAAACTGATCAAAAAAGGCCAGGAGAACGGCACCACCATGCAGGAGGTTGCCCGCAAGTTCGAGGCCGAGTACATCAAAGATTCCGAGGGCCTGAACGTTAAGACCCCCACCGTGCGCCCCCGCGCAACCGAGCATATCGGTGAGATCATCAAGATCGTCAAGGACCTGGTCGAATCCGGACATGCTTACGTTGCCCACAACGGCGATGTCTACTTTCGCGTTAAGTCTGATCCCGGTTACGGCAAGCTGAGCCACCTGAACCTGGACGACCTGGAAAGCGGCAACCGCGAACTGCGCAGCCAGATGGATGACGACCTGAAAGAAGACCCCGCAGATTTTGCTGTCTGGAAGGCCGCCAAGCCGGGCGAGCCTTCCTGGAACAGCCCCTGGGGCCAGGGCCGTCCGGGCTGGCACATTGAGTGCAGCGCCATGGCCCGTAAGCACCTGGGCAAGACCATCGACCTGCATGCAGGCGGCCAGGACCTGATCTTCCCCCATCACGAAAACGAGATTGCACAGTCGGAGTGCGCCAACGGCTGCACCTTCAGCCATTACTGGATGCACAACGGCTTTTTGAACATCAACAACCAGAAGATGTCCAAGAGCGCCAACAACTTCTTTACCGTGCGTGAAATTGCCGATAAGTACGGCTATGAGCCGATCCGTTATTTTATGCTCACCGCTGGTTACCGCATGCCGCTGAATTATACGGTGGACCTGATCGAGAGCTGCAAGAACAGCCTGGAGCGCCTGTACACCTGCCGCGATAACCTGGATTTTGCCATCCGCAATGCCCATGGCACTGACACTGCCCTGACTGAAAAGTGCGAAGAAGCACGCAAAAAGTTCAAGACCGCCATGGATGACGACCTGAACACCCCCGATGCTCTGGCCGCCATTTTTGAGTTCGTCAAGGACATCAACACCATGTCCGATGCTGCCGATAAGGCTACGTTGGAAAAGGCCGCCGCCACGTTTGACGAGCTGACCGGTGTGCTGGGCCTGATGTACAACCGCAAGGCCGAGGAAGCCCCCGACGAAGTGAAGCAGCTGGTGGAAGAGCGCGCCGCAGCCAAAAAGGCCAAGGACTTTGCCCGCGCCGATGCTCTGCGCGCCAAAATCACTGAGCTGGGCTGGAATGTGATGGACACCGCCAAGGGCCCGCAGCTGACCAAGCTATAATTATTACTGCACAATCACGGCAAAACAAAGGAATTGGAAACAGGGAAGCATCTGCCTCTGCTTCCAGTTCCTTATTTTATTGCAGCGGCAAATACGCTGCATTATCTGGAGAGTTCAGAATGACAAATACCAGAACCAAACAGAAAGAGCGAACGCTGTATATTATATTGGCCGCAGCGCTTGCCGCGCGCCTGCTGCTGGCCCTTGTTACTGAAGGCTACACCTATGATATGAGCTGCTTTGTGGCCTGGGGGGATAAGCTGGCCAGCGAAGGTCCCGCGGCCTTTTACAGTGCCGATTATTTTGCGGACTACCCGCCCGGCTACATCCTTGTGCTGGGGCTGGTCAGCCTGGTGCGCAAGGCGCTCCAACTGAGCTATGAATCCCGCTGGACTTATTTTTTGCTGGCACTGATCCCCGCAATCTGTGATTGTGCCGCCGTGGTGCTGCTGGACCATATCAGCCGCCGGTATATGGGGCAGGGCAGGGCACAGCGCTGCCTGGTGCTGTTTGCGGCGTTCTGCCCGCTGACCTTGTTTGATACCGGAATCTGGAAGCAGATCGATGGGGCTTTTGCGCTGCCGCTGCTGCTCTGCTTCTGGCTGCTGGAAGAGCGCCGCTACCTGCTCGCTGCGGTGCTGTACGGCGTGGCGCTGGCCATCAAGCCGCAGGCACTGTTGGCTGGGCCGGTGCTGGCCGTCTGCTTTTTGGTGGCTATTGCGGATGCCGTGCGGGATGGCAAAAGCCCGCTGAAATCGGTCGGCCAGATTTTTGGCGGTGCTGCGCTGGCTTTGCTGCCGCCGCTGCTGGCGGGCCTGCCGTTTTACGGGGCAAAAAATCTGGTGCCGTCCTTGATCGATAAGTACATCACCACGGCGTCTGGCTACCAGTATGCCACCATCAATGCGTTCAACTGGTTTGCAGCGCTGGGCGGCAACTGGCAGGCGCTGGATGCTTGCCCGGTGTTTAACCTGAGCTGGAAAGTGCTGGGCATTTTCAACATCGCTGTTATCACGGTGCTGCTTGTGGTGCTGGCGGTCATCAGCTGGCGGGCGGGGCGGTTTTCCCCGCTGCTGCTGGCAGCGTTTTACACGGTGGGGATTTTTACCTTTGCCCATTGCATGCACGAGCGTTACCTGGTGCTGGGCATGCTGCTGGTACTGCTTGCTGCGGCGCGCTGGAATGACATCCGTCTGTATGGCGCCGGGTTTGGTCTGTCGATAACGGGCTTCTTGAACCTGGAAACTGTGTATACCCTGGTAGGCAGCGATGACGAGTGGCTCAGCAGCGATACCAGCCGCGAGTTTGCCATGGCAGTCGGCTTTGCCGAAACGGCAGCCTTTGTGCTGCTGGCTTTCACCGCGTGGGCCATCTGCCGCCATGGAGCGATTTCTCCACTGGCAAAAGTGGAAACCATCGAAAAAGATAAAACAAAAACAGTGCAGAAAAAGCTGGAACTGTGCACCCTGCGCATTGATCCGCAGCCTGCCTGGACGGCTAAAGAGAAGAAAGCCTTGGCAACGCTGACGTTGATCGTTGCTGTGGTGAGCTTTGCCTACCTTGGCAGCATGAAAGCACCGCAGAACCCTGTGGATGCTACGGACAGCACGGCAACCATCGACTTTACCCCGCAGCAGGATGCGGTGGAAATCTGGGTGTACCCCGGCATTTCCACCGGCGGCAGCCTGCGCATCACGGATGCAGCGGGCAATGAGCTGTACCGGAAGGAACTGAGCTATGCAACGCCGTTCTGCTGGACCAAAACGGCCATCACGGCTCCGGCAGGGCAGACCCTGACCGCAACGATTGAAAATGCGCAGATGTTTGAACTGGCCCTGCGGGATGCCACCGGTGCGCTGGTGCCGGTAACGGGCGGCGATGCCCTGTTTGATGAGCAGAGCGAAGTGCCAGATACCATCAGCCAGCTGAACAGCATGTATTTCGATGAAATCTATCATGGCCGTACTGGGTACGAAATGCTGCACCGCATGACGGCATACGAAACCACCCACCCGCCGCTGGGCAAAGATTTTATCATGCTGGGCATTGCTATTTTTGGAATGACAGCCTTTGGCTGGCGCTGTGCCGGAACGCTGTTCGGCGTGATGCTGGTGCCGCTGATGTGGTGCTTTGCCCGCCGTCTGACCCACAAACTCTGGGCCGGGGCCATGGCAGGTGCGCTGATTGCCGCTGGGTTCATGCGATTTTCCCAAAGCCGCATTGCCACAATCGATATTTACGGTACGTTCTTTATCCTGTTAGGCGCATATTTTATGGTATGGTATTGCCAGAGCGTGCTGCAAAACGGCGTAAACGGCTCGCTGCTGCCCATGGCGCTGGGCGGCGTGGCATTTGGGCTTGGGTGTGCATCCAAGTGGACCGGAATTTATGCCGGGGCAGGGCTTGCGGTATTGTACCTGGGTGTGCTGTATGCCCGCTGGAAGCAAAAACAGCCGGGCTTCTGGAAAGAATTCCGGATGGCTGCTGTGGGCGGTGTGGCGTTTTACATCGTTGTGCCGTTCCTGATCTATCTTGCATCCTACCTGCCTTATTGGTGGAAAGACCCTACCTTTGGTTTGCGGGATTGGTGGGATTGCCAAACCTACATGTACTGGTACCATTCCACCCTGAAAGCAACCCACCCGTTTGAAAGCCGCTGGTACACCTGGCTGCTGGACCTGCGCCCAGTGTGGTATTACAAAAATTCTTACCTGGAAGCTGGGCTTCATGGCAGCATTGCGGGTTTTTATAACCCGGTCATTTGCTGGGCGGGGCTGTTCTGCATTTTGCTGCTGCTGTGGCGCCAGGTTTCGGCTCGCGGCACGGCAAAGGGAGCGGGCGTTCTGATCTTGTACGCCAGCCAGCTGCTTTCCTGGATGCTGGTATCGCGCTGCACTTTCATGTACCATTACTTCCCCAGCTCGGTCTTTGCGTTGACGGCCATTGTGCTGGTTTTAACGCAGATGAAGCGGCAGGACCGCGCCAAAAAGATTGGCGCGGGGCTGTGCATTGCGGCGCTGGTGTGCTTTGCCTGGTTCTATCCCGTTCTGTCCGGCTTGCCCGTGCCGACCCTGTGGGCGCAGAGCACCAAGATTTTGCCGAGTTACGGGTTCTATTAAGGCAGTTACGGGGAGTCTTTTCGGCCTTTTTGAAAAAAGGCCTGGCGAAAAACTTTAATTATTTTCACGAATTACATTATATAAAATAAATGTGCGGCTCCGGGCGGTGAATGCAGTGGGGCCGCACATTTTTGTGTGCAGGAGAATTTGAAGAAAAAGCAATATTTTTAGAGTGCATCTCTAACCTGGCGCTCCGACTTGGCCGCCCTACTGACACGTTAGAAGATCCCCCAAACAAAAACCGCCGCCCCAATCAGGGCGGCGGCCAATCAATATTCTATATGCGATAAGTACCGATCTTCACGCAAGGTAGAGGCTTACGCGGCAAAAATCAGGTTTCCGGAAGGTAGATATGGTGGGGCAAGCCCTCAACATAGATGGGGGTCAGCTCGGCCTGGATCAGCGGCATAGCATAAGCCAGGAACTCCGGCAGCATGGCAGTGTGGTCGGCGTTGACCCATTCCAGCGGAACTTTCTTTTCCAGGTTGGCAACCTCGCTGATGGGGTGCAGGCTGGTGGTACACTGGTACGGTGCGTTGGAAATGCGGTCCAGTGCGACCATTTCGCCGGTGTGGCCCTCAAAAGCGGCCTTGGCGGCAGCACCGCCCACCTGGTATGCCTCGGTGATATCGGTACGGCTGGTCAGGTGGCCAGCGCAGCGCTGCAGGGTGGAAAGCTCAATGCAGCGGGTCTTGGTGTCCAGACGGCGGGCAACGGTGTTGGCCAAAAAGCGTGCCGTGCCGGTCAGGGCTTTGTGGCCGAACGCGTCAACTGCGTGCACATCGTCGGCCAGCTCGCAGACATAGCGGCCATCAGCCAGTTTAACGCCTTCGGAAACAGCAATCACGATGGAAGGCTTTTCTTTCTGCATCCGCTCTACTTTTTCCACAAAGCGGTCTACATTAAAGGGAACTTCGGGCAGGCAGATCATATCCACGCCCTCGCAGTCCTCACCCTTTGCCAGGGAGGCAGCGGCGGTCAGCCAGCCGGCATTGCGGCCCATAATCTCCACAATGGTAACGTACTTGGTGCCATATACGGTGGCATCGCGGATGATTTCCTTCATCACAACGCCAATGTACTTGGCGGCGCTGCCGTAACCGGGAGTATGGTCGGTCACCATCAGGTCATTGTCAATCGTCTTGGGAACGCCCATAAAACGGATATCGCTGCCAATATGGGCACCGTAATCAGCCAGCTTGCCGATGGTATCCATGCTGTCATTGCCGCCGATGTAGAAGAAATAGCCGATATCCAGTTCGCCCAGGATCTCGAACAGCTTCTGGTATACGGCTTCGCCCTCGGCGGTGTGCCAGTCGGGCAGCTTGTAGCGGCAGCTGCCCAGATAGCTGGACGGTGTGCGCTTGAGCAGCTCAATGTCCATGGCACTTTTCAACTTGTCATCCAGTGCGCAGACGCGGCGCTCCAACAGGCCGGCCACGCCGTGCATCATGCCGTACACCTTACCTGCACCGCGGCGCTTGCAGCTTTCATAAACGCCGGCCAGGCTGGAATTGATGACTGAGGTGGGGCCGCCGGATTGACCGACGATCGCATTTTTTGCCATAAAATAATCTCCTTCTCTTCGGCAGTGCCGTGCGCACTGCTGTTTGTGTGCCGTGCGGCAGGCGGGCCGCCCTATGCACAATTATGTCATAATTAGTGTAACATTTTTTAATATGGGATACCATTGCAGGGGTTGACAAAAATAAGAAAGAATATGTAGCACTATTTTTGTTCCGCTTGCCGGAACCTGCAAAGCGTTGCGCTTTCCGTATTGAGGAAAATGATTCCATACAACGGAATTACATAGCCTTGTGAAAGAAATAACTGCGAGAAAACGCCTAAAAACATTGCAAAAATTGCATATACGTGTAAAAATAACGAAAAAACGGCAGGCGGAAAGAACACTTTTTGCACCGTAATAAGTGCAAAATTTGTATGTAGGCGGCAATAGACAGGCGCTTTTTATGTAAAGAGAAATTTCCGGAACAGAAAAGTGGAGAGTGAAGAAGAAACAATAAAGACCGGAGGAAAAGGTCCACAGAGATTCGAAGCCAACCATGATTTATATGGATCGGTTTGATTGAAAAGATAGCATGTCCCCAAAGTGAAAGAGGAAGGCTCCCAATAAGAAACAAAATATCCCGGAATGGGAGCCGCCCACAGCAGGCGGCACACCGTTCCGGGATGTTTTAATGCTATTTGATAAGATCCGGAAAAAACGCTCGCTTAGGGCAATACCGCATAATTCTAAGTGCCGATACGGCGAG
>ULRK01034473.1_pt1 | contig 10664 bp, 9 predicted proteins | sample 1955341 | NCBI WGS metagenome assembly ULRK01 (sample SAMEA4835680, study PRJEB28245) | human gut metagenome | biome: gut microbiome; material: fecal sample | place: Denmark | collected 2008
CTTCATCAAAATACATATTCGTATACCTCCCAAGTTCATCTTAAAAGTATTATACCTTTTTATTTACACTTACTAAAGGGGATACGACAAATATTACATATTATTTTTTCCTTTATTTTTTATTATTTAACAATTATATATTTTTCTTATTTCTCATTAAAGATGTAGAATTGACTATGACAAATAATGAACCCGCATTGTGTACAAGTGCACCTATAACTGGATTAAGAATTCCTATCATTGCTATATTATGGCTGCTAAATTCAATATCATTGAAAATGAAAGATTAAATGCTGTTCATTAATGTCTATAAATTTATCAAGTGTTTTATTGATGCCATTGGTAATATTAGTAACTGTATTAAGCTTCTGCTTTTGTATCTGTCCAATCAATTCAATTTTATCATCAATAGTATTTACTTTCGACCACACATCATCTATACTTGCAGCTTTACTATTTTGTTTAACAATCTCAAATATTTCATTAATCTTTGAATATGTCCTATCATAATCCTGTTGTTGAAGCGAACTCTGTATATTATATGCTTTAAACTGCCCTTCAAGATTATTAATAAGTTTCTCCTGATTAGCCAGCTTTTCATTGCTCTGCTCTACGGCGGCTATTAAATCACATATAACTTCTTTTAACTCATTGGAATTGTCTGTTACCGCTGTTTCTCCATTATGCATATTAGACAAAGCATTAGTTGCTCTCATAAGTGAACTAAAAAGTTCATCCTTAACAGATGTCTGATTTTGATTAACAGATGGTGTTACATATAAAAAATGTGGTGTATTTGATATAATCGATTTTCCATGCAAAAATCTGTTTAAATCAGCAAAGGCACAGTAGAAGTACCACATCACTCCTTTTAAAACTTCCACATTATTACAATTATATGATGTACAATTCTGCTGTATATACAATAATTTACCATATATATCTGTATTTCATTGATATACGTTTACTATTTATTTCATATTGTATCATATTCTTTAATATTGTGCCATTATTATATCCATGAATAAGAACCATAATAAAATTAAAATAATGTCTTCTTCCACCAACAATAATACTTGTATTCATTGTAATTATATTATCAAATTTCATATGTACCTCCAATCAAAACAAACATTTGTCACACATTAAATGTAGCAAATATCTGTTCATGAAAGGTCAAATCAAATTTGACTTCTATATAATAAAAACTTTGAATTTTCCTGACACCTAATCCAGATTTTTCTGTAATGTACCGATCAATTCCTCAATAACTATTGGTTTGGTTAAGAATCCATCCATACCGCATTCAAGCGCTTTCTTTCTGTCCTCATCAAATGCATTTGCGGTCATGGCAAGAATGGTGATTCCAGCCAGTTCCGGATCATTCAGCGCTCGGATCTGTTTGGTAGCCTCATATCCATTCATTACCGGCATCTGCACGTCCATCAGCACCAGATCATAATTACCTGGCTTAGAATTCTTAACTTTCTCCACTGCCTCTGCTCCATTTTCGGCTGTATCAACCATGCATCCATATTCATTAAGGATCTCCACTGTGATTTCTCTGTTAAGTTCATTATCTTCCACAAGCAATATACATTTGTCTCTGAAATCTGAACCTGCTGCCGAAAGGGGTGTATCCTCTGTCTCTGCCTGCATCTGGCCAATAGCAGTCATCAAGGTATCTCTGATATCTGACATAAACAATGGTTTTGCACAGAAAGCAGTTACACCGGCTGCCCTGGCTTCCACTTCGATATCTGACCAGTCATAAGCAGTCAGGATAATAATAGGTGTATCATCACCAAGACTGCGAATTTGGCGGGTAACTTCAATGCCATTCATATCTGGCAGACGCCAGTCGATGATATAAGCGTGGAACGCATCTCCCAGTTCCATAGACTGTCGTGCACGAAGAACCGCTTCCTTGCCGGAAAGTGTCCATTCTGAACGCATTCCAATCCTCACAAGCATTTTTGTCACACTATCGCAGGTATTGAAATCATCATCTACAACCAGTGCCTTAAGTCCTTCCAGTTCTGCAATCTTTTCTGTATGATGCTGCTTAAACTGAATACGAAATGGCAGACGGACAATAAATTCAGTACCTTTGCCCTGTTCTGTCTGAACCTCAATCGTTCCACCCATCATATCCACAATATTCTTGGTAATGGCCATGCCAAGTCCTGTACCCTGAGTCCTGCTGACTGTGGAAGTACGCTCTCTCTCAAAAGGAGAAAAAATCTTCTTTACAAATTCCTGACTCATGCCGATTCCGTTATCCTTTACACGGATCTCGTACAGTCCACTGTCCTTTAGCGTCCCTGGGAACTGCTTCAACCGTACAGAAACAGTTCCTCCTGCAGGAGTAAACTTAACTGCATTGGACAAAAGATTTAAAAGTACCTGATTCAGTCGTGTCTTATCACAATAAACATCCTCATTTGTCACATCCATTGCATCCATATAAAGATCCAGCTGCTTTGCATAAATCTGCCCACTGATGATGGTCTTCAGATCATGAAGTACATCCGATAAACTGACCTCTGTTTCTTCCAGATGGATTTTTCCACTCTCGATACGGCTCATATCCAATATATCATTAATCAATGAGAGCAGATGGTTGCTGGATGAAAGGATCTTACCCAGATAATCCCGGACTCTTTTCTGATCATCAATATTACTTACTGCCAGTGTGGTAAAACCGATAATAGCATTCATTGGTGTTCTGATATCATGCGACATATTGGAAAGGAAAGTACTCTTCGCCCGGTTTGCTGTCTCTGCAGCATGCACAGCCTCAGAAAGTGCCTGATTCATTTTCCAGTCAGCAGTACGATCCGACATAACCAGGATATATTTCTTTTTCCCGTTTACTTCACTGCACATTGCAATATTATGGAACCAGCGTTTTTCCCCTGTCTTCAGATGAACATATTCAAAGTCTCCTTCTCTTTGTTCATGGACATTGATTTCCTCCAGATAATTTTTCTCTGGAGCTCCCTGTTCTGCCATATGCAGTTTTCCTATAATCCTGATATCTTTACGAATCTGTTCTACCGTTATTCCCAGCAGTTTTTCCACATTCGGACTAACGTAATCTGCATGGTATGTTTTTGCATCCAGCATCAGGAAAACGTCATCCACATTCATTGAAAGCTTTTGAAACAGCTCATCCCGGTACATAATCTCCGTATCTTTTTTCTTTAAGTTTATCCTGCTTTTTTGAATAACAAGACTTATAAAGAATGCGGCAATACAGAACACAACCGCACTGACAAGAAGTATCGTACTACGCTGCAGACTGTTCATACTATCATTGACGATATCCGCCTGTACAAGTCCTAAGAACATCCAGTCCTGTATATCCGATTTTTCATAGACCAGATAGTAGCTCCTTCCGTCCAGATTTAGCAGCCTCGCATCGGTACGTCCTTCTTTAAACTTCTCCGAAAGCTCATTGATCTCTTTTTCAGACATATCAGAATGCTCTCTTAAAACACCGAAGAAATTATACACATTCCCCCATGATGCAGAGGAATGATCAACCACAACACGACCATCCGGATGAACAACAAAACTCTGGGCATTTCCATCAAAAACAGAGATATCCAGTACATTTACAATATCAGAGTTTTCATAGGCAATGGCAATCGCATCATATTCAAATCCCTGATAAATTCCATGAACCTTAGGAGTGGCAAAAACAAGCAGCTGGGATTTTCCGGGAACTGCTGCATTTGCAATAACATCATTTCCCCTCCGAATCTCCTCTTCAATATTTTCCTGTAATCCAAGATACCCGGTATTACCTGTTACAACCTTATAGTTCCCTTCAGCTGACAGAAAATAAAATTCTACAAAGCCTGCATCTTCCCGCGCTTTCTTTATATAATCACGAATTTCTTCTTCACTGGAGGTACTCTGCAGATTCTCACCCCACATATGAAGATAAGTCAGATTCCTATCTGTCAGTTCTCTTAACATGTTATCAGACTGATGAAAAACTTCCGTCAGATGAGAAACGCTTTCCTCATAAATGGTTTTCGATACAAATCCAAAATATTGGGAAACCAGCAAAACAATACACGCCAAAACAGCTATAAAGGCTGCTATACTAAATCTTTTTCTCATAACAGGTGTCTTTCTGTCTTTATTATGATTCTTAATATTCATACTTCTCACCTCAGAGTCATGTAGTCTTCCGGCTCTGCAAGAACAGCATTACCATCTGAAACATATCCTGTCCATGTGTCTTCCACAGTGCTATCTCCTTCCTCAAACACAACATTCGCATCTGCTGGATAAGCTTTCATGTGTTTTGGTGCCGCAAGGCAGGTTACTGTGAAAGTATCATTGTCCTGAACCTTTTTTCCATCTTTTATAACTTTGCTCAATATATAACTATCTTCTGTTTCTTTGACTTCCACAGAAATGCCGCTGAATACTGGCAGAGAACCACGGTTAAATGGGATGAAACCGCCCTCATAGCCTTCTACAAAATTTCTAACCATCTCTTTTAGCTCAGCTCCACTCATCTTGCTTGTGTATGCTGACAGACTATTTGGCATGATCATGCTGCCCGCCATTTTCTTTGTATAGCCGGCTTTAAGCACATTTCCCGTAAAACTGTTTCCGGTTGCAATCAGCACATCCGTCCCATAAATGCTTCGCAGAGTGTTGGCCATAACCGAATATGCCTCATTCCCGCCGCTGCTATGAAAACGATTGGAATAAGACTTTTGTGAATCCAATATTACTTTCTCAGAAATGAATTTTTCCTCAAGGAGCTGAGAATTAAATGACTGATAAGCCTGCTCTGCATCATATTCTCCTGTGATCATTTTAGAGACCACATCCTTGGAAACAGAGAAAAAGTCATTTGATGCAATACGGATATACATATGGTTTTCTTCTATCACAGGTTTCACATCTTTCAGATATTCCGTAAGCTTAAGATCTACATCCTGACTGTAGCTTAACAGATCCTGTCCATCACTAATGACTCTGTTCTGTGCATCCGCTGAAAGCATTGTGCTCAGCACCTTCATTGCTTTCTTCCGGCGTGTTTCATCCTGTGTCAGGTCACGGTTTAGGGCCACCTGAAAATACGGCGTAGTCATAAGCCACTTTTCACCGTTCTCCTGAAAGAATGGAAGAAATGTTGTGTTAATCCCCTTATCCTGAAACATTTTTACTCCAGCAGAGCTTCCAAAGTACATGGCAAGCTTTCCACTTTGATACATCTCAACTATATCATCATAATTCATGTCCAGATCATCCGGACTCAGACCTGTATCCTTTATAAACTGCTCCAGACGTTCAAAAGCCTCCGGCCAAATGGTACTGTCAAGACCTTCTCTCTTTGTATTATCCGGATCACTGTAGGAGGTACGCCACTTGCGTCCATCTACAGAAGACAACTCTGATGCAGACAGACCCTGCAGTGTTTCCATACAGGTATAATCATAATAATAGTCTGCAGTAAACCCACGGATTCCCACTTTATCAAATGCCTGACAGGCGGAAACAAAGCTTTCATAATCTGTTGGAAGAGGGATATCATACTTTTCAAAAAGATCTTTGTTGACTATAAAACCGTGTGCATCCGCACACACCGGAATCCAGTTTACGCTTCCGTCTTCATTCATAAAATTGCTAAGGTAGCTATCATAGACTGCACCGGCAGCATTGGTTGTGGACAGATCCATAAGACTGTCTTTTAAGGGACTCGCATCATGCAGTGAAAAGCGACAGCAGGTTATAATATCCGGTAATCCCCCATTTTCCTTAAGAAACTTGTAGAAATCCAGATTATTATTCCCTACTACAAATTCAACATTGATGTCCGGAAGCTGTTCCTGAATGTATGGTGCATATTTTTCATACATGCTTGTGCTCCATAAGTACACCGTAATTGTTTCTGCATCTTCTTTTTTTGCACTTTTGCCGCCACAGCCTGACAAAAGTGATATAGCTGTCACCATTACCAGAAGCATTGGCAAAACTCTGTTCCATTTTTTCTTTTCCACTACTACTCCTCCTCTAAGTTTCCTTTGCATTTCTCTATTTTACAATGTCAAAATATCCAATAATTCCGATATATCCATCCTTTTTTAAAGGAGACCACAACGTATGCAATTTCAGTTTATACATCTGACTGTCATTATCCACTTTTGCTTTTATCTGCACAAATATTTCTTTATTATGTACAGATGTCTGACGCAAGAAAGCTTGAATACGTTGAGCATCTTCCCTATTTACTCCGAATTCTTTGAATAGATTAAAATTCGGATTATTTAGCTGACATAATGTCTGCTGTTTTCCATTTAGTATAGTTAACTGACCTGAAACCGCATTGTAATCAATCGAATTCAAGCCACTGTTTGATTTGAAGAAATCGATCTTTTCCTGCATAACCTTTACAAGACTCTGCGAATAAATCTGGTTCGGTAGTTATAAGTTTCTCCGAGAATCTCCTTCAATATGTCCCTGTTTAATTCTGAATCATCTACAATTAAGATTTTTTGTCTTTTATCCATATTTATTATTTCCTTTATCTGTGTGGTTTTTATTATGCTCCAAACACCTGCTCAAAGACAGAACGTCATGTCGCATTACTTAATGCGACAGTCCATTCTTTATTTCTTTAATTGTCAGCTCATATACTTCTGTTACTTTTTCCATTGCCTCTGGTATCCCCGGCTGCTCTCCGGTTCTGTCTCTCAAAAGTTCTGTCAATTCATTACTAACCTCATATAGACGGTCAAAAGAAAGATTCTGACAAACCCCTTTAAGTGTGTGTGCACTGCGGAAAGCATCTTCATAATTTTTATCTTTCAATGCCTGTTTTAACAGCAGATAACTCGGATCTTCTAGAAATTTTAATGTAAATTTCTGAATCAGAGCTTCATTGTGGAGGCGTCTTAAGACATCTTCATAGTTTCCTCCGATAGCTTTATAGCATTCCTGTATTGTCATACTTTTATCCTCCTGTCTATATTTCACTGCTTATTTATCACCGCTATATCAGTATTCCACCAATTTATGAATTACCTTTATCAATAATTCCACATCAACAGGTTTAACAATATGCTCATTCATTCCTGCTTCTTTTGCTTTCTGCCTGTCCTCCGTAAATGCATTAGCTGTCATTGCAATGATTGGTATTGTCTTTGCATCCTCTCTGTCCAGTGACCTTATCATCTTAGTGGCTTCATAACCATTCATGACCGGCATCATAATGTCCATAAGAATGGCATCAAATCCACCAGGCTCACTTTTTCTGAATAGTTCAACAGCTTCCTTGCCATTCCATGCTTTTGTCACGTCAGCGCCTCCATTCTGAAGCACAAATTCAGCGATTTCCATATTCAGCTCATTATCTTCTACCAGAAGAATATGCAGTCCCTTTATAGATTTTTCAGATACATCCCCCCGTTCTACTCGTTTATCCGCTTCCAGATTTATTTTAAACGGAACCCTGATAACAAAGGTAGTTCCTACTCTTTCTTCACTTTCAAAGGAAATGCTTCCTCCCATTTTCTCGATGAGATTCTTTGCAATCGACATCCCCAGGCCTGTTCCGGCAAATTTTGTGCGGCTTCCTGTGTGTTCCTGTGCAAATGGTTCAAACACACATTTCTGGAACTCCTCACTCATTCCGATTCCAGTATCACGACAGACGAATTCCATTGTAGTCATTTCTGGCTGTTCGGATGGAATTTCCATGCAGCTGATATAAATATGTCCGTTTTCTCTGTTATATTTTACCGCATTTGACAGTATATTCATCATCACACGTTTCACATACCCTGGACTTCCAATAAAATCCAGGTGTGTGATTTCTTTTTTCTCCCACTCAATCTGGATATTCTGTTCCGCAGCCATCTGCTCGATCACAACAAATACTTCCCTGGAAATACTGCTCAGATTAAATGGAATCTCTTCCAGAACGATTTCACCTGACTCAAGCTTACTCATGTCCAAAACATCATTTACCAGTTCCAGCAACAGATTAGATGCTTCTTTAACCTTTGTTCTGTATTCTGTCTGTTTCTCCATATTATCTGCATAATGGTCTGCCATATTGACAAAGCCGCAGATTCCATTGATCGGAGTTCGTATATCATGACTCATTCGCTGAAGGAACTCTGTTTTTGCCTCATTGGCAGCTTCTGCCTTTTTTGCAGCTATCAGAAGTTCTGCCTTATATTTTTCATCTTTTTCCTGTTCTATTTTCTGATGCATCAGATTAGTTCTGTATGCCCAGAACCAAAATGTACTGAACAGCAGGAAATAAAGGAAAATAACACTTGCTACACTTAATGGAAGGTTATGAAATACTTCTGTATCTGGAAGATATGCATAAATATAATAATCCCGCTGCTTCAGCATTATTCCGTAACATCCAGTTCCTTCATTCTTCAAATGATAAATATGCTGACTGTCTGTATGCTTTTTCATTTCCTGAACAACCTCGTTGCCAGTTGTATTCTGCCCCAGAAGGCTCTCATCGTTACTGGCAACAACTATTCCATCGTCTGCAATAATAATCGTTCCATCTTTCTGGACACTATATCCGTTTAAAAGACCCTGTATCGTCAGTGTATAATTTCTGGCAAATTCAGGAGATGTGTAATAGTAGATTGCCACAATACCCGGTGCATCTTTTCTGGCGCAGGCTGCAATATCTATATAGGATCCATCTTCCCTTGTAAACCGTTCTGAATAAGATCTTTCTTCATATCCGGCAAAATCCATGATAATTCCTTTTTGCAGATACTCGGTAATTTCATTGGTCAAAGATTCATCAGTGCTGTATTCACAGTCCGTCTTTCCTTCTTTATCCAGTATAATGATACCATCCACCCAGAGAGTCTGCAGATTTTCTTTCAGAAAATCCTGGCTCAGCTGACCACCATTTTCTATTTCCATATAAATATTTGTACTCATCTGTCTTGCACTTTCAATGGTACGGAGAAGACTTTTTGATTCTGAAGATTCATTATAATGTGTGTAGGTTGAGCACTGCACCTTGACATAGTTTACAATCTCAACCATTCTTTTCTCTGCTTCCGATTTTTCTGCATGGAAGAAATAAAGCATAGAGACTACAGCCACACAGATTCCCATCAGACCTCCGAGCAGCTGGATTCGTTTTTCTTTTTTCTTTCTCTTAATATCCAAGATCATCCACCTCCAGATACTTCTCAGGATCATCCAGGTATTTTCCAATGATTTTCAAAGACGTGCCATCCTTACGCATTTCTTCAAGGGTCTGGTCCATCTGCTCACAGATTCCTCTGTCATCATCTTTTGCGAAAGCAACACCTATCCCCGTAATCATCAGCGATTCTTCCAGGATACGGAAGTCTATGTCATAATCCTTCATATACTGGATGATTGATTCCTCATGTGCGGCAACTGCATCTACATATCCTTTCCCAAGAAATGTATATATCAGCTCGCGGTGTCCAAGACTGATCAGATTTCCCAGTTTGTGGATTCTCTTATCCAACCGGTTCAGAAATATAACTTCCGGTTTAGTTGTGGACTGGACAGCCAGGTTCTTTCCCTCAAGGTCACTCAATTTATAAATATCACTGTCCTCATTTACCGCTACAACCTGACGGCTTGCTATGTACGCCCCTGCCCAGCGGTAATCGTCAAGACGTCCTTCCATAGAAAAACAACCCATGATACAATCGATCTTTCCACTCTCTACCAGTTCTTTTTTCTCCTCCCAGTTGATTTGGACGACATTCACCTGATATCCCATTCTTTTGAAAGCTTCTGTAGCTAGTTCCACATCTATGCCCGTCGGTACACCATCCTCATTCAGATAATTGTATGGTGGATAGCTATCGCTGCCGAGGGTAATAACCGGCTTTTCTGATTCTTCTTTAGTGTTATCTGTGTTTTTACACCCTGCCAGGGTAACTGCTAAAATTCCTGCAAGCAGAATGCCTGCAATAACTCTTTTTCCTTTCATTTTCTATCTATCCCTAACTATCCTTTTCGTTTTTATATTTGATTCACTGCCATTTTACAGCCACTTTAGCTTTGCATAACAGGCTTTTGATTTCCTTATTACAGCTTTTAAACTTATGCAAAAAACTGGTTTTATTATACTTTAATACTTTACTGCACACAAGAAAAACATTCCCGGTTTAACACACCAATTAACATCTAAAAACAAAAAAAGAATAGCCAATATATATACTCGACATTAGACATACTTTTATCTTTTTTTGCTATTTATTTAATCATATTATTTCTTCCAAACGTGACGAATTCCGTCAGCTACATCTTTTAATTCTATGCGTTCTTTACTTGTATACATATTCAATAACTGATGTATTTTTTCTGGCACTTCATGTGTCAAACATAGATGCAGTCTGTTTTTTAAATTCTATAAATAAACGTTGCTTTAAATACTCTACAAAATCTTTATTATTCATATATCTTTACCCTATCCCTTCTTATAATTCGGATATCCGTTATCATTAAGTGCCATCCTGCCTATATTACTTTAATATCTTCCTTATCTGCTTATCCGTTGCATGTGGATACATCTCATTCATATAGTCTACAAGCTGTTTCCATGAATCCTGCGGATTATCCTTATAACAGGAAGTCACATAATCGTATCCATAGATATG
>ULRK01056927.1_pt1 | contig 10658 bp, 7 predicted proteins | sample 1955341 | NCBI WGS metagenome assembly ULRK01 (sample SAMEA4835680, study PRJEB28245) | human gut metagenome | biome: gut microbiome; material: fecal sample | place: Denmark | collected 2008
AAATGAAGTTACCATAGTCAATCCCAAACCAGGTGCAACTATTCCCCAAACGGCCCAAAATGCAGTACATTGGATTAGTATACGTAATGAATCTGGTATAAGAATAAAAGAGTTTAGCAATGCAGAGGGAATCTCTGTCATTGCAGATTTACTCGGAACATCTACAGAGCAGATTGTTGCACAAATAAGTGACGGGTCAGGAAAATATATAAACACATCAAATTATTTCGATAAACAAGTTACGCAAATTACAAACAATGGCCTGAAACGAACAGACAAGTTTACATATATACTATTGACTAAATTTAGTGGTTACAAATGTACACTGCCCGCTTACACTAATACAGCAAGTACTACTATACGGAATTTCATTGCACCCATAAAAGTTGTTAGAACTATGTCTTCCACAAATGGTAAAGGTGGTTTTCAAGAGACCTCCTTTCAATATAAAAACATGAAATTGCATACACAAGGAAAAGGATTATTAGGATTCGAAAATGTTACATCTTTTAGCAACAATATCTTCATACAAGATACATATACCGCAGACAATTATGGAAATTTACATTTAACCCAAAAGAGGACTATTAAGGGCAACACTACAATTGATAATACTACATCATATAGCTATGAACAACCAAGCATCTTATTCTCATCCTTACAATCAGGTTTATGCTATGTTAATTTGTTAGCAAGTGAAAGCACAATAGACAATCTCAGAAATTATTCCATAAAGAATACTTATACTTATGACAACTGGGGTATGCTGACACAACATAAAGCTATTAACGCTACCGGTACAACCACGGATAAAACTACTACCATAAACTTTGAATACACAACTGGTGCTACCGGAAAACCTGATAGGATAACAAGTATCAGCACACTTGTCGCAGCAGCAGGGCAAAAAGATTCAAAACGTAGAAAGAACTTTAAATATGATACAGCAGGAAACATAATAGAAGAAGTATATCTTGCAAATGCATCTGCCGAATTAACCTCAACTTATACATACGACAATGGCTTTCTAAAAAAAATAACCAATAAAGATAAGAATGGTACGCAGCGAACCATTGAATATACATACGATTCTCAAAGACGTTTCATAACTTCCATTCAAAACCCCGGAGTAAGAATAACAAGAAGTTACGACGAGGTATATGGCTATTTATTGAAAGAAACCAATAGTACTACAAATCAATCCGTGAGTTACACTTATGATGCTTTTGGACGTGTATCATCTATAACAGATCCATTCAATATAAAACAAACTATTACCACCGGATGGGCTTCTTCAGCAGGCATTACCGCTCCAAGCAACGCCATTAGTTTCATAAAGAGACAACGTCCTAACACGCCTTGGATAGTAGAATTCTATGATGCATTAGGAAGAAAACTACAAACTGCTACAGAAACATTCAGCGGAATTTCCAAAGTAGATTACAATTACACAGCAAAAGGGCAGTTGGAAAGCCAAACTATGCCCTATTATAGCAGTTCTGACAAAAATCATATCATTATTCAATATGACGATTATGGACGCCCTTTATCCCGTACACAAGGTACAGCAAACATCACCTACAGCTACAATCAGAACAAGGTAACACAAACAAATTCTGCCGGACAAAGCGCCATACAAGAAATAAATTCATTGGGAGATATCACAAAAGTTACCGATCAGGAAAATAAAAGTATCTCATACACGTACTCAACAGCAAAATCAGCAGGACTTGTAAACAAAATCAACACCGGAAACAGCACCGTATCATTTACTCATGATGATTTTGGTAGAAAAACAGGTATGACTGACAGCAACGCAGGTAGTATGAATTACGTTTATAACGGTTTCAATGAATTGACTTCGCAGATTAATGCAAAAAAGGACACAACGCTTTTAGCATACGATAACTTAGGAAGAGTTATCAAGCGTACACGAAAAGCCGAAGTCACCACATACACATACAATACCAAAGGGCAACTTACAAACATAGCACACCCTAATGGTAATAGTGCATACACTTACAATGATAAGGGGCAAATACTAAGTCTGACCGAGAATATATTAGGGAAATCATATACAACTTCGTTCACCTATAGTAGCACTACAGGGCAAAAACTGACAATGACTTATCCATCTGGATTCAGCATCAAATACATATATGATACCAACAATGGAATTCTCAAAGAGATTGTCCGCAATGATAATAACAAATCAATCTGGAAACTGGAAAGAGTAAATGCAGCTGGACAAGCCGCTTCTTACCTGCATGGTAATGGACGGAGAACGACCATTGCTTATGATAATTATGGCCGTCCTTCCAATATTCGTACCAGCAACAATGTGCAAGCACTGTCATATACTTATGACGATAATACAGGTAATATGTTGTCACGTAAAGACTCCCTTAAAAAATTGACGGAGAACTTTACGTATGACTTGACAAACAGGTTAACCAGTTATCAAGTTGGTAGTAGTACTAAATATACATTGGGGTATGACGGTGGTAATATTACCAACAAAAGTGATATTGGTAACTATTATTATAAGGGAAGTAAAAAACATGCAGTAGATTCTATCCGAATCACTGTAAATAACCTATCTTTGCCCGTAGAAGATATAACCTATACCATGTTTAATAAAATTTCAACTATCAGCCAAGGAACACGACGCATCACATTCACCTATGGTGCCGACGACCAGCGCCGTTCTATGAAAAGTTACAACGGTACGGCCGTGACTTCTGAAAAAATATATAGTGGTGATTACGAAAAAGAAACAGTAAATGGGCTGATAACTGAACGTCACTATATCTCTACTCCTTCCGGTATAACAGCTGTATTGATCACGACCAATGGTGCAAAGAATATGTACTATCTATGCAAAGATCACCAGCAAAGTATAACAGCACTGATGGATGAAAGCGAAACTATACGTGAGCAATATGCTTATGACGCATGGGGCAAACGGCGCAACCCCACTAACTGGAGCTATTCTAATGTACCCACGCCAACATATCTGGAACGAGGCTATACAATGCATGAGCATATTTCATCCACAGGTTTAATCAACATGAATGGACGTGTATACGACCCCATGCTAGCACGTGTATTAAGCCCTGACAATTTACTACCGAATATGTATTCCCAATCCGGATTAAACAGATATGCATACTGCCATAATAACCCACTTATGTATTCAGACCCCGATGGAAATAATCCCATAATAGCTTGGATTGGCGGAGCCTTCATAATGTTAGGAAAGTTGTATCATGATGGAAAAAAATCCAATCATGGAGAAGCCAATCCTTTCAAATGGGACTATTCAAAAATGAACTATGTAATAGGATTTTCTACAGGAGGAGGAAATTCTGGTGTATATGCGGGGGCAGGTTGGAACAATGATTTTGCTTTTGCAGCTGGATACAATGGAAGAGATTACTCTATTGGCTATGTACAAAATGGGCAGACACATATGGCACCATTTAGGGATAGAGCAGATGAGGCGTTGCAACAGGCGGGTAAAGAAGTCGATAAAGCACTTGATATCGCTAAAGATAATTTTCAAAGCATATATAAAACAGACGAATATCTGCTTATATCTCAGACAGCACAAGCTGTATATGGATGGAGAGACTCCTTTAAACCTAAATATCAACCATATATTCAGAGTTTAAAACCATTTGCATGGGGGTTTACAGCAGCAGATTTTGTGTACGACATAATTGATTATAGCAACGGTAATATTTCTGATGGAGAAATGCTTTTTAATACAGTTATAAATGTCACTCTTCTTTTTCTTGCTCCCCAATACGCAATAGCATATATGGGAATTAAAGCTGCATATACACAATATGTATATATTGAGAACACAGGTCTTCCACAAATAGTTCCATATTATGAAAAAACTATTAAAGAAATAAATCAACAAATAAATACCAATGGAACACTTTTATATATAAATTTTCCCTATTAACAATAAAAAACGTGCAAATATCCTAAGTTCTAAACTAAAAAAACAAAAGTATGAGTAAAGACTGCATTACATTCAAACCTAAAAAATGGATTTTTCAAATTCAACTCTATTATAAAATATTATTCTTATTAGGAATTACGCTTACCTTATGCTGGTTCATTACCTATCGTATACAAGAACGTACCATCATTAACTATGGTCTCTTTGCTTTACTTTGTTGCGTGATTTATTATTGGAGAATCACAAATCTAAGGATTTTATTGCAATATTACAATTTGCATAAAAACTGTCAACTAATAATAGACAAAGAAAAGAACAAAATAATATATATAAAGCCCGAACAGACAATAAAATTCTCGGAAGACGACATTGTCAACTTAACGATAACGTACTGCAAAACACGAATAACGAACAAGTATTATTACGAGATGTATCTAAAAGGAGAAGAATATCCAATCATATTCACAAGTATGCTATGTAAAAAATTAGAAAAGCAGCTAAACTTAATTTATCACATAAAAACTAAAAGCAACATGCTTATTCACAAAAAAATCAAAAAAGGATATGGATATACTCAAGTTCCTAATGAAAAGATCGATAATAATCAATTAAAAAGCAAAATGACCAATGCCTTCGATATTGTTTTTAATACAAATAAAAAGTATTATAGAAAAATGACATTTAGAAACATAGCAGGCATACTCACAACCAATATAATAATAGCCTGCACCGCACACAACTATACTGATTATAGAATGGCAATCGCATCCTATATAGTATTGAACTCACTATTCATTATAAGCATTGTAACAATCATCAAAGAATACAGGATAAACAAAGAAGATTCACTCATTATACATAAAGATTTAAATACAATAACATATTGCACTAAAAATCAGAAAATCGAATTTAAACAAGAAGACATTATATCCTTTAAATATTTCCGTAACTATATCAAATACAACTATTACGAAATTCACATAAAACAAAGAGAATCTCCCATAATAATTACAGATATTTTCTGCAAAGACCTGAATAAATATATATCAAAGAAATACAAGTTGATCAGACAAAAGAATTTTATTGACTTATTAAGAAATAAAAATCAATCATAATACACATTCATATGAAATCAGTTATCCATCTTTTATTCTTTCTAATTGCTTGTACCAGCTCTTATGCACAAAGCAATCAAGCCATCGTCATGAAATATGATGCAAATGGTAACCGTACAAACAAAAAAGTAATAACTCTGACTCAAACTCGTAGCTTATCCGGGACACAAGACGAGGAAATCTTTGAAAATGAATTTATAGGAGAAAAAGAAATACGGGTATACCCCAATCCTACTAAAGGACAGTTGCAAATAAAAATAATAGGGACAAGCACTAATCTTCCCAAAACAGTTACTTTAATTGGGATGAATGGTTCGGTTCTGATACGCAAATCCGCATCCGACAACGAGTACACATTAGATTTGTCTTCACTATCCTCAGGAATGTATATCCTCTCTATCCACATGGAAGACATGAAAAAAGAATTCAAAATCATAAAAGAATAATGAATAAAGCTTTTGCAATCAATCATTCAGCCACCTACATAAAAGTCGTATGCAGAGTGCTAATTGCTTTATACTGTTTAATAATTCTGATGCCTTTTGTCGAAAAGACAACAGTGGGGATTGCCACTATTTTCAAGATGATAATATTAGCCTGCATATTAATTGTCTTAGGTAGTCTTATCTGCTCTTTTTGGCTACTCTACTCATATCTAAAATTTGACAAAACGACACAAGTATATATAAATACAGATAATCGGACATTCAGATATGTAAGAAGCGGATTTGATTTACAGTTTCCATTAGAGGATATCACATCTGTAGTTATCGTAACTCCCTATCTAAAAGCCATTGATGAACAATATTATAAGATATATATTAGGGAAAGAGAAATACCGCTAATTATTACGGACGTAGTTTGCGGTTATCTAAACTTCTTACTAAACAAACCTTGCGAAGTACTTTTTACTCATCAGCAACTGACTATCCCTAAAGACATATATGAAGAACTCTTACAAATATACTATGTTACAAAAGAAGAGGTCCCACCTCAATCATAGTCCCCAAAGAGCGACCAATATCTCTTCCAACTTCCGATCATCATTCTTCAAGCGAAAACGGTTAGTTTTGAGACGTAACTTTGCCCTGCTTAAAGTTTGTGGACTATTACCCAATATGTCAGCAACTTGCTGATGAGACAATGACATACCAAAAAGAATACAGATAGCTGTTTCAAAAACGGTCAGCCCATAAGCCGCTTTCCTTAAACGATTCATGGAATCTTCGTGAATATAAGTATAGTAGTATACAAAATCCTTAATAGCATCCGTTGAAAACAAAAGCCCTTTTGAAACTGAAACATTAGTATGAATAGTATCATATAATTTCATCCCTTTGGCTATAGACTCATATCTCAGCAACTTCTCATAATTCAGATTCAAGGTTTTATAAGAGTTCTTATAAGCAATAATCTCATCCGTGCGTTCTTTTATCTGTTGTTTCAGATATCCTCTCTCCGTGTCCCAGTTTTCTTTCTCCTGTTCTTCCAAATGAGATATGCCTTCCAAATGCTCTAAACGAGTTCGATACTGGTCTAACTCTATTTCTTTACCTGCAACAAGTTCTCGGATGCGCTGTTGCTGATTATGCCGATAACGACTGTATATACTAACTAATAAAGCAAGTGCAAAAAGACACAAACCAAGAGCAATATACAAATACAGCATACGCACCTCGCTTTCCAGATTTCTATTTCTTAATGTTTCGTTATCATATTTCTCTTGAATATCAGCAACTTCTAGCAAAGCTTCTATCCGATATACAGAGTCTGCATATTGCAGGCACTTTTCAGCATAATCAACGGCACTTTTATAATCCCCATTCGTCTTATAAGTTTGATATAAAGAATGGTAAACACATACTTTTATTGACGGATCAGAAGTTTTCAATGCTTTATCCCAAAACTGTTTCGCCAGGTCCGGTTGTTCCCGCTGATAATAGGTATTCCCTAATATAAGATAAGAACGGCATTTATCATTATCTCCTTCCCAAGCCAAAGCTTTAGAAACATACTTCAGCGCACTATCACTTTGTACCAGCCCCTCATAAAAAGATGCCAGATTATGATAAACCAAAGCATGATACACAGAATCCGCATCTGAAAGAACAGTTAAAGAATGTCGGAAATAATAAGAAGCACTGTCCGTATCACCTATATAGTCAAAAACTCTTGCTATGTCCTGCGTATTACTCAAAATATACTTCTTGTTATTAGCCTGAATGGCATAAGAAAGAGCTTTCTTAAAATCTACCAAAGCATTAGGAAAAAGATTCAATTGCATATTGACATAGCCCAGACTACTATAAACCAAAGAGATTAATTTAACATCCGCAGTCTGAAGCGAAAAGACTTCAGCTTGTTTATACCACCACGCAGCTTGTTTAAAATCACCTCTTTCATAACAAGCGCTCCCTTTATAAAAGCAACAAAGAGACACACACCTTTCATCAGACGTCTTTTCATAAAAAGAATAGGCCTGATTAATAAATAATGTATCCGACTTCCACCAAGTGAGATTACTTTTATCCATTGCTTGCGTCAATAATAAGCAATAGTTTGCATAATCACTATCCGATAGCGATTCGGAAGATAGAGATTTCAAAAGATATAATGCACTATCCGGACGGCTATCCATCAGCCCTTCCGCATCCTGCAACACATCTATATCCCCATTACAAGAATACAGGAAAGAAATAAAAACAAATAGAAAAACAAATCTGAATAAATGCATAATAGTTTAGTCTGTCAAAGGAAACCGTCTATTTATGTAACGCCTCCACCAGCAACGTAATGTTCGCCATAAACAGCCTCACCGAAATAGCCAACAGAATGATACCGAAAAACTTACGGATAATATAAATACCGCCCTTACCCAGGAAGCGTTCCACACGCCCGGTCATACTAACAACAAAATACACCCATATCATATTCAGCACCAAAGCGATGATAATATTAACACTGGCATACTCCGCACGGAGGGAAAGCAAGGTGGTAAATGCACCGGCACCCGCCAGCAACGGGAAAACCAGCGGCACTAAAGTCGCTTCCTTAATAGGTCCCTGATTCTTAAATATCTCTACATCCAGAATCATTTCCAGCGACATCAAGAAGATAACAAATGCACCGGCCACCGCAAACGATTCAATATCTACATGAAATAACTTTAACATCATGTCTCCTGCGTAGAAAAAGCCAATCAACAATGCAAAAGATATTAACGTAGCCTTCAGCGCGTTCACTTCTTTGCCTTTTTCCTTCAAATTGATGATGATAGGAATAGAACCAATGATATCGATAACTGCGAACAGTACAATAAAAGCACTGATCATTTGTTGTAAATTAAATGCTGCAAACATGTGTCCCTCCTTTTTTTTGCAAAGATAATCGATTTTTATGCATTCCACAAGATTTAATTGCCTGAATGAATAGCACGTTTAAGAAATAATAAAAAAAACAAAAAGAAAGGCAAAGTGTTTACGGTACATAGCGATTATGCTTACATTTGTTTTCAAACAAGAAGTTGATAAAGATATGGAAACGATGTATGACACCCTGCTCCAATTGCCACTGTTTCAAGGACTCGCTCATGAGGACTTCACTAATATATTGGGAAAAGTAAAATTACATTTCACCAAGCATAAAGCTGGAGAAACTTTAGTAAAAAAAGGAACAACATGTGGACAGTTAATATTTATCTTGAACGGGGAAATCGCTTCATCCACCTCATCCACAGATAACTCTTACACCTTCACGGAGTATTTTCAGGCACCATACCTGATTGAACCGCAATCTTTGTTCGGCATGAATACGTCTTACGTATCCACTCACATAGCTCGTACAGAAGTAAATACCGTAACTATCAGTAAGGCATTTGTGATGAACGACCTGTTCAGATATGAAATTTTCCGCCTCAACTATATGAATATCATCAGTAACCGGGCACAAACGTGCTATAACCGTTTGTGGACGAAAGTTCCGGAGAAGCTCGAAGCGCGGATCGCCGATTTTATCCTCTCCCACATCGAACGTCCTTCCGGAGAAAAGATACTGAAAATCAAGATGGAAGAACTCGCAAATGCCATCAATGATACACGATTGGGAGTATCGAAAGCATTGAATGGCATGCAAGAAGACGGCCTGTTGGAATTACACCGGGGAGAAATAGTGATTCCGGATATAGAGAGGTTGGTTCCCTAAAACCTCTCTCAATTACCGTCCGGCTTTTCCAGTTCCGTAAACGGACTTTCATTCCACTTAAAAGTTTCGCGAGCATCCGGACAGGCAGGATCATATCTTTCATTATCCGTCCGTAAATACTTCACCAAAGGTAATCCGGCTTGTTTCATTCCTTCAATAACACATTTGGCTATCTGATAAGCACCATACGGATTAAAATGAGTATTATCCGCCAAAGGTTTGTCTTGCCCCGGATAGGTATTGGCAGGATAGTATACGAAAGCATGCTTGGATTCCTCCACTTCCATAGCCTCATACAGAATACGCGTCATGGCATGCAAGTCTATCAAAGGAATATTTTCCTTTTCCGCCAGCCAGCGCACTGCATCGGGAAAATCAAGATGGGTATCTTTAATCTTTCCATTTTCATCGAAGCTACGTCTTTGGGTAGGAGTTACCAATACGGGGTGCACTCCACGGGCACGGGCTTCATCAACAAAGGTTTTCAGACTTGTCATAAAAGAATAGAAGGCACCTTTGCCGGGACCTTTCTGCTTCTGATCATTGTGTCCGAATTCCATGAAGATATAATCTCCCGATTTCATCTGCGTCAAGGCTTTCTTCAAACGTCCGGCAGCAATGAAAGTATTGGCAGACTCTCCGGATTCGGCATAGTTGGCAAAGCAAATGCTATCGGTAAAGAAACGGGGAACCATCTGTCCCCAACTGGCCCAGGGTTCATTATCCTGATCCACTACAGTGGAGTTACCGCATAAAAAGACTGTAGGAACATTTTCTATACGCTCAATGATTAGTTCGGTCAGCTGAGGAGTATCTCCGTTAAACTCGAAAGTCAGTTTGTCATCCCAATTCAGCTTGCTGCGTTCGCGCGGCTTGATGCGCACATCTTCTTTGTCGGAGATGTGGATATCGCGTTTGTTAATGGTAAAGGAACAAGGGAGTAATTCTCCTTTCTTTGTTTTTACATTTTCGTAAAAGAGGCGGCGTGATTCTCCTCGGAGTGTTGTCTCTCCTGCACTGCGTTTACTGCCGATGATAGCTGTGACGTGATAATTCCCGTCCGGTACGACAACTGAAAAGAAGAAAGGAGCGTGGTTCTTTCCATCCGGAGACGGAGAGAGATCATATCCGTAGCCTTTCGCATTGGCATACCGATCAGCAGATGTTATCTTGATATATCCGTCCTTCGTTTTCTTACCGGAGGTAAAATCGAACTTGTAACTTTGTGCTCCGACATTCAAAGTTATAGATAGTCCTAAAATTATTAATGCAATAAGCTGTCTCATACTTCTTTCATTTTATGTTAGTTAGTTAATTCGTCAGATTAATAAATGATAATTTAGCGGCGAGGGAATGGGTACGCGGACTAC
>ULRK01021855.1_pt1 | contig 10657 bp, 7 predicted proteins | sample 1955341 | NCBI WGS metagenome assembly ULRK01 (sample SAMEA4835680, study PRJEB28245) | human gut metagenome | biome: gut microbiome; material: fecal sample | place: Denmark | collected 2008
GGCAGCCGCAGACGCTCATGCAGCTGGTGGAGGATTTGAAGCTCCGCGCCGGATGGTCGGCCAGCACGAGTAAGACCATGGCCGCCCGCATGACGGAAAAGGGCCTTCTGCGCTACGAGGGCAAGCCCCGGCGCTATTACCCGAACGTCACCCGCGAGGAAGCCGGGCTGGAGGAAACCGAGCAGCTGCTTTCCCGCGCGTTCGGCGGGAAGCTCGGCCTGCTGGTCAGCAATTTCGCTGACCACGGAAAAATCGGAAAGGACGAGCTGGACGAGCTTTACGCCATTCTGGACAGGGCTGCGGGCCGCGAGGAATAGGGGAGGGGAACCATGCTGGAAATTCTCATTTCATCGACTGTTCTGATCCTTGCGCTGACCGCACTTCGATTTTTCCTGCGCGGGAAACTCAATCCGCGCCTGCAATACACGCTCTGGCTGCTCGCCGCGCTGCGGCTTTTGCTGCCGGTCTCGCTGGTCAGAAGCCCGGTCAGCGTGATGAACGCCGTCCCGGACGTGCCCGCCGCCGTGCAGCGGCTGACTGCTCCGGAAGACCGCCGCGCCCCGCAGACGGACAATACGCAATCCCCGGTGCAGACTGCCTCTGAGACGGAGACTGCGCCCACAGAGGCGCAGATGCAGCTGACGGGCAGCACGATTTTGAAACTCGTCTGGCTGACTGGCGCGGCAGCGATGGCGCTGGCCGTTCTGGCGCAGAATCTGCTGTTTCTCCGGAGACTGAAAAGAATCCGGCGGCCGTTTGCCTGCCCGGAAAGCCCGGTTCCGGTCTGGGTGGCGTCCGGGCTGCCGTCGCCGTGCCTCGCGGGGCTGTTCAGGCCTGAAATTTATCTCACGCCCGAAGCGGCGCAGGACCCGGAGACACGCCAATTCGTCCTTCGTCACGAGCTGGCGCATTATCACGCGCGGGATCAGCTCTGGAGCCTCCTGCGCCTCATCTGCCAGTGCCTGTACTGGTTCGACCCCTTCGTGTGGCTTGCCGCGGCGCTTTCCCAGCGCGACTGCGAGCTGGCCTGCGACGAGCGGGTGCTGAAAGACCTCGATCCCGGCAGCCGGGTAAGCTATGGCCGCGCGCTGCTCAGCCTTGTCGCGCCGAAGCGGGCGCGGGGCCAGCTGCTGTCCTGCGCGACGACAATGCAGCTGGGCCGAAAGAGTCTCAGAGAGCGCATCACGCTTATCGCGAAAAAGCCGAAAATGGCGGCGTATACCCTCGTTTTTGTGCTGGTCTTAAGTCTTGTTCTGACGGCCTGCACGTTTACCGGCGCGCCTGCGCAGCCGGAGCCGGAACCTGTACCGGAACCCGTACAGACAGAACCGGAGCCGGTACAGCCGGAGGAACCGCCGGCTGATGCAGAAGCGCCCCAGCCCGTCGAGGATGACCCGGAGGCAGACTTCCAGATGGCGTTTCCGATGCTGAATTACGCGTCGTTCCAGCGCTATCTGGACGAGCACCCGGAGACGCTGGACAGCGGCTGGGAGCATATCCGCATCAACGAAGCGGGCTTTGACGACGCGGGCACGAGCATCGAGACGCAGCAGGGCGATCAGGTGCTGGCCGTCGATGCGGAATACGGCATTGTGCTCGTGCGCATCACCGGCGACGGCTATCGCGGCGTGCTGGCCATCTGCCGGTACCCGGAGCTTCTGCGGCTGGAAATGGCCTCGACCTATGGCACGGAAGGGGAATTGGCGGGCAAGATCGCGTCCGACCACGGCGGCATCCTCGCCATGAACGCTAACGGCTTCCAGGACCCCAACGGCAAGGGCAACGGCGGCCAGCTTGCAGGCTGGTGCATGGCGCAGGGTGAAGAACACGGCTATCACTTCGGCGGCGACGTCTACCAGCGCGTCGAGCTGAGCGAAAACGGCCTCGACTGCCGCATCGTGCCCGCGTCCGACCCGGTCGGGGAGGGAACGTACAACGCCGCCGAATTCACGCCCGCGCTGATCAAAGACGGCGAAAAAATTGAGGATTCCTTCTGGACGGGCGAACAGCCGCGCGCGTGCTTCGGCACCGGCGATCAGGGCGTTTATATGCTCATCATCGAGGGCCGCTACCCCGACGAGGGCATCCGGGGCACGAGCGTCAACACGTGCTCGGATATCCTGCTGGCCTACGGCTGCCGGAATGCGTTAAACATGGATGGCGGCTCAAGCGCGATCTTGTGGTACGACGGCGAATACGTCACGCAGTCGTCGTCCTCGTTCCTGCGCTACACCGGCGGCCGCCCGCTGCCGAACGCGTGGGTCTACGGATGAATTTTCATGTTGACAATCGCAGGAAATGTGGTAAAATATCTGCGATATTGGAAAACCGCGTTGAAAAACCGAGCGTTCCGGTGCAGCTTTCAGAGAGAAGGGGACGGTGAGAGCCCTTCAGCAAGCCTGTTCGCAGCCAGTTTGGAGCGGCCGCGCGAAAGCGCGGCGGGTGCTTCCCGATACAGGAGCGCCGAGATGTGCGCAAGCACAATCAGGGTGGTACCGCGACTGACCTCGCCCCTGTCACAGGGGCGGGGTTTTTATATTTTACTCAGAATTTTTCTTTCCACTGCACCTCTTGCCTCTCCCTTTGGGAGAGGTGTCCGAGCGAAGCGAGGACGGAGAGGGGAAACAATGACCAAAACCCTCTCAGTCACCTGTGGTGACAGCTCTCCCGGAGGGAGAGCCAAGTGCCCTCTCAGTCGCCTGCGGCGACAGCTCTCCCATAGGGAGAGCCAAGGGCCGTCTCCGGCACCGTGTATCGTTTAATTTTTAATGTATATAGAAGGAGTTATTCATCATGGCACACAAGGCATACGGTCTCAATGAGCTGCGCGAGATGTACCTGAAGTTCTTTGAAACGAAGGGCCATCTGCGTCTGCCGAGCTTTTCTCTCGTTCCGCAGAACGACAAATCCATCCTGCTGATCAACGCAGGCATGACTCCCATGAAGCCGTGGTTCACCGGCGAGGAAGAGCCCCCGCGCCACCGCGTCACCACCTGTCAGAAGTGCATCCGCACCGGCGACATTGAAAACGTCGGCCATACGGCCCGCCACGGCACGTATTTTGAGATGCTGGGCAACTTCTCCTTCGGTGATTACTTCAAGAAGGAGGCCATTCCCTGGGCATGGGAATTCCTGACCAGCCCCGAGTGGGTCGGCCTTGAGCCGGACCGCCTCTATCCGTCCGTCTTCGCGGGCAACGAGACGACCCCCGCAGACGACGAGGCCTTCTCCATCTGGCGCGATGTGATCGGCATCCCCGAAAACCGCATCTTCCGCTTCGGCAAGGAGGATAACTTCTGGGAGCATGGCTCCGGCCCGTGCGGCCCGTGCTCGGAAATTTACTATGACCGCGGCGAGCAGTACGGCTGCGGCAAGCCCGGCTGCACCGTCGGCTGCGACTGTGACCGCTATGTCGAGGTCTGGAACATCGTCTTCTCCCAGTTCAATAACGACGGCCACGGCAATTATACCGAACTCAAGCAGAAGAACATCGACACCGGCATGGGCCTCGAACGCCTTGCCTGCGTGTGCCAGAACGTCGCGTCCCTGTTCGACGTCGACACCGTCATGAACATCACGAACAAGGTCTCCGAGATCACCGGTGCGCACTATGAAGAGTCCGATAAGACCGACGTGTCGCTCCGCGTCATCACCGACCATATCCGTTCGTCGACCTTCATGATCTGCGACGGCATTCTCCCCTCCAACGAGGGTCGGGGCTACGTCCTGCGCCGCCTGCTGCGCCGCGCCGCGCGTCACGGCAAGCTGCTGGGCGTGAACGAACCGTTCCTCTATCAGGTCGTGGACACCGTCGTCCATGAAAACGAGTGCCAGTACCCCGAGCTGCGCGAAAAGCAGTCCTATATCACCCGCGTCATCCGCACCGAGGAAGAAAACTTCGCCAAGACCATCGATGGCGGCATGAAGATCTTCTCCGAAATGCTCGAGAGCCACAAGGTAAACGGCGAGACGACCTTCTCCGGCGCGGACGCGTTCAAGCTCTATGACACCTACGGCTTCCCCATCGACCTGACCAACGAAATGGTCGCCGAAGAGGGGATGCAGGTCGACGAAGCGGCCTTCAAGCAACTCATGCAGGAGCAGAAGGTCCGCGCACGCGAGGCGCGCAAGGCGCTCGGCGACCTCGGCTGGGCCGGCGTTGAATTCGGCAAGGAGATCCCCGCCACGACCTTCATCGGCTATACCAACATGGAAGCCGAGGGCAAGATCGTCGCCATCGTCGCCGACGAAGAGCTTCAGGGTGCGATCACGTCCGGCACGGATGCAATTCTTGTCCTCGACCAGACCCCGTTCTACGCCGAAATGGGCGGCCAGGTCGCCGACCATGGCACCATTCACACCGAAACCGCCGAATTCACCGTCACCGACGTGCAGAAGAACAAGGGCGGCAAGTTCATGCACTACGGCAAGCTCGTCTCCGGCTCTCTGGCCGTCGGCGATACCGTGACCGCGTCCATCGATGCCGCCCGCCGCAAGGCCATCATGCGCGCCCACTCCGCAACGCATCTGCTGGACTATGCTCTGCGCACGGTTCTCGGCGACCATGCCCATCAGGCAGGCTCCCTTGTCGAGCCGGACCGCCTGCGCTACGACTTCACACACTTCTCCGCCGTCACCGCAGACGAGCTGGTCAAGATCAGCCGCCTTGTCAGTGAGCTTGTGCTGGACGGCATGTCCGTCGAGACGAAGGAAATGCCCATCGCGGAGGCGAAGAAGCTCGGCGCGATCGCCCTGTTCGGCGAAAAGTACGGCGATGTCGTGCGCGTCGTGAACATGGGCGGCAAGTCCGTTGAGCTTTGCGGCGGCACCCATGTCGATAACACCGCCAAGGTCGGCCCGTTCCGCATCACGAGCGAATCCTCCGTTGCCTCCGGCGTGCGCCGCATCGAGGCCGTCACGGGCGAAGCGTTCCTGAATCTCGTCGATGAGATGAATATGCGCCTGGTCAAGGCTGCCGAGCTGCTGAAGACCACGCCGGTGGAGCTGATCAACAAGGCCCAGAGCAGCATGAACGAGATCCGTGAGCTGCACCAGACCATCGAGCGCATGAAGGACAAGCTCTTCGCGGGCGATGTGGACAGCCTCATGTTCTCCGCCAAGGACGTAAACGGCCTCAAGGTCGTCACGGCCAGCCGTGAAAATACCGATGCAAACGATCTGCGCAAGCTGGGCGATTTCCTGCGCGACAAGAACCCGAACACCGTCGCGGCTCTCGGCGCTGTCAACGGCGAAAAGGTCACGCTGCTGGCCGTCTGCGGCAAAAACGCCGTCGCACGCGGCATCAAGGCGGGCGATATCATCAAGAATATTGCGCCCATCGTCGGCGGCAAGGGCGGCGGCAAGCCGGATTCCGCCATGGGCGGCGGCACGAACGCCCTCAAGCTCGACGACGCGCTGGCGGCTGTCGACGATTACGTCGCGGCCAATGTCAAGGACTAAGGAGGAAGCACCATGTCTGATTGCCTGTTCTGCAAAATCATCGCGGGCGAGATCCCGTCCGCAAAGGTCTACGAGGACGACCTCTGCTATGCCTTCAAGGACATCAGCCCCCTTGCCCCCACACATTTCCTCGTCGTCCCGAAGCAGCATTTTGCCTCCGCCGCTGAGGTCACGCCGGAAAATGAAGCCGTGGTCGGCCACATCTATACTGTCATTGCCAAGCTTGCCCGGGAAATGGGCTTTGCCGACGGCTACCGTGTGGTAACGAACGTCGGCGAGCTGGCCGGGCAGACCGTCCATCACATCCACTTCCACGTGCTCTCCGGCAAGCAGCTGGGCAGCTTTAACTGAGGTTCCAATATTTTTACAATTTTCCCTGCCATGCCGCCCGCATGGCGGGGAATCTGTTATTTTCCCATCAAAAACGCACGGAAGGACTTGAAAAAGGCTGTAGTGTATGCTATCATTGGTATATATGCCAGCGGAGTCATCCCTCATTCCCTCCGGCTATGGCATTGGAAACGTTTTAACCCTCTCTCCTTCAAGCAAGCAAATCCGGGCTTCCCTGCTTCGGCTGGGAAGCCCAACCCCCCTCTGTGACAATTGCATCGTATTCGGCCCACACCTCCTGCCCTTTACCAGCTGTAGTTTTATTTTATCTTCTAAATCGAACAAATTTTCTAATAATGCTTGCATTGGATCCGCCTTCGGTGGTATGATAGGGACAGAACCTGAAGGGAGGCGGAACGGGTGTATCTGGCGATCGATCTGAAATCCTTTTATGCGTCGGTGGAATGTGCGGCGCGGGGGCTTGACCCGTTAAAAACAAATCTCGTTGTGGCGGACGCGGCGCGGACGGAGAAAACGATCTGCCTGGCCGTCTCGCCGTCCTTAAAGGCGTATGGCATCGCGGGCCGGGCGCGGCTGTTCGAGGTGGTGCAGCGCGTCGAACAGGTAAACGCCATGCGGCGGCAGCACGCGCCGGGCCGACAGCTGCGCGGCCAGAGCGAAAACGCGGACACGCTTGCCGCGCACCCGGAGCTTGCGCTCTCCTTCATCACCGCGCCGCCGCAGATGGCGAACTATATACGTGTCTCCACGCAGATCTATCAGATCTACCTCAAATATTTCGCGCCGGAGGACATTCACGTCTATTCCATCGACGAGGTCTTCATCGACGCATCGCCGTATCTGCGCACCTACGGCCAGACGCCGCAGGAGTTGGCGCGGACGGTCATTCTGGACGTGCTGCGCACGACCGGCATCACCGCGACCGCCGGGATCGGCACGAATCTGTATCTGGCGAAGGTCGCCATGGATATCGGGGCCAAGCACGTGGCGCCGGATGAAAGCGGCGTGCGCATTGCCTGCCTCACCGAGCGCAGCTACCGCGAAACGCTCTGGACGCACCGGCCGCTGACGGATTTCTGGCGCGTCGGACGCGGGATCGCGAAAAAGCTTGAGGAAAAGGGCCTGTTCACGATGGGCGATATCGCCCGCTGTTCGCTCGGCAGGCCGGATGAATTTTACAACGAGGAGCTGCTGTACCGGATGTTCGGTGTGAACGCGGAGCTGCTGATCGACCACGCATGGGGCTGCGAGCCGTGCACGCTTGCGGACATCAAGGCCTACCGGCCCCAGACGCACAGCGTCAGCTCCGGTCAGGTGCTGCAATGCCCGTATCCGTTTGAAAAGGCGCGGCTCGTCGCGCGGGAGATGGCGGACGCGCTGGCGCTGGAGCTGGCCCGGAAGGGGCTTGTGACCGATCAGATGGTCCTGACCGTCGGCTATGACCGTGAAAGCCTGACAGACCCGTCCTGTCCGCCGTATCACGCCCCGGTCACAGTCGACCATTACGGGCGGCGCGTCCCGAAAGCCGCGCACGGGTCAGAAACGCTCCGGGCGCCGACCGCCTCCTCCAGAGAGCTCCTGCAGGCGCTGACGGTGCTGTTTGACCGGATCGTGGACCGCGGGCTGCTCGTGCGCCGGATGTATGTCGTCGCGAACCATGTGCAGCGGGAGCGGGACGTGCAGGCCGAGCCGGAATACGTTCAGCTCGATCTGTTTGCCGACGAAGCGGCGCTCACGGCTCGGCGCGAGGAACAGTCCGCGCGTGCGCGCGAACGGCGAATGCAGGACGCCGTGCTGGCTATCCGCGAAAAATACGGCAAAAACGCCATCCTGAAGGCCATGAGTCTCCGCGACGGCGCAACTGCCCGCCAGAGAAATGAGCAGATCGGCGGACATAAGGCGTGAAAAGCGTCTGCAGGCGAAATGCAGCGCAGACAGAAAATCCCCGTGCCGCAGTGCTGCGGCACGGGGTATTTTCATAGGGGCTGGGATTTACTTCTTGACGAAGGACAGGCAGTCCGTGCACTGATCAACCGTCGGATCGGCTTCATGGGTTCCAATACAAACCTTATCGAGGGTACAGTAATCCTCGCAGCCGCAGTGGTTGTTGCACTGGCTCACGTGGCACTCGATTGCGTGGTTGGCCTTTTCGTTTGCAAAGCTCATACAAAACTTCCTCCTTTTTTAAGGTACGGACTTAGTATGTGCGCAAACGGCCTGTTCATGCTGGAAAATTTTTTATCTGCGGCCACCGCCGAACCCGCCTCGACCTCCTCCGAAACCTCCGCGGCCTCCGCCAAAGCCGCCTCGGCTGCCGCCGCCGGGTCTGGGGCCGCCGCCGAAACCGCCGGGTCTGGGGCCAGGCCCCGGGCCGGGGCCGTGGTGGTGATGATGGTTCGAGAACAGTGAGCCCAAAAACAGGCCCGACCAGAAGCCTCCGCCTCCGCCGCCTCTGCGGCCGGAGCCGAAAATGGCCTTGATGATCCAGAAAATGACCAGAATCGTGATAATTGTACCGATCATGCTTTTCCTCCTGCCACGTCCGGTGTCCTGCGCGGGCGTATACTCCATATCCGCGGCACCGTTCAGACTGGTCTGGCACCAGTTGTACAAATCTTTGTACATATCACTCGCCGCGTCGTCTGCATCGCCGTCCAGAATGGCGGCAAAGCCGTCCTGAAAGATCGACTCCAGCTTGCTGTCGGTATAATCCGCGACATACGAGCCAGTCGTCACGTACCACTGCTCTGTGCTGGTATCAATGGCAAAGAGCATATCATACTCGCTCAGTCCCATTGAATCAAACGCGCTGTTCGTGCAGCTTTCCAGCGTTTTTCCGCCGGTGCCGTCCGTCGTCAGAATGGCGATATGGCTGCCGGTTTTGTTATAGATCTTTGTGTTGTAGTCCTGAATCGCATTTTCGCCGCTGCGGGTAAACAGCCCTGCGTCGTCGCGGATATACTTGTCGGAGATCGTCTCGTCTCCCGCTGTGTTGGATGTCTGCTCTGCGGCCGGTGTCTGAGATGCAGTCTGTTCCTGCGCAGTTGTCTGGGCCATAGGTTCGGGCACCGGTTCGCTTTTCAGTGCCGGGGACAGCCCGATGAAGAGCGCTGCGGCGATCATCAATACCGTAAAGATGACCGCAACGCTCGTTTTTTGAAAGAATTTCATGCTTGCTCCTTCTAAAGTGTCAGCTGCGCGGCTGCAGAAGCTTCTGCTTCAGTTCGCCCTCCAGCCGGCGAAGTTCAACCTCGGCCTCCTGCCGCTTCTTTGCGCCGTCGGTCTGAATCTGCAGAACCTCGTCGAGCGTGGAGATCAGCTGCTCGTTGGTATGCTTGAGCGTTTCCATATCGACGATGCCGCGTTCGGATTCTTTTGCCGTCTCGACAGAGGCCATGTGCAGCATGTCGGCGTTTTTTTGCAGCAGCGCGTTCGTCATATCTGTGACCTGCCGCTGAGCCTCCATGGCGCGGCGGGAATTTTCAATGCCGAGCGTCAGTACCATCTGATTTTTCCACAGCGGGATGGTGTTGAGCACAGAAGTCTGGATTTTTTCGACGAGCGCGGTGTCATTGTTCTGAATCATGCGGATCTGCGGCGCAGTCTGCAGCGAGATCATGCGCGTGAGTTCTAGATCGTGAAGCTTCTTTTCAAACCGGACGCATTTGTTCTCAAAATCATTGGCCGCCTGCGCATCCTCGGGCAGATTTGACGCCTCCGCCTTTTCCCGCAGCTGCCGCAGCGTGGTATTGCGGGCCTCGGCCAGCTTCTGTTTACCGGCCAGAATATACATGGTCAGTTCCTTGAAGTATTGCAGATTCCGCTCATACATCTGATCCATCACGGCCACATCTTTCAGCAGTGTGACCTTGTGCTTTTCCAGTTCGCCGGAAATGCGGTCAACGTTGACCTCCGCCGTTGCAAAGCGGCTCTTCATCTCTTCGGCGTTGATCTTTGCCTTGCGGAACAGCCCCGCAATGCCCTTCTTCTCCGGCTCGTCCATTGTCTTGAGTTCGACGAGAAGGCCGGAGAGCATCGTGCCAATCTCGCCGAGATCGCCGGTCTTGACCTTGGCCAGCGCTGTGTCGGAAAAATCTGCGATGTTCTTTTGAGCGGACGCGCCGTATTCCAGAATCTGCTGCGCATTTTCCAGGTCGATCTGCTTGGAGAAGGCCAGAACTGCCTGCTGTTCCTGCGCAGAGAGTGCAGAGAGATCCGGGCCGGCCTCCGGCGCGGCCTGCGACTTGGTAATGAGATCCTCTTCCTTCTTGACCTCCGGCTGCGGCTGCGCGTTCAGATCCGGCGTCAGGGTAAGCTGGGGGATGTATTCGTCCATAGTCTGTTCCTCCTGTATCTGTAAAAAATCCGGTTATGCAAAATCCTTTTTATTCGTCAGTCCTTCGCTGGCCATCATCTGCTCCATCACGCGGATATCGGCGGTGATATCGACAACATCGGACTCAAACAGGGCGTCAAGCTGGCGCTGGAACGCAACGATGACCTTGTCGAGCAGGTCTTCGATCTTCTGCATGCCCTCGGTGATGTTTTCCGTCTTGACGTTCTGGTTCTGGAGTGTGACATACTGTTCCATAAGTTTAATCGTGGTCGGCAGATAATAGTTGAGGAACTGCCGGATCTGGCTGAGTTTTTCCGGGTGCTGCCGGACGCAGTCGAAAATCTGAGCCGTCAGGCGCTCAATGAGGTCAATCTGGGCGCTCATGCGCTCGTCAGGAATCTCGTCGTTCAGACGGCGGATATCGGCAATGGCGCGCTTGCCCTGATAGATGACCGATTGCAGTTCCGGCGGAAGCTTCTCATCCGACTCAGACTGCGGCTGCGGCTCGGG
>ULRK01003827.1_pt1 | contig 10595 bp, 19 predicted proteins | sample 1955341 | NCBI WGS metagenome assembly ULRK01 (sample SAMEA4835680, study PRJEB28245) | human gut metagenome | biome: gut microbiome; material: fecal sample | place: Denmark | collected 2008
ATGAACGAAGTCACAAGTGCTTCAAGAGTGGTGACGCACACCTCTATCTATTACAGGATAATTGTGGTATAGGAATGAAATAAAAGCAATAGATAGAAAAAGACTGCTTTGCTTCCTATGTGTTTAGCATACCAGAGTGGTAGTTCATCAGGTAAAGTATGGGATTATTCTAAACAATTTGATGGTGAATTAGCTAACTTTAATGCTGGATATGAGATAAAAAACGTTATTAAAGAAGATTTGTATTTAGTTCAATTTCATTCTAATGCTGAAGTTGGTAGTGGAAGAAGTTTGAAATACTGGACTACTTTTGATGCAGCAAATAGAATTAGTACAGTAGATGACTACATGAATCAAATGGCGTTATTGAGTAACTGGGGAGCAAGAGATAATGTGTCTATTGCTAAAATACCAGCAGGAACAAAAATTAAATATGCAATTGGAACTGCAAAGGAACAAGTTGGAGCAATAGAATCAAGACCTGGTGGGGGACTACAGATATTATTTGAGAAATTTGATGATGGCTGGGTTTTAGATACAAGACCGTTACCATAGAAAGAAGGAAATATGAATAAATATGATATATTAGAAGGAAAGTTGACTGCTATAAATGCATATATTGATACTATGTGCTTAGAAAGTAATGCTACAATGGAATATTTGAAACAGTATAAGGAATATGTAAATGAATTAATTATTGCTATTCAAAATAGAACAATAAGAAATTCAAATGGTGCTGTGATGGGACTTATTAGGGGTGTTTCAGATTATGATGAGCTTTGTGCCGATGATACTTTTTGGCAGTTAGTAACAGATGCAGACAATTATTATTGTAATGAGTGTCAATCATTTTAATTATGTCTGCACATAAGGACAACCACCACAAAAATTTTGGGCCTTTAAATTAATCGGAATGGCTCTTACCGAAGCTGATAAAATCCATGGAGATTAGTTTAAAGAACTTAGGGCGAAATTTGCATCTGGGTGCACTTAAGGACATCCGAAATAAAAACGGAATATTACTTCTTCAAAGACTTAGAACATATTGTTTTCATAGCATTTAGTGTTGTGAAGACAATGTGTTTTCTTGTGACAATTTCAAATTCTTATTCAGAATGCGGATAATTCTTTACGAGCATATTAATCAATGGGAAGAATATCAGATGATTTATTGCTAAATCCGAAAACAAATACAAATGGTGCAAATAATCTGACTGAATGGAGAAATTTCGATGGAACAAGACATTCAGAGAAATTGAATCAGATTACTTTGGCAGATATGGAATTGATTCCCAATACAGCCTATGTTTATTTTGAATTTTCGGGGACGTCAAATGTAGGGGGAAATGAACTCAAGGTTATTAGAAATGTTCATGTTCCATTAAAATAGTAGAATGGCAGGTTAGTGCAGTTCCTCTATAATGAAAACAGGGAAGTCGTAGCAGAGAAGGACTACAGCGGCAACATCATCCGCTATATCCGTGGACTGGGACTGATCAGCTCCGACAGCGAGAATGCCAAGACGTATTACCATTATGTATGCGATGAGCAGGGCAGCGTGAGCCGTATCATCAGAGGCGAGGATAAGGAGAACGGAGCAGCCGCACAGGACAAAGTCTCGGACAGAGTACTCAATCATTATGAGTATGATGCGTTTGGTAATACCATAAGCTGTGGGGAAAGAGTAGCGAACCGTTTCCGATACCAGAGTGGTAGTAAGGCTGATACAAAACCATATACTAACAGTAGACCTTCATTTAGAAAAGGTGTTGTTGAAGAAGTATGGGAGAATGCTAAAGGTCCTGATGGATTGGTTAGAGATCCAAATACAGGTGAGGTTATTAATTGGACACCAGGAGAATCTAGAAAAGGGGTATGGGATATGGGACACCTTCCAGAAGCAAAATATTCAGAAATGCATGAAGCATATATGAATGGTGAATTGACAACAAAAGAATTTGTGGATTGGTATAATGACCCTGCCAACTATAGACCAGAATTGCCAAGTAATAATCGTAGTCATAAGTATGAATAAAGGAGAAAGCAATGGATATAAGTTTAGTAGCAAAAATGAAAAAGTATGATGAGTTTATTTCCTGCTATAATGAAGGTGACGAGAAAAAAGTATATAAAGGTAAATCATTATTATTTTATTCATTATCCAATAATGATACAGAAAGTCGTTATTTAATAACAGATTTTTTACTCAATAAAGGTGCTGAAGTTAATGTGATAAATGAGTGTGGCGAAAATCTGTTGCATATTCTACTGTCAAGAACAAAGCACAATATAAAACAGACAGCAGAGTTGTGCAAAAAATTAATTGATAAGGGAGTAAACATTAATCAATTAGATGAGAAGGAAAGAGTACCCTTACAGTATTTGATTAACTTAAAATATACAGATGAGGAACTTGAACCATTATATCAAATTTGGTTTGCACAGAACAGTATTTTGGTTAATCACAAGAATGCATGGGGAAAAACACCATTGGAAATTGCGGAGCAAATGCCGTATAGAGCAAGTTTGTTGGAGAGGATGAAAAAGTATGAGTGAAGTAGTAACTTTTATACCCGATGCTGGTGGAAGTATTGTTTCAAAAAATATATTGAGCCATAAGGGAAAGCTGAGATGGTGTGTTAGAGAAGAATCTGTGAATGATGTCGATAATGGCTGGAGATTTTTTTCAGATATTGACACAGAGGAGTATTTGAGTAAAGCGGATAATATGTGTATATGTGATTTTAATACAGTTGCTAATATTGAACCAGCAATTATTACAATATACAATTGCAAAGTTGGAACGGATATAGAATTAGTAGAAGAGAATGGAAAGAAATTCTTTTTAGATAGTAATACAGGAGAAGTATTCGAGTCATAGTATTTATTACGGTTATACTTTCGGATTCCCAACAACTTAAAAACTCCTGCACGTCTATTTATTAAACATCATAGCTGTTGCAAAGCAATTAAGAATCCATGATGTTAATTAATAGACACTAGCGAAATTTTGCCAAGTTGGATATACGAATGAACATTGTGAATTCAATATATTGTCATGCCAGAATGGGATTTTAACAATCCTAGTACAATGGAAGCATGGGATGCAGCCTCGGGGGCATATGCAGAACAAGTTTCGGGAGAGATTCGTGCGGTTATCGGGTCAGAATTAAGGACGGGTAATATTTGGGAGAATGTGGAATTACCACGTCTTATGAAAAATCCAAATGTGACGAAGATAACAACTATTGATCCTAAAACAGGTGTTGAAAAAATTATTTTCGAGAGGTAGGAAAACATGAAAATAACAGGTAGTATGAATTATGTAAAATTTGATTTGGAGAACGGATATGTTGTAAAAGCAGAAGGAGAAATGCTTGTAGGAAAAAAGTTTGTGGCATATAGAGATACAATGAAATTTTGGGAGCCACCACATGAGCATGAAGAACTTTTAGAAGAGCAAATTGAGAGTATAATACAGGAAGTTCAGAGAAACATGAATGAAAATACGGTTCAAATTGTTTTTGAATAATATGTATTATGTCTATACATGAGGATGCCCATCACCAAAAAATTTATCACGGTCTTTAAATTGATCGGAATGTCTCTCGCCAAAGGCGATTTATCTATGAAGATTAATTTAGAGATACTTCTAGAGCGAAAAATGTAAACAGCTACGAGAGGGAAAATGTGGTACGGCTTGAAAATTCAGTAGAGCTGCTTCTGGAAAATCTGCAGTCATGTCTTTCAAAAATAGGCCTTAGCCAGGGTGCGATTGAGAGCTATGAAACAGGCAGTTTTATCACAGGTAAAGATGCAGGTGCCCTGAACAAAAGCATCAAAATATTTGGAGACCTGCATGAGAAGAATAAAGAAGCATACGATGAAATCTATGAGACAGAACAGAAGATAAAGGATGACCAAAAATGCCTTTGCATTTGCGGCATCCGCAATGATTCCAATCGGCCGGGCATCCACATCGGGAAATCTGACATTCAAAAGCACAGCAACAATAGTCGCAAAAGAAGGCAGCTCAATGGGAGCCGGTGCGCAGAAGCTAACCACAGATGTGACAGGAAATGATACAGCAGGAATGTCTGTTGATGAACATTCTAATACACTAAAGACGTTGGATGAGGTATTTGAAGGAAATAGGTTAGATTATGACAATACTGCATTTAAAATAAGAAGTGGAGTTGATGGAGTCTCAAAATCTGTAGGTAATGCTGATATAGTATATGGCAAAATAACATATATATTAGATGACGTAGATGGAGATATTTTGGGAATATATGATGCTAAAACAGGAGTACTAACCCAGCAATTTGTATATGATTCAGATTTAGGCTGGCTATTAAAATGAGTTGAGGAGATTTAAGAATGAGTGATAGGTATTGTGTGTATAACGGCAAAAAATACAAAATAAAAAAGAAAAATGATAAATACATAATTACATCAAGAGTAAGAAAGGAAGATTTTATTAATTATATTGATGTATTAGGAAATGAACATTCAGAGTTATTTATGAAAATTGTTAATGCAAATGAGGTAGATATAATATACAATGAAGATATATTAATAAAATATAAAGATAAGTACTTTCATTTATTTGCAGATAAAGTATCTAGAAATGCAGTGCTTGCTGATTCATATATGATATGGACCAATTCAGAGCAATTGGCACAGGAATATATTTTTGAAAAGAAAGAGCAATTCGTATTTATTAAGTATATAACAAGAAAAGAAATTGGAGCTGTAAAAATAGTGAAAACTCCAGTATTGGATTTTAAAGATATTGAGCAATCGGAAGAGATAATAGAGGGAGATGCTTTAGATAGTTGGCTTTCTGAATTAATTTAAATTTATGTATCCGCATAATTAGTCAGTGTATCAGCGGGATTCCAAGATCTAAAAAGGTTTTGAAATCCTATTGTGTCTTACCGGAAATCAGCCTAAAAGTTCATCCAAAAGTTAATAGAGTTAGGAATTGGCGAAGATGTTGCAGAAGACTTGCTCAAGGATTATTTGAATTGGAAAGAAAGACCGGAAATTATAGGAGAAAACAATATTTCAGATGGTGTTGAAATTGCGGGAAATAATGTAACATCTAAATATGGATATTATGGAAAGGCTGTGGCATGGGATGTTGGTGATGTTCATATGAAAGGTGGAGTAGGGCAGATGAATACAATTTATAGTTGGGGAACTTTGAAAGATACAGGAATAATTTCGGATTTAGGTACAGCAGTAATTAATTAGTGGAAAGGAAAATAATGAGTAATATATTAAATGAAGAGATTAAAAAAAATTTATATGGAATTGTTCAAGAAAATATAGACGATTATGAATATTTCCATTTTGGAGAATTTGTCGAAAAGCCAAATCAGTGTGGGTGCTTTGAACGGAATGGAAATTGGTACACATACGTAATAGACGAAAAGAATTTTTGCACATTTGGAGGACCATACAGTAGAAACGGAATAATATGTGCTTGTACAATGATATTACCAATTACAATGGTAAAAGAACAGTACAATTTTACTGAAGAGGAATTTAATATTTATTTGCATAATCATTTTCATTCATTAGAAGAAATAGATAAAAATGTAAATTCCAACAAGGCATGATAAAAAGTCAGAGAGACATTTCGAGTGAGGTAGATTTTTGGTATGCGTTTTTAGATAAATATTTACAAACACGCGGTTGGTTATAATTTTAATTATGTCTTCACATAAGAACACCTGCCACCTAAACAATTAATCACGTAATCACGGTCTTTAAATTAATCGGAATGGCTCTCACCGAAGGTGATGAAATACATGGAGATTAGTTAAAAGAACATATGGCGAAATTTGCATCTTGGTGAAGTATATATAACAATCCTGTCAGCCATCCACAGCGGGAAATCTGACATTCAAAAGCACAGCAACAATAGTCGCCAAAGAAGGCATCTCAATGGGAGCCGGAGCCGGTGCGCAGAAGATAACCACAGATGTGACAGGAAATGATACAGCAGGAATGGTTGCCGGTATGGTTGTAAGTGGAGTAACTGCAAAGGGGCTGAATGGAATTGAAGCAGAGGCGAACAAGCTGGCGAAAGCCCCAAAAGGGATTGATGGAGTAACCGAGGGAACCGGAAATGTAGCGGAAGATGTTGGGAAGGTTGTTGAGTGGTAAGGCTATAGGTACTGATGAATTAGTTGTAAGAGATACTAAATTTTTAGACGCAGATGAAAATATTGATTGGGAAAAGTGGGCACCAAATGGTGGGCGAGTACCAGGAACAATCAAGGAAAATCAAACTATTCCTGCAGGAACTATTATTGACAGATATGGAAGTCAATGGGGAAAATATACATCACCAGCAGGAGTACCATATGAACAAAGGGCACTTCCATATATTGAGAACCCAAATGCATATCATAAATATGAAGTATTAAAACCAATTGATAATGTTACAATATCTGAGATTGCACCTGAATTTGAACAAGTTGGGGGTGGAATACAGTATGAATTACCCAATAATATTAAAAAATTAAAAGAATTAGACTATATAAAGGAGATTAAATAAATGACTAGAGAGGTATTAGAAAAAAAATTAAAAATAGCTGGAATTCCAGATTATATTTATAATCTGACAGGACAAGGAAAAAATGATGAATGTTTATGCTTGGAAAAAATTCAGGATAAGTGGTCGGTTTATTATTTAGAAAGAGGTATTAAGACAACAAATGAAATTTTTGACTCTGAAAATGATGCGTGTCAATTTTTGTATGACCAATTAATGAATTAAAAAACATATTATTAGGGTTATACTCTGGAACTCCCAACAACCTATAGCCTCTGCATGTCTATTAATTATCCATCATAGCTGTTGCGAAGCAATTAAGAATCCATGATGTTAATTAATAGACACTAGCGAAATTTTGCCGAGCTGGGTATACGAACAAATATTGCAAAATGAATATGCTGATGTAACGCACTCCTAGCAACAGAATATTGCGAAAGCTTTGAAGCAAAAGCAAAAACCAATCCTCAGGGCACAAACAGCTCTGAGGGATTTTTTCGCAAAAAATGAAAAAAGTAGAGAAATTTTTCCGGTGTGACTGCTGTGTGACCACCATAGTGTATAATGTAATGTAGAAAGAAATAACAAAGAAAACGATATTAAATCGGGAATAAAATGTGAGGTGAAGAGTGATTAATGAGAAAACTGAATTTTTACCACTGGGAAGTATCGTGGTTGTAAAGGGATATTAATTCCTGTTGACAATATTAAATTAAATAAATAGGGAAATTAATGTGTATGAATAATATTACAAAAAATAGATTGATTGATTCAGGTTGGAAATAACAACGAAAAATTAATACTGATTTGATCCGAAAGAAATATGATGAAATTGGATTAGAATATCCAGAAGTTGTAGATAAATTCTTAAAAGAATATGGCATGTTAAATATAAATCCTAGAGATAAGTGCTATTTTGATGTTTCGTTTAATGCAATCAAAGCAATTGGATGTAATCTTGATGGTTCATATTTTAAAGAGTGTTTAGCTGAATATGATATAAATGAAACAGTATATCCAATTGGAGAAGCTTGTAGAAAGAATTTATTAGTACTAATGACATTAACAGAATCGTTTTATTGTTTTACAGATGGGCTATTATTATTTTTGGGTGGTTCAGTTGATGAAATGCTTGATTGTATAGTAGGAGAATGTAGAAAGCCAATAGAAATTGAATAGGTGATAATTGATGAAGACAAGATTCCAAAAGATATGTCAAAGCGGATGTGTATGCAGTTTGAAGTATCTAGAATTGATATTTGGTAATATCAAATGCAATTTGATAATGAAATTATTGAGGCTGCAGAACATGAAGGAAAAGTATAGAGATTTCCATTTTGGAGAATTTATCGAAAAGCCAAATCAGTGTGGATATTTTGAACAAAATGGAAATTGGTATACATACGTAATAGATGAAAGAAATTTTTGTATATTTACAGGACCATTTAATGGGAGCGCAATAATATATGCGTTTTCTATAGAAGCTGGAAATGGAAGATTATGGGAAAGCGAAAAATATAAGTTTTGATAAAAATACAGGAGAAATACAAGGGATGATGATTACAAAATAAAATTGATGAATAAGTAATGCCTGCTGATTAAGAAGATATCTGTAATTTCTAAATTTTATGTTTGCATCGCTTATACCATAATCAGAACAAATGCACAGTGGTATATTATTTTTTTAATATTTAGGGTGACAAAACAATATATTTATAATAAAATGATATTGTTAAATTATTAATAAAAAGCATACTAAAGAGAGGAGAAAGTTATGCAGGACATTAGTATCATTGGAATTATTGTTGCAGTTGTTGTTCTTGTTATCCTGTTGTTTATGGCAATCGGATACGTGAAGGCACCGCCTGATATGGCGTATATCATTTCAGGTGTGAAGAAAAAGTCAAAGGTAGTTATCGGAAAGGCGAGCATACGTATTCCGTTTTTTGAGCGTCTTGATAAGCTGAATCTCAGACTGATACCTATCGATGTAAAGATGAGCAATGCAGTACCGACAGCAGATTATATCAATATCAACGTCGATGCTACGGTAAACGTAAAGATCAGTAATAATCCTGAAAAGCTACGCCTTGCGGCTGAGAATTTCCTTAACAAAAACACAGAGTATATCGCTGGTGTTGCCAGAGAGGTTCTCGAGGGTAATGTACGTGAGATTGTTGGAAAAATGAAGCTTGAAGAGATGGTCTCAGACCGTCAGAAGTTTGCCAATCTGGTAAAAGAGAATGCAGAGCCTGATCTTGCGGCAATGGGACTTGATATCATCAGCTTTAATGTGCAGAATTTTGTGGATGGCAACGAGGTAATAGAGAATCTTGGTATCGACAATATCGTAAAGATTAAAAAGGCCGCCGCCATCGCAAGGGCAGAGAGTGAGAGAGACATCAAGGTAGCTCAGGCTTCGGCTGATAAAGAGTCAAATGATGCAGCGGTTGCAGCACAGACAGAGATTGCCAAGAAACAGAATGAGCTTGCTATCAAGAAATCAGAGCTTCAGATGGAGGCTGATACAAAGAAGGCTATGGCGGATGCGGCTTACGACATCCAGAAGGAGGAGCAGCGTAAGACCATTGAGGTTGCCACAGCAAACGCTGATATCGCAAAGCAGGAGCGAGAGATTGAGTTAAAGCAGAAAGAGGTTGCAGTAACAGAGCAGTCTCTTGAGGCAGAGGTCAAGAAAAAGGCTGAAGCCAATAAATACGCAGCACAGCAGCAGGCAGAGGCACAGCTCTACCAGCGTCAGAAGGAAGCAGAGGCAAGACAGTTCGAGGCACAGCGTCAGGCGGAGGCACAGAAAGCAGAGGCAGAAGCCATGAGATATGCCAAGGAGCAGGAAGCTGCCGGTATCCGTGCAGTCGGAGAGGCAGAAGCATCAGCTATCCAGGCAAAGGGTATTGCAGAGGCTGAGGCTATGGAGAAAAAGGCAGAGGCATATGCCAAGTACAATAAGGCAGCCGTTGCAGAGATGATGATTAAGGTGCTGCCTGATATCGCAGCCAAGGTTGCAGAGCCACTTGGACAAATCGACAAGATTACTATTATCGGTGGCGGTGATGGCGAAAATGGTGTAGGCAAGGTTGCCGGAAATGTACCGGTTGTAATGGCAAAGGTATTTGAGAGTATGAAAGAGGCAACAGGTATTGATTTATCTGAGATTATCAACGCTGATTCATATGACGCAAAGGTAAATCGCAACGTAAATGTAACCGGACTTGATGGAGTAAATCTCGTTGTAAATGCGGATACGGACAAAAACGGTGAAAAGACTGAAAATTAAATAGTGTTATATTAATCCGCTATACGATAGGTGAGTATAGCGGATTTTTAATATTTTCTGAAAAAAGACAAATATTTGAAAATTACAGGATTATATGATATATTTTGTTGCATAAAAGCAGATTGCCTGTACATGGTGACATATATAAATAATGAAGAGGAAAATCTATGAACGATAAAAGAAAGATAATAGCAATATTTATAATTGTTGCAATAGTAGCTGCACTGGCTGCAGTTGCCACATTTTTTGTGATTAAGTCAGCAAAAAACGAGGCTAAAGGTTCGTCACAGATGACGGAAACAGCCACAGAGGATAGTTCAGACAAGGACGACCCGCAGCATACAGGAGACAATGCCGGCTCAATGAGTGTTACAACTGATGAGGGAGCTTCTGCGGATGAGACACAGATACTGTCTGCAAGCACTGTTGCGGAAAATAGTAATCTGACCTTCGGAATTGATGTATCTAAATATCAGGGCACCATAAAGTGGGACAAGGTTGCCGCAGGCGGAATTGATTTTGCGATGATACGTGTGGGCTACAGAACCCAGAAAACAGGTGAGATGTGTGTTGATACAAATGCCAGATACAACATGCAGGAGGCACAGAAAAATGGCATAAAGGTTGGAGTATATTTTTTCTCATCAGCAGTAAATGAAACAGAAGCCATTGAAGAGGCAGACTGGGTTGCAGACTACATCTCAAAATATCAGATTACATATCCGGTGGCAT
>ULRK01027670.1_pt1 | contig 10587 bp, 10 predicted proteins | sample 1955341 | NCBI WGS metagenome assembly ULRK01 (sample SAMEA4835680, study PRJEB28245) | human gut metagenome | biome: gut microbiome; material: fecal sample | place: Denmark | collected 2008
AGATTACCTGCAGACACAGCGTTACTACAACACGATGCTGGGGCATTACGGAACCGCACCGACAGTCGCCACTCCCGAATTGTGCGAAGAAGTGGTGCGCAATCATCTGAAAAGCAATTCCATACTTTGTATTCTGTCCCTGCAAGACTGGCTGAGCATTGATGGCAAATGGAGAAATCCGAATGTGCAGGAAGAACGGATTAATGTACCATCCAATCCGCGCAATTATTGGCGTTACCGGATGCACCTCACTCTGGAACAGTTGATGAAAGCAGAAGAACTCAATGACAAGATACGTGAGCTAATAAAATACACCGGCAGAGCTCCCAAGAAATAAATATCTTTAGGCACGGGTGACACGGATTAACACGTTTTTTAGACCTATAATCTCTTAAAACTGTAAATCCGTGTCATCTGTGCCTGAATAAAATCAACTGATAGTTTTGACACCTCCGTTTCTCTCCCATGCGGCAATTCTTTATCTTCCTTCATTCCGTTTTTTCCAATTAATCAAGTATCTTTGCAACGCAAAAACGCAACGCAAAATAAATGGGAGACAATCAGCATCGGCGTATTGATTTTGTGGACTTAACCAAGGGAGTCTGCATTATTCTGGTAGTGATGGCGCATATCGGAGGCGCTTTCGACCAACTTGACAAGCATTCCATGCTATCCTGCTTTCGCATGCCTCTCTATTTCTTTATATCAGGAATTTTCTTCAAGCCTTATGAAGGATTATACGGGTTCATTATCCGAAAGACCAATAAGCTAATCATTCCCTTTATCTTCTTCTACGTCAGCGCCTTTCTACTAAAATACATTGTATGGAAGATTGCACCGGGAACTTTCCATCTCCCTGTGTCATGGAGAGAATTACTGTTTGTCTTTCACGGGCACGACCTCATCAAGTTCAATCCTCCCATCTGGTTTCTGCTTGCTCTGTTCAACTGCAATATCCTGTTCTATCTGATTCATTATCTGCGTGACAAGCATTTATCTCTGATGTTTGCAGCAACGTTACTGATCGGATGCACAGGATTCTTCCTGGGCAAATTTCACATCGAACTTCCTTTGTATATAGACGTTGCCATGACTGCCCTCCCCTTCTATGTGGCAGGTTTCTGGGTTCGCCGATATAATTTCTTCCTGTTCCCCAGTCATCGGTTCGACAAGATTATTCCCTCATTTGTCCTGCTGGCACTGGTCGTAATGTACTTCACCGCCACCACGCCGGGTATGCGGACCAACAATTATCCCGGCAACATATTCCAGGTATACATTGCCGCATTTGCCGGAATCTTTATGATTATGCTGATCTGTAAGAAAATAAAAAGAATAAGCATCGTTTCTTATCTGGGGCGATATTCCATTATCACACTCAGTATTCATGGACCGATTATACACTTTGCAAGACCGGTCGTTTCGCATTATATTCATAACGACTGGGCAGAAGCAAGCGCACTGCTCCTGCTGACATTGACCATCTGCATTCTCTTTACCCCTATCCTGCTTAAGATAATTCCACAGTTGGTGGCACAAAAGGATTTATTAAAAGTCAAATAACAAAACATTGTGCAAGCCAAACTTTTCTTAACTCTAAGTTTAATTATCAAATAATTTACTACTTTTGTTCCAAAGAACTATAGACCGAGAACAAATGAATATAACGATTGTCTTAGGAGATAAAATTCCATCTATAAAATACGGCGGAACTCAAAGAGTAATGTGGTATCTGGGTAAAGAACTCAATAAGCGCGGACACAAAGTCACCTTCATCGCAGGAAAAGGTTCCTCCTGCCCTTTCGCTAAAGTGATAGAACTGGACCCTAGCGTAAATCTGAACACCCAAATCCCCACAGACGCGGACATCGTACATTTCAACATTCCCGTTCCCGAAGGAATCACCAAGCCGCACTTACTGACCATACACGGCAATGGAATCCCGGCCAACGCAGACCGGAACATCGTTTTTGTCTCACGTAATCATGCACAAAGACTTGGAAGCGAATCATTCGTTTACAATGGACTGGACTGGGATGACTACGGTCCCGCCAACCTCACCCTTTCCAGAAAAAACTACCATTTTCTAGGCAAAGCAGCCTGGAAGGTCAAAAATATCAAAGGAGCTATCGCCGTTGTCCAAAGCATCAAGAACGCACAACTGGACGTTTTAGGCGGTTATCGCCTCAATCTCAAAATGGGCTTCCGATTCACATGGAATCCACGGATTCATTTTCATGGAATGGTAGATGATTCAAAGAAAAAAGTTATTATTGAGCAGTCAAAAGGGCTTATTTTCCCCGTTACATGGCACGAACCTTTCGGACTTGCAATCACTGAATCCTTATACTTCGGAGCTCCCGTATTCGGTACTCCCTACGGTGCGCTTCCCGAACTCGTTTCACCGGAAGTCGGTTTTCTGACCGCCCACGGACAGGAAATGGCCGAACATATACAGTCAGCACAATATTCTCCGAAAGTCTGCCACGAATATGCCAGAGATCTATTCAATTCAAGTGTCATGGCAGAAGCCTATTTAAAGAAATATGAAACTGTACTGAACGGCGAACCTTTGAATAAAGAAGTCCCCCATATTATAGATATCGCACGACGTCTTCCATGGGACTAAAAATGGCAGTTGAATTACATAGCTGATGAGTACAATCTCATTTATAAAGCCTTTCATTCATTTAATAAGCGAACAAAAATGATCGAAAACACTTTATAAAAAGAAATAAAGCCTTACCTTTACTTTTTTAGAAAACAAAAGATATGAAGATAAACAACAGCTATATTTTGCTGAAAGACATCTGCTGCTTTGCTTATCATGGAGTAGCCCCCCAAGAGAATATCATTGGAAATGAGTATATTATCAACTTGAAGTTGAAGGTAGATATCAGTCAGGCTATTCAAACAGACGACGTGGTGGATACGGTCAACTATGCCGAAATACACGAAGCCGTGAAAGCTGAAATGTCCATCCCGTCGAAGTTGCTGGAACACGTATGCGGACGAATAGCTAAAAGACTACTGGCAGAATTTCCTGCCATTGAAGAAATAGAACTTCGTCTTTCCAAACGGAATCCGCCTATGGGAGCAGACATCGACTCAGCCGGAGTAGAACTGCATTGCAGCAGATAAGTACCTTTGCTTTATCAGTTTGTGTTATTATCAAGAAGCACATTGGTCTGTCATCCTATCATCCGGACTGCCACATCCGGTCAACTTATTTACAACACCCTATCATTCCGCTTGTGCCAAGTAATGGGCACAGTTATGCCAAAGGAGTGTCACGGTTGTGACAAGGGTGTGGCACAGTTGTGACAAAGGCTTGGAAACAGTTGTGACAAGGGCATGGCACAGTTGTGCCAAAGGCGTGGCATCGTCGTGCCAAAGGCATGGCACAAGTAAGGCTGCCTCATTTCTACTTGAAGCAGCCTCACACTATCATATTTTCAGTCTATAACGACCTATCTCTTCTTTCTTTTTCTTTTATTTACCGATTCTACAGCTTCCGTTACCACGGATTTGTTTTCGAACCGTTTCGTATAACTGGAATAGTCCGGATGGGTACGTTCGTAATCGGGATCCATAAACAGAGGGCTGGAAATGATATGATCCGCCGTAGAACGGTTACAACAGAAAACGATGTTCTCAACACCGGCCAGTCGGGTTAATGCTTTAACATCCGTATCATGTGGCTGCAAAGTCATAGGGTCAGTGAAAAAGAATAGATAATCAATCTGACCGTCCACAATACGCGATCCCATCTGCTGGTCACCTCCCAAAGGACCGGATTTCAGAATTGTGAAGTCCCACTCCACTTCAGGATGCTTCTCCTTCAGTGCTTCCAGAATCAGAGTACCTGTAGTACCTGTACAATAGAATTTATTTCCCATCAACAGTTCCGAGTTCCACAGCACCCATTCGATGAGGTCTTTTTTCATGGCATCATGTGCTACCAGCCCGATGCCTCTCCTTACTTTTGGTTCCATTTTGTTATCCTTTTAAATCCGACAATTGAGAGAATCTTTTGCACCCTCCCACATAAAACTGCCACAAGATACTACTTTTTATCCGTTCAGGGATTGGATTCAAAGAAGTTTTTCTTAAGTTTTCTTTACGGGAAGAAGAAAATGAAGGACAAATCTGTTTATATTCTTTCCGGGCACGCATCACCGCACGGGCGTTGTCTAACTGCCCCTTCAGCAGAAATGTGAATGCAGCCACGTAATCGAGACAAGTCCGGATACGCATCACTTTATTTAACTCTTCGTCCGAAAGATTCTTATAGAGCATGACAAGATTATTACGAAAATTCAAAAAAGTCTTGCGGGGATTCTCCTTTTTCAGAGTTGCACCACCGACGTGATAGACCGTACTTTGAGGAATGCAAACGATTTCCCGACCACGGGAACGTAGTCGCCAGCATAAATCAATCTCTTCCATGTGGGCAAAGAAACGTCCGTCCAGTCCGCCCGCCTCACGATAATCCGCATGACGGATAAACAGGGCGGCTCCCGTTGCCCAGAAAACTGGCAGGATCGTATCATACTGTCCCTCATCCTTTTCAACCACTCCCATTATACGCCCACGACAGAACGGATAGCCGTACTTATCTATAAATCCTCCGGCTGCTCCGGCATATTCAAAATACTCTTTTTGCCGCTGGCTACGGATTTTCGGCTGACAGGCAGCTACCTCCGGATGGCCATCAAGATAGGAGATCATCGGTTCAAGCCAATGTTCGGTCACCTCAACATCAGAATTCAGAAGTACCACATACTCCGCTTCTACCTGCTGCAAAGCCAGGTTATATCCATCTGCGAATCCATGATTCTGATCCAGCACAATGATCCGGACACAAGGAAATTCCTCCCGAAGCATTTCCACAGAAGCATCCGTAGAGCCATTGTCGGCCACACAGACTTCTACTTCTTCGCTCTTCGAATAGCGGATCACGGACGGAAGAAAAGTACGAAGCATATCGCACCCGTTCCAATTCAAAATAACCACTGACACTTTCATCCTTACCCCCTTTCACATTCAGCCTTAGAAGCTTTCCAACGTTTATGAGACCACAGCCAATAAGCCGGTTCCCTGCGAATCGTCTGTTCCAGATAATCAGCAAACATTTCCGTAATTTCTCCTTCACCCGTCTCCTTCGGTTTCTCTGTCATCAGCTTAAACTCAGCTACACAATACCCTCTGCCGGGTTTTGTCAGATCACAATAGAACACAGGGAAGTTCATCATTTTCGCAATGCGCTCCGCACCATTCAGAAAGGCGGTTTCCTGCCCCAAAAAAGTAGTCCAGTATTTTTCGTTTCCGCTGGGCCACTGGTCAGTAATCAGACCGACAACCATCTTTTTGCCTTCACGCTTCAACTTGATAATTTCGCGTGCCGTAGAATGTTTCGGAACGTTATATCCTCCGAAGCGGGAACGGATGCGCTGGAACAATTCGTTCAAGTATTTATCTTTCAGAGGTTTATAGACTTGCATCAGTACATCACCCGGTTTCATAATAGATCCCATCCCGATCAGCCATTCATAATTGGCATAATGAGGAATCATTACGATGATTCCGCCATATTTCTCGGTCAGTTCCAGATATTGTTCCGTATTCTTATAAGTCATCCGCTTATAAAGGTCTTCGGGTGACATATGAAGCATTTTCAAGTCTTCAAGCATATAGTCGGAAAGGTAACGATAGAAACGGCGTTCGATCTGCAGCCTTTCTTTCTTGTCTTTTTCGGGAAATGATTTCTTCAGATTCTCCCGTACTACTTTCCGGCGATACCTCCCTATACGGTACATCAACAGGTAATTGAAATCCGAAAGTAAGTACAATATCCGGAAGGGAAGCGCCGAAAACAGCCACATCCCGCTATATACCAGCCAATAGATAAATCTAGACTTCATAATTCATCAGAATTGTGCCTTTAAGCGCTGTCATGTCTTCATTAAATTCTCCCAGTCGGACGTTAATCATCTGATTGTCCAATGATTCGTCATTCTCCACTTCTACGCGGATATAGTTAGCGGTAAACCCGTGCATCGGTGTACCTGCTTTTGATTTTTCCATCAATACCTGCATGGTCTGCCCGATATGACGGGTATAGAAAGCCCGTGTCTTTTCATCAGAAAGTGTCAGCAAGCGCTGGCTGCGCTGATGTTTCTCTTCCGGCGAAACCACATAATCTATCTTCAAGGCCTGCGTCCCCGGACGTTCGGAGTAGCTGAACACATGCAACTGTGTCACATCCAGTCCGGAAATAAACTGATAAGCCTGTTCAAAATACTCTTCCGTCTCTCCGCGAGTACCTACAATCACATCGACTCCGATAAAGGCATCCGGCATCACTTCCTTGATTTTCTTTACTTTAGAGGCAAAAAGAGCCGTATCATAACGACGGCGCATCAATTTCAGCACTTCATCGCAACCGGATTGCAACGGGATATGAAAATGAGGCATAAATCTACGGGAACGGGAAACGAACTCGATGATTTCATCAGTCAGCAGATTGGGCTCGATAGAAGAAATGCGGTAACGTTCGATGCCTTCCACCTGATCCAGCGCTTTCACCAGATCAAAGAAAGTCTCACCGGTAGTCTTACCAAAATCGCCGATATTCACGCCTGTCAGTACGATCTCTTTTCCGCCTTCGGCAGCAGCCTGCCTTGCCTGCTCCACCATAGAGGCAACAGTACCGTTACGGCTGCGTCCACGGGCAAAAGGAATGGTACAATAAGAACAGAAATAATCGCATCCGTCTTGTACTTTCAGGAAGAAACGAGTACGGTCGCCCCGTGAACACGAAGGAGAAAACGAACGGATATCTTTGGTGGTGGTAGTAAATGCCTCTCCCTCTTCATGCTTATGGAGGTCGCCGAGATACTGCAACAAGTCTCCTTTCTGCTCGGCACCCAGCACTACATCTACTCCTTTTATCTTTGCCACGTCGCCGGGTTTCAACTGCGCGTAACATCCGGTCACTACCACAAAAGCTCCGGGATGCTGCTTGACCAACCGATGAATAGCCTGACGACATTTCTTGTCTGCCATCTCCGTCACCGAACAAGTATTTACTACACAGATGTCTGCTTTTTCCCCTTTACGTGCAGTCCGGACTCCTGCCTCCCGCAGGATTTTGCCGATAGTTGAAGTCTCTGAAAAGTTCAATTTGCAGCCTAACGTATAATAAACGGCTGTCTTATTTTGAAATACAGTGGTATCTATCATAATCTGTTATAACGCATATTTCCTGCAAAGTTACACATTATTATTAGTAAAACACTTTAGGATACGAAAGTTTATTCCTATTTTTGCACAATTCACTAAAAAACGTGCAATGATTAAAGAGAATTTCATTAAACTATACGAAAATAGTTTTCGGGAAAATTGGGATTTACCTTGCTATACCGATTATGGTGAATCCGTTCATTATACTTATGGCCAGGTAGCCGGAGAAATCGCCCGTATGCACCTGCTCTTCAAACACTGCAGCCTGCGTAGAGGAGATAAAATAGCCGTTATCGGCAAAAATAATGCCCACTGGTGCATCGCCTACATGGCAACCATCACCTACGGAGCCATCATCGTCCCTATCCTGCAAGACTTTACGCCCAACGATGTGCATCATATCGTCAACCATTCCGAGTCCGTTTTCCTCTTTACCAGTGACAGCATCTGGGAAAACCTGGAAGAAGAAAAGCTGACCGGACTGCGCGGAGTTTTTTCGCTCACCGACTTCCGCTGCCTCTATCAGCGGGACGGAGAAACTATTCAGAAGTTTCTGGTACACCTCAATGATGAAATGTACGCCGCCTATCCGAAAGGATTCACGCGCGAGGACATTCAATACACTACGTTATCCAATGATAAGGTAATGCTGTTGAACTACACATCGGGAACTACCGGCTTCAGCAAAGGGGTAATGTTGACGGGCAACAATCTTGCCGGCAATGTCACTTTCGGCATCCGCACGGAGTTACTTAAAAAAGGAGATAAAGTGCTTTCTTTCCTGCCACTGGCACACGCCTACGGTTGCGCTTTCGACTTTCTGACTGCAACTGCTGTCGGAACTCATGTCACCCTGCTCGGTAAAACGCCTTCTCCCAAAATTATCATGAAGGCTTTTGAGGAGGTAAAACCGAACCTGATTATCACTGTTCCGCTGGTCATCGAGAAAATATATAAAAATGTCATCCAGCCGCTCATTAATAAGAAAGGTATGAAATGGGCATTAAACATTCCTTTGCTCGACACCCAGATTTATAATCAGATACGGAAAAAGCTGATAGACGCCCTAGGCGGACGTTTCAAAGAAATCATCATCGGAGGCGCTGCCATGAATCAGGAAGTGGAAGAGTTCTTCTACAAAATAAAGTTCCCTTTCACCATCGGTTATGGTATGACCGAGTGCGGACCACTGATCAGCTATGCTCCCTGGAATGAATTTATTTTAGGCTCTTCCGGCAAAGTGCTGGATATCATGGAGGCACGCATCTATAAAGAAAATCCGGAAGCGGAAACCGGAGAGATTCAGGTACGTGGTGAAAACGTGATGGTGGGATATTATAAGAATCCGGAAGCCACGCAGGAAGTGTTTACCGAAGACGGCTGGCTGCGCACCGGCGACCTTGGTACTATGGACGCCAGCGGAAATATCTTCATCCGCGGACGACTCAAAAGCATGATTCTGAGTTCGAGCGGACAGAACATCTTCCCCGAAGAGCTGGAAGCCAAACTCAATAACCTGCCATTCATTCTTGAAAGCCTCGTCATCGAACGTAACAAGAAACTGGTGGCACTGGTCTATGCGGATTACGAAGCGCTTGATTCTCTCGGATTGAACAATCCGGATAACCTGAAAACCATCATGGATGAAAATCTGAAGAACTTAAATAATAATGTAGCTGCGTATGAAAAAGTCAGCAAGATTCAGCTTTATCCTACGGAATTTGAGAAAACCCCGAAAAGAAGCATCAAAAGGTATCTATATAACAGTATAGCTGTCGATTAGTATGTTTTAAAACATGGATTGAAGGCGTAATATAACAAGCTTCTAAAAAAAATTATAAAAATAGTTGGCTTTTCGAGAACAACATATTGAAAAAGTACATAACTTTGCAGCGTTTTAATAAAGCAATTGATTGTATTACGTTTTTAAAAAGCAAAGAAAATGAAAAAATTAGTTTTGATGGCCGTAGCTATCGTAGCAGTATCATTCGCATCTTGTGGTAACAAAGCAGCTGACGCAGCAAAAGCTCAACAAGATTCTATCCGCATCGCTGACTCAATCGCAGCTGTAGAAGCAGCAGCTGAAGCAGAACAAGCAGCAGCTCAGGCAGCAGCTGACTCTTTGAATGCAGATAGCACTGCAACTGAAGCTGTAGCTGAATAATTCAGAACAGCCTAGAGAGAATTGAAAGTCTGACATGCTAAAAGCATGCACAGACTTTTTTTTATGCCTTATTTAGCGTATGAGCTTTTCACAAAGGGAGCATCCAGCAAATAATCCAGACTTACCTCGACACTTTTCTCTACGGGCATGCTGTAGCTTTCTATCTCTGCAACAAGATGCTTCACACCAGCTGTCTTTGCATTCTTGAAAATAGCGTCGAAACCAACCATTCCGCTCTGCCCGATTTCTCTGTGATCTTTGATATGGAACATTTTAAAACGACCGGGGTATTTATTAAAATAATCGACCGGACTGTTTTGTCCGCGAACTACCCAATAAACATCCATCTGGAAGAAAACATATTCAGGATTGGTATGCTCAATCATGTAATCATACATCACTTTATCTTCTACCTTCTGAAATTCATGAGCATGATTATGGTATCCGAACGACATCCCCTGCTGTTTACAACGTTTGCCTATTTCATTGTAATAAGCACAATATGTATCCAACTCCTTAAGTGTTTTAGGCACATCCATCCAAGGAGCTACAATGTAACTCATACCGGCAGCTTTATGATCAGCAATACACTGGTCCCACCATTGAAGTGAACTTGAAAAATCACCGGAAGCTAATTCTTCTTTCGACAATCCTCTTGTGCAATGTGAGGATAAAACCTTCAGCCCGGCAGATTCAACATCTTTTTTAAATTGGTCGGGAGTTCTGTCGTAAAACTTTCCATTATTATAATTGGCGGCTTCCACACTGGTATATCCCATTTTCGCCAAGTTCTTCAGAAGAGTAATATAAGCGGCGTCACATTTGCCGTCCTTATTGTCTACCTTATTCAATATATCCCTGACAGAATAGAGTTGAATCGCTACTTCTTTTTTAGCTTTCGCTTTTGTTTTAGACTGTGCCATGGCCGTAAACGGAATCATTAAAAGAAGAGCCAGCGCACATAGATTTATTTGGAGTTTCATGTTTGTAGATAAAGGGGTTCATGTATTAAAATAAAAAAGCTGTGTCAGAAGTTCGTCGGGCATATCATTCTGTCATTCAGAACTAAATGCCATGTTGATGTTACTTTTGACACAGCCTATCTTTGAATTATTTATGTGATCAGTCCAGAACTTTCACGCGGATATTGCGGAACCAAACGTCATCACCGTGATCCT
>ULRK01001220.1_pt1 | contig 10507 bp, 9 predicted proteins | sample 1955341 | NCBI WGS metagenome assembly ULRK01 (sample SAMEA4835680, study PRJEB28245) | human gut metagenome | biome: gut microbiome; material: fecal sample | place: Denmark | collected 2008
CAAACCATAGACTGGTATAAAGAAGGAGGCAAGAACTCTTATGATGAGGCTTTTGAATCCTATCCTTCAAAGGCACCTACGGGATATACACTTATCAATATGTGTAATCAATATTGCACGCAGGTCAAGAATACCTCGAATCCGCGTCAATGGGTTCCTGCTCCTGCTGTTTTATTTTCCTTTTACGGCTATATCAATGAATCGAATGCCGCAACTGTGAATCCGGAAACCGATCCGGTCCGCTATCTGGTACCTATACCTCCCGATGCATTGTCAAGCCATCAGGGACTGTTGAAGAATTATTATGGATATTAAAAAAGAGAGTATGAAAAAGTTATTGATATATTTGATACCTGTATTGGCATTTTGTCTATTGAATATTACTTCATGCAAGGATGAGGTGGAAGAGCTGCCCCGCCTGTTCAGACCTTCCTTCATAGCCTCCTCCTGTTTTGCGGAAGGTAATTCGATTACCCTTGCCTGGAGAACATCCGGAGAAGCGACCTCTTATACGGTGGAGCTTTCGCGTGACCAAACTTTCCAGTCGGAACCCGCTGCAACGCAGACCGTAAACAACGGTAAATGCACTTTTACAGGTTTGCGTTATGAAACAGGTTATTATGCACGGGTAAGAGCGAATAATGAGAGTCTGGATATCATTTCAAACTGGACGGAATATTCTTCTCTTATCACCACTTTGATGCGTATCATACCCAAGGTACTTTATGCATTGGATGAACACCAGATAACGGAGAATTCGGCTGTGATAGAATGGAGAGTCTCTGACCAGAATCCTGTGGACGGTGTTTCCATCTGGCAACAGGAAAATGGAACAGATGAAAAGCATTTTGACTTGTCCGGATCGGAAATAGCTTCAGGCAAATATGTAATTTCAGGATTGGCTCCCCGTACGTCCTACTATGTTGCATTGACCAATAGCAAAGCTCCCGAAGGTGCGGAAACGTACAACCGGCAGAAATTCACAACAGCCGGTATGCCTTCCGGTGCCGTTCTGGTGACGGATGGTGCTGATTTACTATCGAAGATAAAAGAGGGAATGGCTGATGACAGCCAATCAAGTTTGATCTTTCAATTGAAAAACGGGGTTGATTATTATCTGTCGGCAGACGGACTTCCCGAAAGTAGCACCGGTGACATCAAACTGACGAAAAGCATTGCATTCTTGGCTAATCCCGGAGATCGTCCTACACTCTATATACGTAAAGGCGGCTTCATCATTAAACCGGAAGTGAATAATTTTCCTGAAATCAACTATTTTATTGTTGAGAATGTGAATGTCAAAGAACCAATCGTATCCGGAGGAAGTGGCGGTAGCAAAACACGCTTGTTGAATATCGGCAAGCACGATGCCGGAACTGATATCACGATAGACCGTTTTGAAATCCGTAACTCCGATATTGTCTTGCCTTCTACCGTTCTGATGATGAGCGATGCCAGCGAAGGAATGACGACCATCAACCATATCCGGATTGATAATTGTCTGGTTACCGGAATCAATGACACCAAATATGTAACGAAACAGTTCGGATTCATACATGCCATCAATAAAGGTTCCAATGTCTGGAATGATGTTTCTGTAACGAACTCCACCTTCTATGAATTTTATATCTCACCGGGTGTCTTTGGAGTGCTTACCGCCGATGTGCCGATTTCGGCTAACGCTAAGGTGTCTATCTCAAATTGTACATTCTATAATTGGGCTACAAGCAAGTCGTCGTATACGGCAATTGGCAATTTCTCTAAACTGTCTGTTGCATTGCCACTATCTGTTAATGCCTGTGTTTTTGGATATAGTGCAGGAAAGGCTCTGGTTCCGGGACAAGTCAATCTGACGGGAAAGAATAATTATTGCACCACAGACTTTGAGCAGGCAGCCGATACTGGACTGACGTTGATAGATTTGGGTATGTCGGATTCTTCATTTTTCAGGAATGCTAAGGATGGTGACTTTACGATTATCAATACCGGGTCTACGGTTTATACCCAGGAATATGGTGACCCGCGCTGGATAACGGTTTCCGAATACTAACTTATTGATAAAAAACAGAAAGTGTAAGATTCTGTAAGAGGGCTGTGCTTAGTATGGACGGATTTTGATTCGTTCATACGGGCCGCCTATTGACTATACACTATTAAAATAGGAGATTAGAATAATGAGATATGCTACAATTGGAATACTTCTTCTGGCATGGGTTCTGTTGGCCTGTGATGAAAAAGAGGAGGTTTCCGGTCCGTCTGTTCCTTTCCCTGATTATGGAGCAGTACTTGCTTTTCCGGGAGCAGAAGGGTACGGGCGCAATGCGGTAGGCGGAAGACATGGCGAGGTCTATCACGTCACTACGCTTGCCGACTCGGGAAAAGGCTCTTTGCGTGATGCGGTGAGTAAACCCGGAAGAATCGTTGTTTTTGATGTTGCGGGAATCATTCGCCTGCAATCCCCGCTTGCTTTTTCCAGGAATCTGACTATTGCTGCACAAACGGCTCCCGGTGACGGAATTGTCGTTTATGGAAATCATGTTTCTTTTTCCGGGGCCGACAATGTCATTTGCCGCTATCTGCGCATACGGATGGGGGTGAACGGGAAAGACGGTAAAGATGCCGCCGGTGTCGCTTATGGAGCGAATATGATTTTTGATCACATGTCGGTCACCTGGGGACGTGATGAATGTTTTTCCATCAATGGAGATCCGAAGAAACCGGGCGATCAGCCCCGGAATATAACTATCCAGAACTCCTTTATAGGGCAAGGCCTGCAACCACATTCTTGCGGAGGACTTATCCAGACTACGGCTGAAAATGGAGTGACTTTATACCGTAACCTGTATATCGACAACAAAACCCGTAATCCGAAAGTGAAAGGTCTGAATCAGTTTGTAAACAACGTCGTTTACAACTGGGGTAATGGTGGTGCTTATATCATGGGTGATACGGAACAGACTTCCGAAGCCGATATCCGGAATAACTATTTCATAGTGGGTGCTACTTTAAATTATGATGGGAAAACGCTGGGAGCCACCGCTCCCTTCACACGCTATAACGAACATTTCCGTGCCCATTTATCCGGCAACTATTATGATGAAAATAAGGATGGAGTGCTGAATGGTCGCGAACTGACCCATGAAGATTGCACGAAACGGAAACAAGAGTCTGGTACTGAAGTTGTGATAACTCCTACTTTTCTGGATAAACCGTCGGATGTGCATCCCACTGTCGAAGGTTTGATGACCGCTCGGGATGCTTACGAATGGATCGTGCAGCATGGAGGAGCCTCATTACCCGCCCGTGATCAGGTAGATAGCTATCTTGTTGAAGAATTAACTTCATTGGGTAAGAAGGGAGGAATTATTCTCACAGAGATGGATCTGCCTACGCAAGGCCCCGGTGAAATAAAGTCGGGGATCAAACCACTGGATACGGATAATGATGGTATGCCCGATGACTTTGAAGATACATACGGACTTGATAAAAATGATCCGTCCGACGCTATGAAGATAGCTTCCAACGGATATACTAATATTGAAAACTACATATTCCTGATAAACAAATGAAAAAGATATATACTTATTTGATCTTCTCATTCGCCCTGCTGTGCAGCACTTCATTGATTGCGCAGACCAATGAGAAAGCCAGAGAAACTGCTGTGATGATTGCCGACCGCATTCTGAAGTCAACAACCTATGATTTTGTAGATAAGAAAAGTGGCAAGACCTACACATCGCTCAAAAACGTACCTTTAAATAAGAATGTGAAAGTACAAAGTAAATACCTGGATTGGCATTACACAAACGGAGTCACCAACATAGCCCTGATGGAGTTGGGAGATAAATTGGGTACTTCGAAGTACGAGAACTATGTTCTGAAGAATATGAATTTCATTTTCGACGATGCAAACCAGGACTACTTCCATCGCCTGTACGACCAAACATTGGAGCAGGAAGGTTGGAGAGCCGTGAACCATGTGAATTGGCACATGATTTACCGGAATAAACGTCTGGATGATAATGGTCCTATGGGCGCCAGTCTGATTGTGCTCAATCGCCGTCATCCGGAACAGGCTTTCCAGAAGTATATCGACCAGACTGATCATCACCTGATGGTGTCCGAACCTCGTCTTGCCGATGGTACTATTGCCCGGTTATGGCCGCATGTCAATACCATTTGGGCCGATGATGCCTTTATGGCCCTTTCTTTTCTGGTCAGGATGGGAGAGGCGACAGGCGATGCCAAATACTTTGATGATGCAGCCAATCAAATATTGAACTATACCCGCTACCTGTGGTGCCCTGAAAAAGGGTTGTACTATCATTGCTATCACACGGATAACAAAGCGCATGGCGTTGCCCATTGGTCCAGGGCAAACGGATGGGTTTTCATGGCTACTGCCGATTTGCTGGCACGAATGCCCGCCGACCATCCGATGCGTGAAGATGTCATTCGGAACTTCCGTATGCAGGCGGACGGACTGATTCGTTATCAGGGTGCGAACGGATTGTGGCATCAGCTTCTGGATAAGGAAGATTCCTATGAAGAAATCACGGGAACCGCCATGTTCGTCTTCGGCATTGCCAGAGGGGTGAAACAAGGGTGGCTGCATCCCGACTATATCTATGTGGCATGGGAAGGGTTGAAAGGCATGCTCACCAAGATTACTCCGGAAGGTGATGTAACGGCTATCTGTGCAGGTACGGGCATAATGCCTGCTTTGTCATTCTATTATAACCGTCCCCAGTGGAAGAACGATCCGATGGGAGAAGGCCCGGTGCTGAGAGCATTGGTGGAAATGATAGACGCACCTAAGTATACGGAAATCAAGGCCGAACAGCAATACGATAAAATCAAGTGATTTCTTGATATTACAGGAGTATTACAGATTTATTACAGAATCTTTCTTTAGCTTTGCATCTTCTAAGAAAATAAGTTGAAGTAAACCTTTGAGGATAATATGTTAAAGAAATATTCTGTATTACGGGGATTTGTCATTTTATGTGTAGGACTATTTGTCTTCTGTCTGCCTCCTTTGCAGGCACAGGACAGCGATTTCGTGACCTGGAACAAGATGAAAGCCCGGCACGATGTATCCTCTAAAGTGGAACTTTACGGAGATGTCGAGATGCGTACCCGTGACGCACTGGATGAGATAGACCGTTGGGGCTTCGGCGTAGGTACTTCCGTTCTTCTTCTTCCGTTTCTAAAAGCTGAGGGCGGTTACGAATACCACTACCGCAACCGTGGTGAAGACGGCTGGAAATCCCGGCACCGTTATCATGCAGGTGTCTCTTTCACTCTCAAAAAACGACAATGGACGTTCACCCTGCGCGAACGTTTCCAGCATACTTTCGACGGACGCGGAGCGGATGAATTCCGTCTCCGCACCCGCCTGAAGGCTGCTTATAAGGTAACTACATGGTCACCGTATGTCTCTTTAGAGCAATATCACGGTCTGGGCAAAGATGAATGGTTTCGTGCCTCCCGCTTCCGTGCCCGCGGTGGGGTAGAAGCTAAACTGTCGTCCTCTTGGTCGGCAGATGTTTTCTATTGCTATCAGCACGAGAGTGATCTGGACAGGCATATTCTGGGGTGGGAGTTGATTTACCGGTTCTGATTGCCTTAGCTGACACTATTTATTTGTCCCCATCCAAGTCCATTTATGCCAGATATGTTCTAATGGACCTTGTTTATGTTTGCTCAACCACCATTTACAGAATTTTACTTGCAACAGGAACATGCAAAATCCGATTAGCAGACTGAGTGTATATCCACAATAAGGAGCCAGATACAGACCGATAGGGAAGTAAATCAGTGCTCCCATTATGGACTGGGATATATAGTTCGTAAGACTCATTTTTCCATAGAATCTCAGGTTGCTGACGGCTTTACTGAACTTTTCACGTTGGTAAAGCAATATGAATGAAGCTACCAGTACGAAAGTAAAAGCTAACTTTTGCCACATATCGAATGCAGTTCCGGCTGTTTGCTGTATGATTGCACTGTTCTGCATAATCAACTCTTTCAGGGCATAGAGAGGAGCAAAAGATATTGCGGAGATAATCAGTATCTTTATCCAGAAATGGAGATTCTTTTCCGTCGTAACGAAAAGCTGCTTTCTGCCGATGTAGAAGCCTAAGAGGAATAATCCGGCTGTTTGGAAAAAACGTCCTGCATTTACTGCCCATAATAAGCTGGCTTTCTGACCTAAAGTAACGTTCCCCCAGATGAAATCCCAAAAGTTGCCGGCTTGGGTGTACTCTGCCACTTCCGCATACATTTCGCCTACCTTCAGGTCCGGTAACTGATGTGCGGGATTGATCAAACTGGCTATGTAATGATACCATTCAACAGGCTGTAACAAGAAGATAATGGAAGTGATGAGAATAGCTTTATCACTCCAATTTCGGGTAAAGAACAGGACAAGCCCGACAATTACAAATAGCAATAATACATCTCCGGCAGGGAAAAAAGCAGCGTTTAATGTTGCAAATACGGCCAGCAGAACTAAACGCCATAGGAAACGATAACCGAAGTCCTTGCCTTGCTTCTTCTGATTATTGCTCTGAATGTAAAATGTAAATCCGAACAGGAGAGCGAAGATTGCGTAAGATTTTCCGGCAAATAGGGTGAAAACACCGCTTAATACTCCCTGGTCCAATATGTTTAGCCAAGTTGGTGAATCTGTGGGATAAACGGGAAAAATGAAATGTTCAAGACTGTGAACCAAAAGGATAGCCATTACGGCAAAGCCTCGTAGGGCATCTACTACCTCGATACGAGGATTCTTGTTGCTTAGTTGTTCCATGAATTATTTATTTAGTAATGTTTTAATTCGTTTATTCATCGGTTTTTCAAAATAGTAGTAGGAGAGTAAACTTAATAGGACGATGATACAGAATAAGATCGGAATTGAAATATACCATGCTATATGAAAGTTACTTCCTTTTTGCCATTCTGCATAGGACAGCAGCACAAAAAGATGAATCAGATAGAAGCTGTAACTGATTTCTCCGCCAATCACTAAAATACGATTGGATAAGAGGCGTGAGACTATACCTTTTTGTAGGGAGAAGCTAATCAGAAGAAATGCAACCGGAAGCCAGTAGTAACCGGAATACCGATACACTTTGGGTATTTCAGCCGCATAGAGATAAAAAGCTAAAAATAAGGCAATGGATGCTATTTCAATAATACTTCCTTGATATGCAGTGATGTTTTTACGTTTCAAACGGTCGTACAATTGAAATAGCAGCATGCCGGCTAAAAAATCTGGTAACCGGGTAATCGGATTGACGTACCAATATCCTTTTATATCGGTTTCCGGCGTAAAATGCATGCCGATTACAATCAATACGGCAGAAACTAAGAAAACGCAGAGCAATTTTTTATAATCCTTTGCTATGGGTATCAGGAATGGGAAACAGAGGTAAAATAGCTGTTCGCAACATAAACTCCACGAAGGGCTGTTGAATGAGAAAAAGTAGTCGGCTTTTGGAATGTAGGCATTTGTCAATGTGAGTGAAGCTAAGAAGTGTTTGAGCCAATCTATTGCTCCTGATGCAATGATGTAGTTTCCTAAGGCGACGGCGATAAATAAGGTCAGCCAGTGCAGGGGATAAATACGTGCGATGCGTGCTACCCAAAAAGCCCGTTTGGTTATCTTGTTTTCACTGATTTTTTTCTGATAATTGTAAGCTATGATAAAGCCGCTTAGCACAAAAAAGAAACTGACACCCACAAATCCTTCTTTGAAGAAATGGGTGTCAAAGAATTTATCTATAGTATAGCAATGTGCTCCAAACACCATCAAAGCAAATATAAACCGTAAGGAGGTAAGTGTATTTATCATAGCTCTGTATTTTGTAGCCTTTTTGGATGTTTTTTATTTTGACTCCTCAAATATACGAAAAGAGGAAGATTAATGTCTTTTAGGCTGTTCTTTTTTAGTGGATTTTCGTATTTTATCATAAAAAAGAGACTTACATATGCTACTTATGCAAGTCTCTTGATGTAAAATACCAAATATAGTATTCTCTTTTTAGATTGCCGGTGCTAACTCAACAGTTAATCCTAAGGCATGTTCTGTAGCAAAATATCAGTGTTGGTGAAAAGAAAAAAAACTTTTATTATCTTTTTACCAGTATTCTTTTTGTACTTTTGCACTCAATAACAAAATACAAATGGATATAAAACGGAATTATATAGAAGCGGTAAAGACCATAAAAGAAGCTATTCTACGTAGTCAGTATCGTGCTGCTGCATCGGTGAACAAGGAGCAGCTATCCCTTTATTATGGTATTGGACGTTACGTGTCGGAAAATTCTCGTAAGGGCTTTTGGGGGAAAGGTGCAATAGAGCAAATATCTTCCATGTTGCAGAAAGAACTACCAGGATTAAGGGGATTTTCAGCAACAAGCATAAGAAATATGCGTATTTTTTACGAGGAGTGGGATAAAGTTTTAAATCATCCGCCATTGGCTGATGATTTGGTGTTGAATGAAAAATTGCTTCTTATAGAAATTCATCCGCCACTGGCTGATGAATTCAATTGGACTGATTTCCTTTCAATCGGCTTTAGTCATCATACTGAAATTATATCCAAAGCTAAGACTTTGGAAGCGCGATTGTATTATATACATGAGTGTGCTACTCGTTATTGGAGCAAATATGTTTTGAGGGATTATTTAAAAGCAGACCTATACAATCATCGAGGTATCTTGCCTAACAATTTCACACAAACATTACCCGATACAAAACAGGCACTAAAAGCTGTTTGTTTATTCAAGGATGAGTACTTACTTGATTTCATCAATGTGGAGGAACTAGACGAACAGGAGGAAGATCTAGACGAAAAGATAGTAGAAAAGGCGATTGTTGCTAACGTAAAGAGGTTCATTATGACTTTTGGACAGGATTTCAGTTTTATAGGTAATCAATATCGTATGGAGGTTGCAGGGGAAGATATGTTTATTGATTTGCTCTTTTTCAATCGGGAACTTAACTCTCTAGTTGCGGTTGAGTTGAAATCCGGGAAATTCCGTACATCCTATTTGGGACAGTTGAATACTTATCTGTCTGCCTTAGATACATATATCAGAAAGCCGCATGAAAATCCCTCTATTGGGATAATACTTTGCAGAGAAATGAATCAAACCTTTGTAGAATTTGCAGTTCGTGATTATAACAAGCCGATGGGAGTCGCTACCTACCGTGCATCCAAAGATATGCCGGAACGACTTCGTAATGCCTTGCCTGACATTGAGGAACTGAAAAGGTTATTGTAAAACGAAAACCTGTCTCTTTTGGGGCAGGTAGTCGTCTTTTGTTTCTACTTCTGTTCACAAGTAAATTCTTTGCAAAAATTATCTGTCAGATAATAAATCTTTATATCTCCGTTGTGTTTTGAATATCGGGAAGCTGAAAAAGAAGTGATAGTCACGATGAAATAACTTTTCTGTAAAAATAGTAGTGTTTGCAGATTTGCTCTGTAGAAGAACAACGATTCGTCAAATGGGAAGTTTATATAAAAAGAGGCTTTCTCCATCTCCTCATCCATAAAAAAATCCGATCCATACCCCATCTTTATCAAAAATGAGTATATTTGCCCGCATCATTCTATCTTTTAACCTTAAAAACACAGTTTAAATGCAGCGTAAAGCCCCGCAAACATCTGATATTGACGATGAAACACTTTTTGCTAAAGTGGAGCGGGGAGATGTAGAGGCATTTACTGCGGTTTACAATAAATATCACAAACTGCTTTATGCATTGGCCTATCGCTATTTGATGAGTTCTGCGATGGCAGAAGACGCTGTGCAACACGTATTTACCCGTTTCTGGGAATTCCGTTCGGAGCTTCGGGTAGGCATCAGCCTGAGAAACTACCTGATAACAATGACTAAAAATCATATACTCAATGTGATACGCAATGAGAATACCGCCCTTACCAAGAATTATGAGATAGCTCAGGGCACCCCTGCTTACGAAGATACACTTGTTGACAGTCTGGAAAAGAAAGAACTGATGTCCATCTTTTATAAAGCAGTCGATATGTTGCCGCCCCAGAAACGGGAAATCTGCCTGATGAAGGTGCGCGAAGAACTCTCCAACCAGGAGATAGCTGACCGCCTGAAACTCTCTATCAATACAATCAAAACCCATTATTCCGATGCGCTGAAACTGCTGCGCGTCCATCTGGGAAAATTGCTAATTTTTGTTACGTACCTCACCTTGTTAAGGTATTTAAGTGTCTATTTAACAGTATGAGTACAGAGAATATGAATACACCTACAGAAAAACAGATACAGGAAGTGCTGGCAGGGACATCTACTCCTGAAGTTGCCCGGATCGTAGCGGCTTGGTTTGCTACCGATGAGGGTGCGGCCTATCTGGCTAAAAGTATGGACCGTGATGCCGTACAGATCAAACAAGGATTCGAAGAACTCTATGTCAATCACGAAATCCCGTCCGAAGAGATGTTTGCCCGTATCCGCCGCAA
>ULRK01001507.1_pt1 | contig 10465 bp, 9 predicted proteins | sample 1955341 | NCBI WGS metagenome assembly ULRK01 (sample SAMEA4835680, study PRJEB28245) | human gut metagenome | biome: gut microbiome; material: fecal sample | place: Denmark | collected 2008
TTACATCAGTTTGGAGGTTTACACAAACTTTGGGATACTCCCATATATTTAATATGAGCTTCTTTAATATCAACATTTGAGTAGTTAATATTTCCTTCAATTCCTATATAACTAATATTAGGACATATATATTTCAGGTGTGCGTAATTGGCGCCTGCATGTGCGTTTATTTCTAATACATGCATATCGGAATTGGTTGGTTTTATTGTGTCGTAAACTTTATTTCCAACTCTGTTGCATACGCTATCAAAGTGCCATTTATTATACATAAAGGTTCGGTTCTTTTTGCTTATTTCAAGCAGGTAATCAGTATCTACTTTTGAAAAGCTCTGGCTGCCTGCGTGGTATATAAAGCTGTTATGGCATACATATAAAGAATAGCCTGCTGATTTTAACTGGAAACTGATATCATCATCATCAAAGTAGCCTGGTGACAGTTCTTCTGATAAAAGTGTTGTTTTATTGAGGGCAGAGCGTTTTATAAGCATTGCAAAGCCGCATAATATAGTACTTTCTTCTAATGGATTATCAATAATCTGATTGTTAAGATAGCCAAATCGCTGATAATCATCTATAGAAGTATAGAAAACATCTATTAACTGGGTAGTTCCGGTATAGTTGCTTACAGCACCTGTTGCTCCTATTGTATCATTTGTGTAAAGTCCCATTCTGAGCCAGAATAAAGCGTTAGGAGTAATACGGGTATCATTATTTAGAAGAAATATGTCATTATCAGGTGTACTTGCATTAATTCCAACATTACAGCCTTTTGGAAAACCAAGATTAACATCACTCTTTATAAGTTTAATATCGGGCTGCATTTCCAGCCATGAAGTTACGCCATCGGTTGAAGCATTATCGACAACTATTATTTCATAAGAGTCACTTAACAGATTAGAGCGCAGGCTTTCAATACATTTTTGAGTCAGATACATATTATTATAAGATATTATTACAATGCTGACTGGTTTTACAGTACAAAGTGGAGAACTTTTAATATCTTTAAGTGTATTATACAGGTTATCTTTAACAGAGGCTTCTTTACAATGGTAGTATGCATTTTCTATGCAAAGATAATATTGGTTAATATTATTATTTTTATAATGCTCTGCCAGATTAAGGTATGTAAGATATTGGTCATCCGGATTAATATTATCTGGAAGTTCTATATCATTAGTAGATATATTGTCAGCTGAGGCAGAGTAATTAATCATAGTATCTAAAAATGTTATTGCATCTGAAATGCTTGTAAATGTTGCAGCAGTTCTATTGCAGTATTGTGTCAGATTATCGTATTCAGAAGAATTTTCTCCAAAACTTATAGAATATTCAGCTTTTATGGCTTCCTTGATATCTTCAACCGGAAGGTCGTTGAGAGGTAAAGCTTGGTTTATTGTAGCATCTTTTAATTTAATTAAGATATCTTTGGTGTTGCTCATATGTTTTTATTAATCCTTTCCATCAAATATAATTTTTAATAATTGAAAATATTGTCAGTTATTTATGTTGTAAAATGCATATTTATATATGAATGAATTCATAGTATAATATTTTATATTATAACACAGTATTGTAAGACATAAGTATAATAAATGAATAAGAAAGTGAATAGTGAATGATGGATACAAAGATATATGATGCGATAGTAATAGTAACACCTGCTGATTTTAAACGTGTTGAGTGTAATAATCAAAGAATAGTAGAATATTTACCTGTAAGGAAAGTGCTGTTTGTTGGAAGTGAAGAACTTAAAGAGCTGGTGGGGCAGTCTAATCTTGGTGATAAGGCTGACTTTGTCAATGAAAATGATATTATACCATTTGAGGATGTTTATAACTGCATGAAAGATGTTATGGCAGATATTCTTCTTGGCAGAGAACTTCCAAGAGGGCTTGTTGGATGGTATTATCAGCAGTTTCTTAAGATGAAGTATTCAGCATTGTGTGATGACGAATATTATATGAGCTGGGATGGAGATACAGTTCCCTGTAAGGATTTTTCAATGTTTGATAGTGAAGGAAGACCTTACTTTGATATGAAGCATGAATATCAGGAGGAATATTTTATAACTATGGAAACAATCATGCCATCTGTTAAAAAGCTTATTGATAAGTCTTTTATATCGGAGCATATGATATTTAACAGCAGATATATGAAAGAGATGATAGAAGCTATAGAGTCTAATGAAAATATTAAAGGTACAACATTCTGGGAGAAAATTCTTAATTCAATAAGGCTTGAGCATATACAGGAAAACAGCTTTAGCGAATTTGAAACATACGGTACATATATGATGACAAAACATCCAGAGGTATATGCTTACAGGAACTGGCATTCATTCAGATATGGTGGTTATTATTTCCATCCAGAACAGATGACAGAGCATGATTATGAGTGGATGGGACGTGATTTTTATGCCATATCTTTTGAGAAGTTCCATACAGTCAGAGAGGACCATGAAAATCTTTTTAATAATCCCAGATATCAGGATAAGCTTACGGCACGTCAGATGGTTGAGATAATGCAGGAAGAATCAGAGGGGTATAATGAGGTATGGGATGAGGATGACGTAGTTAATTAATTTTAACTAAGATATTAATGAGATAAAAATATCAGATAAAAATAAATAGGCAGGTAAAGTTATGGTAAGAGATAAGAATATAATGTATATATTTTGTGAAGTTATTAATCAGCTTGAACCAGAGAGTATATTAGATATTGGGATGTTTTTTAAATCAATAGGAGGGGTATCAAGGCAGATACTTGGTATTGAAATATCGGATAGTATATATATAACTGGAGTGGATACAGATAAAACTAACGGACTTAATGTATATAGCAGAGTATATAATAAGATTATAAGTAAAAATGGGATATGCGAGGATAAACAGAGATGTTATCAAGATATTAATCAGCAGGTTGAAAAGTATGACCTTGCTATATTATTAAGTGATTTAGTGGGAAATGGTGATAAAGAACAATTAATCAAAAATATTGAGGATAAAGCCAGATACATGCTTATGTATAATGAAGATATTAAGTATCTGGCATATAACCATAATAGTGTGGATATCGGTTTGGATGATGTAAAGTGTAAACTGGTATTGTTGGATTGAGATAAAAAATAATAAAATATCAAAAGAGAAGGAGATTGATAAGATATGAATATATTATTAGTGATTAATTCTAAATATGTGAAATGTGGAATTAACACGCTCAGGTCTTTGATGGAAAGTAATGACGAAAAAATTAGAGTTTTCTGGCATATAGGGATTTAAAAGAGGAAGAAATAGAAGATGTAAGGAAATGTCTTGGCGATAATGAACTTGAGTTGTTATATATTGATAAAGATAAACTTAATGGTTTAAAGGATAATGACAGACTTCCATTAGAAACATATTTTAGAATAATTGCATTGGATATGTTACCTGAAAATGTTAATAAAGTTTTATATCTGGATGCAGATATGATTATAAAAAAATCATTGAAGGACTTATATAATATTAATATAGATAAATTATCAGCAATTGCATGCAAAGATATATATGGGTATATATATGGTGTGGGAAATAAGAGTGAGGAACGTCTTGGGTTAAAGAATAAGGGACGGTATTTCAATGCTGGAATGATGTTATTTAATATCAAATATTGTAGGGAACATAATATATGTCAAAAAACTATTGATTTCATAAAAGAACATTCAGATATTATAATATGGCAGGATCAGGATGCATTAAATGTAATACTTGAAGAAAGTGTTGGACTTGTTCAATGGGAGATGTTTAATTGTACACCTTGTATGTACATATGTAAAAAGTCTGATATAGAGCATGGAATTGTACAACCAATAAAAGCAGATGAAACAACGCAGGTTAATGAGCATATCAGTGACTATGTGGATATGACAATGGCTATATATGACAATGCGAGCATAATACATTATATAGGAGAAACAAAGCCATGGGATAGCAAAAGACCGGATAGTTATTGTTATGGTATATTTGATAAAGCATATAATATGTATAAATAAAAGTTATTGTTTATAAGTGGTGTTTTAATGCAAAGTGTCAGGAGATTATTAAAAAATTAAGTTGATATATAATAGGATTGTTTATGGATTAAAAAGAGGAAAAAATATATGAAAACAGAAATATGGGTTGTTACACATAAAAAGTATAAAGAAATAGAAGATGATTTACATAAAACAATACAGGTTGGAAAAAGTCTAGGTACGGATTTGGGATATGTAGGAGATGATACAGGAGATAATATATCATATAAAAATCCTTTCTATTGTGAGCTGACAGGTATGTATTGGTTATGGAAGAATTATAAATGTGACATTATAGGTATATGTCATTATCGAAGATTTTTTTTGGAAAATACAGAGCTGATTACTAAAGATTATATAGAAAACATTTTAAAAGATTATGATATTATTATTCCTAATAATCAACTGGTACCACAGAATTCTGTAAAGGAACAGTATTATTGTAAGCATAGTGCAGAAGACTGGGAAGTGTGCAAACAGGTTGTTAGAGAAAAGTACCCTGAATATACAGAAGCATTTGAATGGATGGAAAATTCGCGTACTATAAATATATGTAATATGCTTATAACAAGAAAAAATATATATGACAGCTATTGTCAGTGGTTATTTGATATATTATTTGAGGTGGAAAAAAGAATTAATATACAGGATAAAGATGATTATCAGAAGAGGGTAATGGGTTTCTTATCAGAGAGATTACTGAAGGTGTGGATATTAGCTAATAAATATAAAGTTAAAGAGCAAAGTATGGTAATCATGGGAGCAGATGGAATAAGCGGATATGTTGAAGGTGCGGAATTAAAAAGAAAATTATTTAAAAAATTAACAGCCTCAGTAGTTGACAGTTATATTAATGGAAAAACACCACAATTAGATAAAACAATATATGAATTAAAATGTAATACAGATTTGAATATAAATAAAAGTAAAGAAAATAAAAAGGTATTAGTATGGACATGGTGTTGTGAGGGAGAGAATAATGCCTCAAAGGCTGTAAAAAAATGTATAGCCGGTATAAAAAACAATATTGATATAACGAAAGCGGAATTGCATGTTATAACATTAGATAATTGTATGGAATATGTAAATTTATCACAAATAATTATTGATAAATTTAACGAGGGTAAAATACCAGAAAAAATATTATCACAACGAATAATGATGGAATTATTGTATAGATACGGTGGACTATGGATTGATTCACAATGTTGCGTGGTGGATGATAGAATAAATGCTATTTTAGAAAAGGATTTTTATACTATAAAGTCAGATAGAATAAGTTGGGACGATTTAGTTGTTAAAGGAAGATGGAATACCGATGTTGTAAAAGGTAATGCTGGTTTTTCATTATTTGGTATGGTTATGGAGTCTTTTGATGCATACTACAGTTATACGGATACTATAATAGACCAAGATATGGCTGATTATTTTATTGAGATAGCTTATGAAGATTTATCTGATGTACGTGAATGTATAGATAAATGTGAATATAGTAATGAAAATATGTCTTATATTATATCTAATGGTAACAAGATATTTAGATGTGATGTATGGAAAAATATTTTAAATGATACATATATTTTTAAACTTAATAATGATAATAATATGGAAAAAAATATAATAGGACAGACAACGTATTATGGATATTTAATAAATAATATATAAATATTACGAATGGATTATTTATTGTATTTACATATTTAAAGATTAAATTATTGCAAAGACGAGGGAGAAATTATGAGCGCCAGAGTTATATTAATGACAGGATTGTATGATACATTGGATATATTTACTTATGAATTGAAATATGAGTTTATAAATATGGGATTGGAGGTTATGGAATTTAATACAAAGGATATGAAAGAATCCCTGTATTCTCTAATGAAATTTATAGAAAAACCTGTTAATGCAGTTGTGACTTTTAATAATCTTGGGTTTAATATGGAATTGAAAAAAGGTGAAAATATATGGGAGAGTCTGGGAATTCCCTGTATTAATATATTGATGGATCACCCAATGTTTCATAAAAATGCATTAGATGCAGCTCCTGATAATGCGATAGTTATATGTCCTGATAGAAATCATATGAAATTTGTTCAGAGATTTTATCCAGATATTCAGATTGCAGGGTTTCTTCCTCATGGTGGAAAAGAAAAAAGATTGCAATATAAACCTATTAAAGACAGGACTATAGATGTATTGTATGCAGGTGGAATATCGTATAAATTCATAGAACAGATAAAGCCCGATGTTAAAGAATTTTCGTTTGATATTGAGTTGATTGCAAAGCAGTCATATGATGAGCTTTTAATACATCCTTATAGGACAACAGAAGAGGTGATAGAAGAAAAGTTATTAGAGAATGGAATAAAATTAAATGACAAACAATTATTATATGTAATAGAAAAATTAAGATATGTTGATATGTTAGCTGTATCTTATTATAGGGAAAAAGTTATTAAAACTCTTGTTGAATCAGGAATTAAAGTAACATTATATGGTACAGGCTGGGAAGTATGCGATTGGATTGATAATGAAAATCTTGATTACAGAGGACGAATTGCAGCAGATGATGTGATAGATGTTATGAATGACAGTAAAATAGTTCTTAATACAATGACATGGTTTAAGGATGGAACGCATGACAGGGTATTTAATGGAATGCTTGCAAAAGCAGTAGCGGTAACGGATTCTTCTATTTATATGAAAGAGAATTTTTCTGATGATGAACTCATAATGTTTGAACTTGAAGAAATAAATGACTTGCCAGCCAAAATAAAAGATTTATTAAATAATGATAATAAAATGCAGTTTATAGCAGAGAAGGGATATGATACAGCATTGAAAAATCATACATGGAAAGTAAGGGCGCATGAGTTGTATGATGATTTGATTAGTCAGTTATAAATTACTGAGGGTAGTGTATGCAGGATTATAATAATAAAAATATAAAAATAATATACTATGAAATGACCAATGAGCAGATGAACAATCCACAATATAAAAATTATCTGCTAAAGTCTTGTAAGTCAGAATACATAGTGTTTATTAATTCCAAATATACCAATGGTGAGGAAATAGAACAGGTTATTGCTGAAAATGAGTTTCTTATGAATTATGATATGGTTATATTTGGAGAAAATATATTGCAGGGTGACATACATTTTAATATGCTTATTAATTGCCTTAATGTTAAGCCATATGCAGTGATAATTAAAAGGTCTGTTTTGAGTATAACGGGGTGTTTTAATGAGCAGTTAGAATGTAAGGATATATACGAACTGGCGCTGAGGGTGGCATATGAACATTATGAAGATACTTTGTGTGGTGTATATGGGGTAGAATGTCAGGAAAATATAAAGCAAGAGTCAGCAGACTTTACGCAGCAAGAAGCAGGGCAGGAAGTAATAGACCTCAGTGGGAATAATACAAGACCTGATGTAGCAGATAGGAGTTTAAAATATGTTAATCCAGAAGTATCAGATGGTGGATTAAGCAGTATAAAGTATCAAATATCCCATAATAGCGAGTGTAAATTATCTGACACAGAGAAAAATAATAAAATAGTACTAACATGTGCATATGTTATAAGAAAATATATGCAGCCTCTTAAGAAGAGTGACCTTTTAGAAAATGTATTAAACAATATGACCGAGTATGCAATAAAGGCAGGTTGTGCAGATATATTTAATTCATATGTTATGGATTTTTTAAACAATAGTGAATTGTATCAAAGGATAGAAACAGATACAGCCCCTTTTTATATAATAATGGGTGATGATATCTGTTATGGTGTGCTCAAAAGATTTGCAATATGTCTGACAGAACAGCTTATAAATAATGGACGGGCTGTTATTACATCAGATGGCTCATATGGAAAAAATTCAGAACTTCAGGAGATTGAAAAACAGGCATTAAAGGGAATAATAGGTTTTCAGGCACCTGTTTTATTCAAGGAATATTTTAAGAATATTGCATGTCCTAAGTATGTGTATTGGTTTGACCATCCGGTGTATTTTAAAGATATGTTGGAAAGAACAGATGATAATTATTATCTGCTGTGTCAGGATGAGTATTATGCAGAATTTATGAGAAAATATTATCATATACATAATGCAATCCAGTTTCCTCCAGCTGGCGAGGATGCAGGTTTTATAAGTAATAAGGATAGGGAGTATGATGTTGTATTTATAGGTTCATATCATGTGCTGGGTGATTGGGTTATACAGGATGAGTTTCAGCAGGAATATTATGATTATATGATATGTAATCCTGAATATACATTTGAACAGGGACTTGAAAATATTCTTGAAGCCAGGAACATAATTGTTGAAAAAGACAGATTCGTAGACATATTGTGTTCACTACAGAATGTATGCAGAAAAATAGTATATGATTACAGGATTAAGGTTATTGAAGTAATTATTAAATCAGGTATAAAGATAGATGTTTTTGGTGATACGTGGAAGGAGTACAAAGGCATTTATGAAGATAATCTGATAGTTCATAACGCAGTGTCGGTAGAAGAGGCTCTTAATGTATGGGGACATTCTAAGATAGGACTTAATATTATGACGTGGCATAAGGCTGGAATGACAGAGCGAATAGCTAACATATGCTTGTCAGGGGCGGTATGTCTTACAGATTCATCAAAGTATTTGCAGAGAAATTTCAGTAATAATGAGAATATTATCATGTATGACTTGAGCAGGCTTGAGGAATTGCCAGAGATTATTAATAATGTACTTTCTAATGCCAGATATAGGGAGAATATAGCAGACAATGCATATATGCTGGCAAAGGATAAGCATACATGGGAAGCAAGGGGGAAGGAGTTTATGGAGTTGGTGAAAGAGAAATGTGTGGATGGTTAAGATAAATGAAAGCTGGTGTATAGGGAAATATACCAGCTTTCATTTATAATATTAACTGAATAATTATAGCTATAGTATATAATTAATTGTTTTCTGATTATCCTATTAATCTAATTTTTCTGCGAGAGTGACATATTGATATGCCTCATATAATTGCCTGTTTTTATGTGTTGATATGGATACAAGATTATCAATAAATGCGTTTAATTTGTCGTCTAGTTTTATACCTGAAAATATAGGTTTGTATTTGATAACTTTAAAGTTATTTTCATTATATAATTTGATGATTTCATTGTATGTAAAAAAATGTATGTGTGTTCTGTCAAGAATACCGGTATCACTATATGGAAAATCACCATTGATTAAAAGATACATAGCTGAATAATGCATTAAGTTGGGAATACTACTGATGATTTTTCCATGGTTTTTTAATATTTTTCTACAATTGTTAATTATTTTTGATGGGTTGTGTAGGTGTTCTAATACGTCTCCAAATATGATGTAATCAAAAAGAATACCATCCCATAAATCTATGGAGTCTTCAATATCTGCTGTTTTTACATTTGCAATATGAGAGGCTATTTTCGCAGTAGAAGCATTAATTTCAATACCAAATAAATTAGAATTAGGATATATGTTTTTGATTTCAAGTAATGTAGAACCAGTATTGCAACCTACTTCCAGGATGTTTAATGATTTTAAATGGTCAGCTTCTATTATGTAATCAACTAAATTATAATTAGGTGTAATATTTAAATAGGTAGTGTTCCATTTGTTTTTAATATTCTCATCATCCACATTGTTGTAATAATTATCAGAATAGTAGTCGTTATAAGGTGTGATTAGGTATTGATAAGCATTGTTGACCATGTATGTAAAATTGTCATTTAAGATGTTCTGCATAAAAAAGTCGCTGTACACAGCTTCTGATGATATTAAATTATTATCAAAGGGCTCGCTTGTATTAAGTAGCTTTTTACTTATAAGGACTGTATTATCAAGTGGCTTCATAATCTTTGATAATGAATTATTATCATGTGTATGTGAAAAGCTATAGGCTATTGCATCAGATAATGAATTAATATTGTTATAACCATTACATAGTGTTAAAGGTGTAACGGCATATATTTTTTTATTAATATCAAGGGCGTTTCTTAATGTGTCAATAGTAGACGGCATAAGTATACATTCAGGTTGGATTACCAATATATCAGTATCTAATATAAATTCAGATATACATAAATTTAAAATGGAAGAAAAGTTTTCAATATGTTCATCACATATTATATAATTAAATTTATTCTGCGCTTTAAGAAAGCTATCAAGACCGTCAGATGAATAATTATCGACTATAATGATAGAATCAGATGAAATATTATTCAACGTATTTAATAAATTTATCTGGTTAATAATAAGGTCTTTTTGATTGTGTGCAACTAATATTATTGAAATATTTTCCATTATAATCCTCATTTCCGTGTTTTTTATATAGTGTGTTATTTATTATATAATATCTGTATATGCTAATAAAATAATACAT